>Ga0207433_10001062_pt1 | contig 60753 bp, 69 predicted proteins | sample YelNatPaOPGAMG01_FD_187559 | JGI IMG/M metagenome (GOLD analysis project Ga0207433, IMG submission 187559) | Hot spring thermophilic microbial communities from Obsidian Pool, Yellowstone National Park, USA - OP-RAMG-01 (SPAdes) (version 3) | ecosystem: Environmental > Aquatic > Thermal springs...
CCATGTGATTGCACCTAGGGCACTTGAGCTTCGTCATACGCTGGCTACTAGTTGCTAGCTACTAGAGCCTTTATAAGCCTTTCCTGCCATCCCCGCCCTGAAGGGCGAGGCTTTCAGGTGGTAAAGAAGGGGATAGAAAAGGCCAATATGGTGATGATGCCACTATTATGGCTTCTGGCCATTATCCTTGTTGTCAGGGCTGTAAACTTTGCCAGGGGCCTTGGATGGCTTAGAATGGTATCTTAGACCCGACTTCTCAAAGCTGGGTGACTACAAAATCTGGATTGCTGCTTTTGGGCAGATCTTCTTCTCTCTTAGCCTTGCAATGGGTATAATGATCGCCTACGGTAGCTACTTGCCCGAAAAGAGCGACATAGCAAACAATTCCTTTATTGTCGGGCTGGCTGACAGCGCTTTCAGCTTTCTGATCGGCTTTGCGGTTTTTGGAACTCTTGGCTACATGGCATTCGCAACCAATACAAGCGTTCAAGAAGTTGTTGCAGGTGGAGTAGGGCTGGCATTCGTAGTGTTCCCCCAAGCTCTGAATCTGATACCTGGATTTCCAAATTTAGTTGCTGCAATCTTTTTCCTTACTCTGATAATCGCGGGGCTTACATCTTCGATCTCCCTTGTTGAGTCGGTAACTTCTTCGCTTATGGACAAATTTAAAATAAGCAGAACGAGGGCTGTGAACACAGTATTTGCCTTAGGCTTCTTAGGAAGTTTGGTCTATACGACGACCGCTGGTCTATACTGGCTCGACATAATAGACCACTTCATTAACTACTACGGACTAGTGTTAGTTGCTTTGCTCGAGGTCATAGCGGTTGCTTGGTTCTTCAATTTACCATCGCTTAGAGACCATATAAACACAATCTCAGAGATCAAGATTGGACGCTGGTGGGATTGGTCTCTGAAGTATGCTACCGTGGCGGTGCTTGCTTCACTCTTAATTCTGGATATCTGGGGCAATCTACAAAAACCATACGGAGATTACAGCATCGACGCTCTTTGTGTTGGCATTTTGGTCATACTGCTCGGAATGCTTGTCTCAGCCGTAATAACGGCCAGGAGGGGTAAAGATGTCGCTTGAAGCAATAGCATTCGCCATCTTTGGTTTTCTGATTCTATACGGCGGGCTTGCATATTTCCTTTATAGGGCAATAAAGGCAAGAAGTTCCTAATTTTTTAATGGCTTAAAAACGTTGCGATCTGGTATCGAACCAAGTTGGAATCAAATAACCTAGGTAGAACCATCCGGACTGGTTTTCCAGCCTGGTAAGCCTCATATTGAGGTTCTTTAGCCTGTCAGGCTCGATCTTGCGTCGCAAAATAAGTAATCATCAAAATATGCAAATCTTTTGCTAGCTTTATAAGGGCTGTGAACTACTTCGCCTTTAAAAGCTGAGCTTAGCCCTAAAAAATTAAAGAGATAGGAGGTCCTGGGCAACGTAGTACGCTCTTGAATGCTTGCAGCTTGGACACTCCTCAGGAGGTTCTTTTCCTATGTGTACATAACCACACTCAAGGCATATCCATACAGTTTCCCTATCTCTCTTGAAGAAGGTGCCCTTCTCGATCTCGTTCAGAATTCTGCGATATCTGCTCTCATGATGTTCTTCCGCCTTAGCTATAGCTCTCAGGTTCTCAGCAATATCTTTATAACCCTCCTTTTCGGCTTCCTGGGCAAACTTCGGATACATCTCGCTGTTCTCGTAGTGTTCTCCTTTTATCGCTGATTTTAGATTCTCAACCGTGTTACCGAGGGTCAGATCTGCGTCAGCTTGTACAGAGATGATCTCTCCCTTCTTCAGCCTCTGTATCAGTTTGAAGAGCTGACTCGCATGCTCTCTCTCGTTTTCAGCTGTATCCAAAAATACTTTCTGCAGAAAAACGTACCCCTCTTCTTTTGCAATCTTTGCATAGAATGTATAGCGGTTTCTTGCCATGCTCTCTCCGATGAAGGCCTTGACGAGGTTTTCAAGTGTACTCATGTTCAATCACTCTGCCATAGCCCGTGAATGTTGCAGTATCCCCTCGCCGAGACTTTCTCAGCCTTCAAGCTGAACTCTGCCATAGGCTTTTCTCCGGGCTTCAGGTGCTTCCTGTAGACGTTGCCATCTGCAAGAATTTCGATCCACTCGATGTAGTGCTTTTCCTCCATCGGGTGCGGAACGCTCCCGACCTTAACTACTATCCTATCTCCAGATCTTTCCACAACTGGAAGGTGCTTCTCCTTACCCTCTTCGACTTTCTTTACTTCCATGAGCTTCATCGGTCTACCGCAGCAGACAAGCTGCCCCCTCCCAGCGTGAAGCACTTCTACTATATTCCCGCAAATCTCGCATTTGTAGACCTGAAGCAGTTCGGTCATACAACCACCTCAGACCCTCCTAAATGCAAACCACCAGTCGTAACCTTCGAGTTCGCCCCTCTTTATCTTTTCAAGTCTCTCCATCGCTTCTTTGACCGTTCTCGCAGGAGGAATTATGACCTTATCACCGATAAGCTCATTATTGGGCCAGTTTGCAGGCATTGCGACTTTTTTCTCATCGCTTATCTGCAATGCTCTAACCGCTCTCAGGATCTCGTCCATATTTCTCCCGATCTCCTGCGGATAGTAGATTATCAGCCTTACAACGCCGTTTGGATCGACCACAAAGACAGCCCTTACCGTGTTTGTGCCCTTCGCTGAATGTATGAGCCCAAGGAGCTTCGAAATCTCGCCAACGTCATCGGCGATGATCGGGAACTCTATGGTAACTCCCAGCTTCTCTTTTATCCATTCCACCCACTTTATGTGGCTGAAGGTCTGATCTATGCTAAGTCCTATGAGTTCGCAGTTGAGCTTTCTGAATTGTTCGTATCTCTTCTGAAAAGCGACAAACTCGGTTGTGCAAACAGGCGTGAAGTCTGCAGGATGTGCAAACAGGACGAACCACTTTCCAGCGTAGTGTTCTGGCAGCTTCATTTCTCCATGCGTTGTCTTAACAACAACCTCGGGAAACTTCTCCCCCAACAATATCATACTATCACCCTTGATAGGTTACAATCCAAATATATAACCTTTTCTTTCGAATTTCGAACCATAACTTATTAAGCTACAGATATACTTTCTATGTGGACGAAAAAGATAGGGAAATACTACTGAATTTGCTAAGAAATGCAAGAATTCCGAAGACGAAAATAGCAGAAAAACTAGATGTTACTGAAACTGCAATAAGAAAGAGGATCGAAAAGCTTGAAGAGCAGAGAATTTTGCTTGGATATAGGGCAATTCTGGACTTTAAAAAAGCGGGACTATTCGTCTCCTTCACAGGCTTAGACGTTGAACCCGAGCATATCTGGAAAACCATGAATGCCTTGAAAGAGATCGAAGAAGTCTTCGCCCTATACTTAACATCGGGCGATCACACAATCCTCGCCGAAATAATTGCAGATTCTTTTGAGAAGCTGAACGAGGTTCACGATAGAATTTCCAAGTTTAACGGTGTGAAGAGGGTCTGTCCTTCGATCGTTCTTGAAGTTGTGAAGTGAGCTGCTCCACAACTGAAGCCGGGAGCTTCCGGCGTTAAGGGATGCTTCACGCCCTTCCCCTCATATGCCGGTTCAAAAGCCAAGCTCCCATCCCATGCCCCTCGTTAAGGCATGGGCTATGTTTATGGACGCATTTAGATCCTAGTTGTAAACGAGCCCGCATTTCGGGCATCTGAATTCCCTTCCGCTGACCTGGGCAGCATGCCCGCATCTGTGGCAGGTTTTAGAGGTGTTTCTAGTCTCTTCTTTCGTCAAATACTGGCCTATTTAAGCTTAGCCAATTCATCCCAGAGCTAAAGCTTTAGGCACCCATTTTTATAAGAACACAAAGAAAGGTATATATGAAGTATTTAGTTCCTACGTATGTATGGCAAAAATGTTGCTTACCGCTGAAAGATGCCTATTTAGCAACTATCACGGAGCCTTATTTTTGGGCTTTACGACGTGTGCACCGAAAAGCCTATTCAGGCCCGCTCTCTTTTTCAGGTTCATCTGCCCTCCTGTTAGAATTAAAAACGGAGTAGCAGAATTTGCTCCTTACGGCACAAGAAAAATAGAGGCTGCATTGATAAATCGGTTTGGGGAGGATGCAGTGTCAGTTGTACCTCCAGATAAAATAGAGAAGTTCATAACTCCTGAAACCAAGATCATTGGCATAACCTCGAACGACCCTCTCGGCATGGGACCCGCTTCGACCACTTTTTCTGGCCCGAAGGGTTTTGTAAAGGAAGAATCCTACAATGTCTGGAAGTTCAGAGAACTGATCTCGAAGCTCAGGAGATATAACGCAAAGATCGTAGTCGGTGGGGCAGGGGCTTGGCAGTTGGAAGATCGCGAAGTAAGAAAAAAGCTTGGAATAGATGTTGTCGTTATTGGAGAGGGCGAAAAGGTTGTTCCTGACCTTTTTGAGAGAATTTTAAGAGGGGAAGACGTGCCAGAAGTCGTTTATGGCGAAGCTGTTGAACCTGAGGAAATGCCAATAATAAGAGGCGCTACAATCGGAGGAATCGTTGAGATTGCGAGAGGATGCGGGAGAGGTTGCGGGTTCTGTTTGCCCACGATGAGGAAGTTGCGATCAAGGCCGATAGAGCATATACTCGAAGAGGTGAGAGTTAACGTTAATGCAGGGAACAAATTTGTAACCCTGCACGCCGAGGACGTTCTAAGATATAAGGCGGACGGAATTAGGGTGAACAAAAGCGCAGTTTTGGAGCTTTTTGAATCAACGGTAAAGATCGCAGATAGCGCTGGGGTTAGCCATTTTGCCTTGGCCTCTGTTGCCTCTTCTCCTGAACTCCTGCAGGAGATATCTAATATCCTAGGGATTCCAAGCAGAGAGCACCCCTGGCTGGCAGGTCAGACAGGTGTTGAAACTGGAAGCCCTAGGATTATAAGAGAGTACATGCCAGGGAAAGTGAAACCTTTCAGACCTGAAGAGTGGTGCGACGTTGTCGAGCAGGCTTTCGGAATCTGCAAGGACAGCAGTTGGGTACCCTGCGGAACTCTCGTAATTGGATTCCCTAAGGAAACCGAAGAAGATATATCTAAGACAGTTGAACTCATTGACAGGTTGAATAACTACAAGAGCCTGATTGTGCCCCTTTTCTTTGTTCCGCTCGGATCCATGAGGGCAGAAATGGGATTCTCGGCTGAAGATATGAAGCCATATCACTGGATGCTCATGCTCTCCTGCTGGAAGCACAACATGAGATGGCTCAGAGAGCTTGCGGAAGAGTATCTAGCAAAGATGCCCGCTCTCAGCCGGAAATTCCTAATGAGATTCGTCGATTGGGTGATTCAGAAAGCGAGCTCAGAAGTGTTGGATTACATCAGAGAAAGAGCCGAAATTCAGCTAAAGGCCTAAATCAAACTTCTGCCAATTTACGAGAAAACTTTATTTCTCTCAAGGCAATTAGAGAGCTTTTCGCAGAGTTTAATGATATCCTCTCCGTTTTTAATCCTCGAAATGATTCTCTCGCCAAGGCTCCCGTTTTCGATTCTATCGGCTACTATTTTAAGATACCTTCTCTCCTCGTCATCCGCGTTTTCCCAGGCCTTATCAAAGAGAATTCTAAGCTCATTCTTCAATTCTGCGGTCCCTTTGGCTATTGCAGAGTCGAGTTTCTTTAAAAGCTCATCTCTCGGAATTTCCTCAATATCTGCTCTTAAAATGCTTCTTACGAAGGCAGAAAGAGCGACATCGCTTTTAATGCAATCCTGTTCGTCCATGATCTTTATCTCGATGCAGTTCCTTGAAAATCTGAAGATCGCTCCCCTCGAGTTTACCCATTCTCTGCAAAGCACGTAAGCGTTCCTTTCAGCAAGTTCCTCATAGATCCTTTTGAGAATTCCCTTGTACTCTCTAAAACTGCTAACTTTTTCAGGAATCACGCCATTACAAATTAGCGGAATCTCTTTTTGGTTTATTCGGTAGTAGTGAACCCTTGTGTCCACAAAGGAAATCTTACCCTCGCAAAAAGGAGAAGCTGATGCGATTGCGGTGAGGTATGGCAAAAGAATGCGCAGCTTGTTGTGCATTTCTATCGCTTCCCGCTCATCGCTGAAAGAAATGTTCAGCTGGAAGCTCTGAATGTTCAGCCAGCCATGTTGTCTTATGTTGAAAATTCGGTCGTAGGCTTCATACAGGCGCCTGTCCCTGTGATCCCAGACGCGAGCCTCTTCGAGCTTTAGCAGCGGATGCATCCCCAAACCAAGGAGCCTGTAATTGTCTAGGTAGCTTAGCAGCTCTTCCAAACCGCTCTGCATGACTTCTTCGAATTCTGAGAGGGTTTCAAACGGTTCGTCGGCCCTTAGCTCTATTACATGCTTTTGCAGTTCCTTTCCAACGAATATCTTTCCAAGTTTGACCTCATTGTAGATCCTTCCAGCAATCTTTTTTATTATTTTATCGCTTACAGGCAGGGCCCTGAAGTTCTCGTCGTTTATCGAAAACTCGTGTTCGGGGCCAATCATAGATAGTACAGCATGATAGTCCCGATTAAAACGGTTACGAATGTAAGCGGGACTCCAACCTTCAGGTATTCCCCAAAGCTCAGATTGATCCCGTATCTGTGTGCAGTTTCGGCAACAATTAGGTTTGCAACGCTTCCCAGTAGGGTAAGATTCCCAGCAAAGGTTGAGGCCATTGCTAGAATTAGCCAGAAATCACCATCGTGCTTCGCTACAGGCAAAGCCATCATCACGAAGGGGACGTTGCTGACTAGGTTGCTTCCGATCACGGTTATGAGGCTTGCAGTTAAGTAGGATGCAAGGGTATTTTCGAGACTGAGTGCAGAAACCAAGTAATAACCGTATTCTCTTTCAAAAGCATGCATAACTACGAATAGGTTGCAGAAAAAGAGCAGAAGTCCGCCATCAACCTTTTCCAAAGCCTTCTTTGGGGGTATTCCGCCTATTAGGAACATTAATGCAGCTCCAATCAGCGCAGAGATCGAGATCGGATAGACTTCAGAAATGAAAAGGCAGAGGACGAATATAAACACTGCGAGGGTCTTTATAGCCAGTCTTTTATCGAACTGCACTTCTGCCTTGGAGACCTTAAAATTCTGGAAGTCCCTGCGATAGAGCAGGTAGATTATGACGAAGTTCGGTATGAGACAAATTGCACTTATTGGCGCAATGTTTTTTGCAAACTCCAGAAAGCTCATCTTCGAGCTCATTCCGATCAACATGTTCTGGGGATTTCCTATGATCGTCGCTGCACTCCCTATGTTTGCTGAAGTTGCGAGGGCTATTAGCAGAGGAATTGGATTTATGTTAGAGGCTAGAGCGATTTTGATCACCACAGGAGTCATGAAGACGCAGATCGTGTCATTTACGAAAAGTGCGGAGAGAAAAGCTGAAGACAGGATAAGAATCAAAAGCAGCCTTTTGCTGTTTCCTGAGACCGTTATTACACGCATTGCCAAGTAGTCAAAGAATCCTGCGAGGCCAAGATAGGCTGTGAGAACCATCATTCCAAAAAGCAAGACAATTGTGTGAAAATCTATGGCAGATATAGCCTCTTCGAAGCTTAGAATTCCCAAGCTCAGAATCAAAGCAGCTCCAACCGTTGAAGCTGCCGGACGGGATAGGCTAAACTTGCCTATATTCTGAATTGCTATAAGTACGTAAGTTATGATGAAGATTAGCAGCGTTATCAGTCAGAGGTCACCCTCAGATGAAAAATTAGCAGGATATATAAAAGTATCTTCAGAACAAATTTTAACAAATATGTCTGCTTCCTTTAGCCACCAAAAAATGCGCCCGTAAAGGTGAGCTGCTCCACGACTGAAGCCAGGAGCTTCCGACGTTAAGAGAGGGCTTCACACCCTTCCCCTCATCTTCCGGTTCAAAAGCCAAGCTCCTTCATCCCATGCCTCCCGTTAAGACATGGCTATATTCATGGACTTCTTTCTGCAAGGAAACATCCCTGAATTACTCTTTGAACATTCTATTCAGACTTTCTATTTGTTTAAACTTTTCTCATCTCCTACACTGAAAGGCGAGGTTTTCGGTTATAAGAAAAGCTTCTTAAATTGTCGAATACTAACTACAGATACCGATGAAGATAACTGAGGGCCCTGACCAGCCGCGGGATTGAGCCCACGCACGTGCGAGCGATGAAGATCCCTTCGCTCCCTCAGGGCACAGTATAATTTTTATCCCTAATGTGCAATCTATGGCGGTGAGAATAGCGGTAACTGGCAGACCGGGAATCGGAAAAACCACGCTATGTTTGAGAGTTTACGATGCCCTAAAGGATAAAATCGATATCAAAGGCTTCATTACAAAGGAGGAAAGGGTTAAGGGGATTAGAACGGGTTTTAAGCTTGTGGATCTTTCAACCGGAAGAGAGGCTATGCTTGCAAAAGTTGGAAAGGGGAAAACAATGGTTGGAAAATACGAGGTTTTGGTTGAGGAATTTGAAAGGTTCCTTGAAGAATTGGACCTAAGCGGAAAACTTGTGATTATCGACGAAGTAGGGCCGATGGAACTGAAAAGTCAAAAGTTCGTTTCATTAGTGCAGAAGATCTTGGATAATGAAGATCTTCTCTTTACAGTTCATTACAAGGCAAACCATCCTCTTGCGGATAAAATCAGGAGGGAATTCAGACTCTACATCCTAGACGAAAGCAATAGGGAACGAGTCAAGGATGAGATTGTGAGATGGTATGATAGTTGAGGGAAAAGCTAAGATTTCAACCGACGGAATATTCTACAATCCGAGAATGAAGTTCTGCAGAGATCTGGACATGTTAATATATTCGGAGTTGGAAAAAAATACAGTTCTAGATGCTTTTTCAGCCACAGGGATCCGGGGAATAAGGGCCATGCTTGAAGCTGGTCGAGAAGTGGTTTTTAACGATGCAAATCCAAAAGCAGTTGAAGTTATAAAGAAAAATCTCCAGCTCAATGGACTTTCAGCAGAAGTTCACTGCCGTGAGGCAACACTGCTAATGCGTGAAATCCCTTTCAGACACATCGACATCGACCCTTTCGGCAGTCCGGCAAATTACATAGAATCTGCGTGCATTTCTGCAGAGTTTTTGAGCGTTACTGCAACAGATCTTGAAGCGCTCTGTTGCAAAAATTCTGCAAGCATGAGGAAGTACTCTGCAGTTGTTTTCAAAACAGATACACCTCACGAAGTGGGGCTAAGAGTTCTCTTAGGGTATATAGCAAGAATTTCTGCAAGGTTCGAGAAAAAAATAGAGCCGGTCATCGCATGGACAAAAGAACACTACTACCGAGTGCACCTTCGGATGAAAAGATCGACCTCCCTGTCGCTGAAAATGTTCGAAAAGCTTGGTTTTCTGGTTTACTGCCCGAAATGCTTTCGAAAAGAAGTTGTAAAGCTTGGAGAGATTCCAGAACGGAAATGCAGATGCGGAACAGACTATTTGGCTCTTGGACCTCTCTGGCTTGGAGAGCTGAAAGACGAAGTTTTTCTAGAAAAAGTGATAAGTAAAGCAGAAGGAGAGCAGAAAAAGATCTTGATAAAGATTCTGAAAGAGATAGATTCTCCCACCTCCTACAACATCCAGAAAATCTGCAGCAGATTGGGCAGATCGGCACCTCCAACAAAAGATTTTGTTGAAAAGTTGGAATCACAGGGCTTCAAAGCTTCGACAACGCACTACTGCGGTTATTGCATAAAAACGGATGCAAAAATCGAAGTAATTGAGAAGCTACTCAAGGCCTAAAATTCAAAGATTTTTTATATCGTTTTAGTTGTAATAGGTTAGATGATGGGTATCGATATCGGAGGTTGCAACCTAGTCTCCGTCTCGGTTTCAGAAGAGATCACGATCTTTAAAAAACCCGCTACAATGGGGCTTGAAAGCCTTTTAAAAGAGATAAAACCCTATATAGGAAAAGAAAGAGTTGTTGTGACGACATCGTTGCCCATCAACCTTCTAGTTTCAAAGTTCGAAGAAATGAAAACTCTCACTCTTCTAATTCCCGGTCCAGGACTAAATTATTCGAAATACGGCTTTATTCTCAAGGGCTACGTGAACCACAGGGGTGACGTGGTCGAAAAAATCGACGAAGCAGAAGTGAGAAAGATTATCGAAAGAGAGAAGTTTCAGAATGTTGCAATTGCATCAAAGTTCTCGGTTAGAAACCCAGCGCTCGAGGAAGAAGTGAGAAGGATTGTCAGAGAAAAGATCGAGGATAAAAGGATTGCATTAAGCTATTATGTTGGAGGATTAAACTATCCGGCTAGGATAAATACTACCGTGATAAATGCAAAGCTTAAAGAAATAGTCTGGGATCTAACCGAAGACATCAAAAGCAAAATTGGCGATTTTTACTATCTTAAAGGTGACGGGTCGATTTCTACAAGCCAGCTAGTTGTAGAAACTCCATCAGAACTCTTTGGTTCAACGGCTGTCGCGTCTGCATTCGGAGCGCTTTATTTGACAAGAGAGAAAAATGCCGTCGTTGTGAACATCGGCGGTATATCAACAACCCTCGTGAGAATTGAAGATGGAAAGCCTGTCTTTGTTAGCGGTCTTGAAATAGCGGGAAAAAAGACTTTGATAAGATGCGTCGATTCAATTTCAATACCTCTTGGAGGGAATTCAATTGTCCAGGAAGTAAGACCGAAGCCAGAATGCGCAACGCCAGCAGCTTTTGGCGGTAGCACTTTTACCCTAACTGACGCTCTAAACTGCGCAGGATATGAGATTGGGGACAGTAAGCGCTCAATAGAGCTGGGAAAAGAATTGGACGCTAGAACTGTAGTAGACAACTTTGTATCAATGGTTGCTGATAATATAAAGGTCATGGAGTGCGAAAAGATCGTAGGGGCAGGATATCTTGCCCCATTTTTGATTCCGGATATTGCAAAGAGGGCGGGTGTTGAATACGTGGTTCCCGAGCATAGTGAGGCCGTTTGTGCAATCGGCGCTGCAGTTTCCAAAGTGAGCCTCACGCTCCATGCAAGATACGATACGGAGAAGGGGATTGCTATCTACAATGGTGTACCAGAAAGATGCCCCTTCAGAATCGGCAGCATTCCCAAAGACGAAGATTTGATCGATGCGGCCAAAAAGAAGGTTCTGGAGATTGCCAAGAGTTTGGGGGAGGAGGATTTGGGAGATATAAAAGTCCTAGATTTCAATTCCTTCACGGTTGTTAAGGGCGGGATGAAGAGGGGGGTAATTGCCGATCTGACCCTGCAGATCGAACCAGGAATAAGATATGGAGGAATTAAAGGATCTACTTGATGCAATAGAGGATTTGAGGGAACTGTCGAAAGAAGGTTGGGTGATAGTCGTTGAGGGGACCAAGGATCTGAAAGCCTTGCGAGAAATCGGCGTGGAAGGAGAAATAGTGATTTTTTCAGGTTTTTCAAACACTGCCGAGAGACTAAAGGAGAAAAGGGTTATAATACTCACAGATTACGATAAAAAAGGCTTTGAGATTGAAAAAGGGCTTTCAAGAGCGCTGCTGAGCTACGGAAACGTTCCCAATACCGAGCTCAGGAGGAGGATTTTCAGGTATATAAGAAAGGATATAACAAAGGTGGAGGAACTTGAAAGCTTCATTAGGAGGGAGAAAAATGAACTATGAAGATGTCGTGAACGCAGTTTCCGAGTTAATCGTTAGAGCCCAGACAGAGCTACCTTCAGATGTCGTTCAGGCTTTGAGGAGGGCTTATGAGATTGAGGAGAGCGAGATAGCAAGGAAAAACCTAGAAGTAATACTCCAGAACATAGAAATTGCAAGAAGATCGAAACTTCCGATTTGCCAAGACACGGGAATACCCTTCTTTTTTGTGGAGGTTGGAACAGAACTGAGATTAGATTTTGACATAAAGAAGGCTATAAGGGAGGCTGTTAGAAGGCTCACACCGTCAGTTCTTCGTCCCAATGCCGTCCATCCGCTTACAAGGGAGAACTCTGGAGACAACACGGGCCTAGGTGTCCCCATTGTGAACATAGATCTGGTCGATGGTGACAGGCTTCGAATTTCCTACATGCCCAAGGGTGCCGGAAGCGAAAACATGTCCCAGCTAAAGATGTTACTGCCAATGGAAACAGGTAAAATAAAAAGATTTGTTGTGGAGACTGTTGCAAGAGCGATGGGGATGCCTTGCCCGCCAGTTATTATTGGTTTGGGTATCGGGGGCAGTTTCGATGTCTCAGCAAAGCTCGCGAAAAAGGCCTTACTCAGGAGCCTAGACAGCATGAACGAATTCGAGCTCGAAATTCTAGAAGCTGTAAATTCGCTGGGAATCGGACCAATGGGTCTTGGAGGGAAAACTACCGCTCTGGCCGTGCTTTCAAATCTAAACCACTGCCACACCGCCTCACTTCCGGTGGCCGTTAACATTCAGTGCTGGGCAAATCGAAGAGCAGAGGTGATCTTGTGATCCTAAACTGTGTGGACGAAAGAATTCTGGAATTAAAAGCAGGAGATATAGTCTATGTAACAGGCGAGATTATAACCGCAAGGGATAAAGCACATGCCAGGGCCGCTGAGATGCTTAAAAATGGACAGAGGCTTCCATTCAGCTTCAATCGCTCTATTGTCTATCACTGCGGACCGATAGTTAGCGGTGACCGAGTGATCTCTGCCGGGCCTACTACGTCGGAAAGGATGAGCCCCTACGCTCCAAATATCCTGAAGAACGTCGAGCTGATGGTTATGATCGGAAAAGGAGGAATGAACAGGGAAGTTGTAGAGGCGATGAAGGGCAAGGCTGTTTACCTAGCATTCCCGGGAGGTGCTGGGGCTCTTGCTGCGAGCAAAATAAAGAAAATTAAGGGTGTATTCTGGGAGGATTTAGGAATGGCTGAGGCTGTTTGGGTTTTCGAAGTCGAAAATTTCGGGCCATGTGTGGTTGCGATCGATTCAGAGGGAAAGAATCTTTATGAAGGGGTTGAGAAAAGGGTCAGGGCCAGATTATGATCGTCCTACATCTGGCGGGGCATTGTATAGAAACAGCTGCTAAGAGAAGGTACGAAGAATTGGTGTCTTACCTGCTCCGGCATGAAGACGAAGAGAAGGAGAGAGAACTCGAGTTTTTGGTAGAATTCTTGGATAAAGCGGATTTTTCTGAACTTAGAAGAAGGGGATTTGACGGCAGAGAGGAGATGCTAGTTGGGATAAAAAAAGAGGGGGAGAAATTCGTCGTCGAAAAGCTAGGTTAGGGCATAACCGTAGACTTTCGAATACGCAACGTTGTTCGAGTTGTCTACTGCTACGATGTAGAACTCTACAGCATTTTGAACCTGGAGCTTGGCAATATAAAGCTCCTCAGAAAGCCCGTAGCCGCCTATCGGCTCTCTTACGTACTTTCTCCCGATCTCCATGTCTTTGTAATTCCACTTTCCGCCCTCTATTGAATAAGCTATGAGAACTCTGTGGAGAGCGCTTTCGGGATCTTTGATGAGCGCGGAAATGCTTAATTCATTCCCTTCAGCTTTAACATCTATAGATACGATCTCCGGTGGAGTTAAATCTGCCAGCCTGTATAATTTCTGGGAGCTTTTATTTTCCGAGAAAACAACATAAATGTTTCCCTTGGAAACTGCAACCTTGGGCGTAAGAACTTCTGCACCCTCGTGCTTCAATTCGTAGAGCTTTTCAAGCCCGCGCCAGAGGATGTATATCCTTCCGTAACTGTCTGTTTTGACGGGTAGGATCACCACGTTGTCTGAGACCACAGGAAATCCTGGTATCTCGTTTGCGCTAAGATTGAAGGTTCCAATCATATTTCCGTCGAAGTCCACGATCTGAAGATCCAGGTTCTTATCTCCGATGGTCTTTGGAATGAAGAGCGCATTTTCATTTGCAGAAAGTAGTGGGTTACAATTTGAATCCTCACCTGCCCCAAAATATCCCTTCCAGAGCTCTTTTCCATCTTCGGAAAATGCATAAACATATCCTTGGCGGGAAACAAAGATCTTTCCATTCTTATATAGCGGTGCGGAATAGCCTTTATCGATTTCCCATACAGGCTTTCCTGTTTTCAGTTCAAAGGCATAAAGCTTGTCCGAGGATACAAAGAGCTTGCCATTTCCAGCCGCAAACCCGTTGACAGTTCCCGCAACCTTTGCCTTCCATTTCAACTCTCCTTTTTGAGAGAAGCACATGACCCATGGGTCTAAGTTGTCTGTCCCTACGCAGACGAGCTCGTCCACAATCAGAGCTGAGACGCTTCCCGCGATGTTAATCTCATTATGCCAAACAATTTTACCGTTCTCTTTTTCAAAGGCAATCAGAGAGAAACCCTTTTTGCCAGCGGTAGTCCCAACGAATAGGTAATCTCCGATCCCGTAGGCCTTTATTTCTTTTTCAAATGACTCATGGATATCAAAACTCCATAAAAGCTCCCCGTTGTTGTAGGCATAAACCCTGTAGTTGTCGAATAGGAACACGATATCATCCGCAACAGGCGTGGCAAGTTCCCCTCTGAAATTGACGCTGACATTGGTAACCCCAACCAATTTTGGTTTTCTTGGAATTTCAGAAGCGTAGAAATCGCTATTCTCCGTCCCTTTCACCAAATTCCAAGGTTTCAAGTTTAAAAGGAATTCGTTGGGTATCTCTTCTCTTTCCTTTACGGGCGTTACCTCCCTGAGCTCTTTCTTTTCAGATGTTGTTGGTGGAGGAACAGTTTTTTCAGGTGTCACAGTCGGCTGAGGTACTGGAGTCTCATTTTTCGCCACTTGCTGAACGCAGCAGGAAAGCAAAAGTATCAGGAGTACGGCCAAAATCCATCGCATGGAACATGTTTCACATTGTGGTATAAAAACTTTGCAGTAATCCTTTTTGAACGAGCGTAAGGTTTAACGTTCAGGATAAAAAAAGAGATCTTATGCTAACTCTGGTCGGCTTAGGTCTGCAAGATTTCAGGGACATAACTCTACGAGGATATGAAGCGGTAAAAAAAGCCGAGGAGGTGTATCTGGATACCTATACCTCAAGGATTTCTTCATCGATTGAAGATTTGCAGAGATTTTTTGGCAAGAAAATAATAGAAGCTAAAAGGAGCGACCTAGAAGAGGGGGGCAGAAAAATAATTGAGAGAGCTAGGGAGAGAGACGTCGTTATACTCATTCCGGGGGATCCGACAATAGCGACTACCCATATCGCTCTGGTTTTGGAAGCAAGAAAAGCGAATGTTGAAACAAGAATAATAAACAACGCGAGTATAATCAATGCGGTCTGCTCGTTAACAGGGTTGCAGAACTACCGCTTTGGAAAGTCTGCGACGATCAGCTGGTTTCGTTCGAGAGCCTTTATTGACACGATTTATGCAAATCTAAGCATAGATGCTCATACATTGCTTTTTTTGGATTTGAATCCCCCAATGACCATAAAAGAAGCAGTTAGTCGAATTTTGGAGCTTGATAGCGGCTTTAAAGACCACTTCGCTGTCGGAGTGGCAAGAGCGGGAAGCGAAGATGCAGTTGTCAAGTGCGACCGACTCAAGGAACTGGCTTATTTCAGCTTTGGGGAACCGCTCCATTCCCTAGTAATTCTATCAAAAAAGCTTCACGTGCTCGAATACGAATGCCTAGTCTACTTTGCTTCCGCTCCTGAGGAGCTGAGAGAATGGGTTTTATAAATAATAAAGAGATGAAAGATTGATTCCTGTTTAGCTTCGGTGGTGTTATGGAAGGACATGAAAGGATGAGAGAGATCAAGGAACGATTCGGAGATCTTATTGACGAGGAAACAGCCAATGCGCTTGCCAGATATTCCCCAAATTTGGAGGAATTCACGAAGATCTCTGAAATAGTACCCGGAAAGGTAAACATTCGGGGAAAAGTGAGCGGAATCGGAGATCCCGATATCGGGAGAGAAATATACCTCTCAGACGAAACCGGAAGGGTTAGAATTATTGTCTGGGATAAGGAGGTATACAAAAAGGCTGAAATTGGGATGACAGTCGAGATACACAACGCTTATGCTAAAGAAGGAAAGAAGGGGGTGGAAGTTCATGTAAACAGGTACTCAATTGTAAAATTTTTAGAGTAGAAGAGATGAGAGTAGCAACTGCAGTCCGAGCATCCAAAGCCTTTAATCGGGGTCAGTTTGATCTTATGCGCCAGTTCGCATTCTTCAAGGTTGATGAGGATCGCCCCGAGCACCTCAAAGACCTCCGAGATATAGTCTATATGCCATTTTTTCCTTTTACTGCCAAAATGCCTTTTCACTCTGCTCAATCTTTCCGCGCTGCCCACGTAATAATAGAATCCTGGTTCAAAATCAAATGTTCCGAGCTTTCCAACCCTGACTACTCGATTTCTGCTATTATACAAGATAAGAAGGTAGGATACCACAGAGGCTGTTGAATAAAAAATAAAAAGATTTACTGTTTCTTCTTCTCTTCCCTTGGAGCCATTTCGAGCATCTTGCTGTAAATTTCATCTTGTTGCTTCTCAAGCTGGTCTAAAAGCTTTTTGAAGTTCTCAAAAACCTTTTCCTGAGACTCTGTGTAGAGCTGTATTGCCTTCTTAACACTTTCGAAGCTCTCTCCCGGCAAGAACTGCCGCAGATAGAACTCATACATGCTGACGTAGTTATCCATGCTAACTTTCAGCAAGTCCAAGGTTGTCTTGGCTACCCCAAAACCCATCTTGTAGAAACCCCTACCCGCTTCCACTAACTCCTTCATCTCCATATTTTTCACCTCCTTCCTTCACGATAATTACCTTGACAACATCACCATCTTCGAGCCTTAATGCAATTTTTTCGGCTTCTGGAATGGAAATTCTTCCACCAGCCTGTATCCTTGCTCTGAATACCGCGATCTCTTTACTCATAAAGCTAAATCCAGAGAAGAGCTTTATTGTTGATGAAAGTGACTCGATAAACTCTTTCTGAAGTCTCAATGTCTCCTCCCAGAGTCGCTGTATGTCTGCAAAATTTGGCACCATTTAATGGTAATTGCAGCCATAGTATATATATTTTTTTGTCAACCCACAGCGAGCAATTAAAAAGGATATCATGCTTCAATTTTACACTCAAGTGCATTTTTATTTTTTGATGCTGCGGACAAAACTAAAAGGCGAATTATTGATCTATGAATAACCAAAAAACTCATAAACCTAAAAAAATAAAGATTGAAAAGCGGGGGTTGCCGAGTGGCCAAAGGCGTAGGATTCAGGGTCCTATCCCGTAGGGGTTCGGGGGTTCGAATCCCTCCCCCCGCATTAATTTATCACCAAATTTTAGATTGCATATCACGCCCAAACCAAACAGGGGAAAGACCGATACCATCAAAGAGAAGGCGATCTACGTTTATCTTCCATCCTGAATGGATCCTACTGCTCCGGTTGCTCGTTAATGCCACACTACTGTGTCGCCCGACTTGAGGGGTAGAGTTCATCGAGGCGCGCGGCTAGGTGCTTCTCGATCATTATCCTCTCGAAGTGGAGGTATATCTCCCTCGGCTCGGGCATCCTCTTGTAGATGACACCCTTCCCGACGGGATCCTCCCCTGACCGCACGAGCTCCTTTATCCTCTTGTCCCTCTCGAAGATCTTCGCCAGATAATCGTCGAGCCTCTTCAGGATCTCCTCAGTGCCGCTGACTGGCTTCCCGTGGGAGGGGATTGCGAGGCTTACCCCTCTTTTCCTCACCTCATTCTTTATTCTCTCGATAGAGAGGACGAAGTCCCTGACGTCGCAGTCGAGGCAGCCGTACCACGGACCGAAGGACGTGAGGTCCACGTCCGCGAGGAAAATCACGCCGCCGATCACAAAGCAGCTGTGCCCTGCGGAGTGCCCGGGGGTATGGAGGACCTCTATCTGGACCCCCTCGAACTCGAAGACGTCGCCGTCCTCGAATGTCCTGTCGACTCTCCCGAACTCGAAGTTCACGAAGAGCTTGACAAGGTCTCCGAGCGCGTACCTCCTCTTGAACTCCTCGTAGTCCTGGACGGCCTCGGCGTCTAGGTAGTGGGCCGCGACCCTCCTCCCGACTCTGTTCAACGCTATGTGGTCCTCGTGCCAGTGGGAGTTCAGGATCCAGTCGACCCTGACGCCCTTGAGGGTCTCGCCAGCCCCCGCGTCTATCAGACAGCTCCTGCCCACGAGCAAGCTGTTGCTGTATGGGTACCTCCCGAAGTCGGGGCCCTCGATTATCTGCAAGTTTTTGCGGACTTCCACACCCCCTCGAACGAATGGAATTTTATAAGCTTTCCTCTAGGTGTTTACAATGTCCTTTCGCACTTCACAACAAATTCGTTGAAGCTTCGCCCTTCAGGGCGGGGAGGAGGTCAGAGATCGCCCAGCTTTGCAAGAACAGGAAGGCGACTACGACTTGGCGAGGAGGCCTTGGGAGCAAAGGAGTCCTGTGTGTGCTACTCCACGGCTAAAGCCGGGAGCTTCCGGCGTTAAGGGATGCTTTACACCCTTTCCCTCATCTGCCGGAGCTAAAGCTCTGGGTTTTCTGGGCACAATTTTTATAACAAAATGTATCAAAAACTTTGGCCTGAATTTTAGTCAAGAACCTAGTTTAAAGCTTCCTCAATCCTCTTCACTATTCTCTCGAAAGCCTTTGAGGTCTGCGATTCGAAGTCCACGACAAAGGGCATCCCGCTGTCCGCCTCCTTAGAAATCTTCGGATCCAACGGGATCTCGCCCAGCAGCGGCACTCCAAAGGCTTCGGCAATCTTCTTCCCGGCACCTGTGTTGAAAACCTCTATCCTCTCCCCGCACTTCGGGCAGACAAGGTAGCTCATGTTCTCAACTATCCCGAGAACCCTGAGCTTTAGCAGCTCTGCGAATTTCACGGACTTCTTCACAACGTTCTCCGAAACCTCCGAAGGAATTGTAACTATCAAAACGCCGTCCATCTCTGGCAGCAGCTGGGCAATGCTCAGCGGTTCGTCGCCCGTGCCGGGAGGGAGGTCTATCAGCAGGTAATCAAGCTCGCCCCACTCAACCTCAGCGAGTAGCTGGCGAAGTGCAGACATCTTCAGCGGTCCGCGCCAGACTACAGGGTCCTCATCGCTCTGCAGGAGAAAGTCCATTGAAACAACCTTCATGTTCATCGGTCCCAGTACTGGAATTATCTCGCCATCTTTCGAAACCCCAAGCCTTCTCCCTTTAAGTCCGAGCATCTTCGGAATGCTTGGCCCGTGCATGTCAGCGTCAAGAATTCCGACAGCATAGCCCTTGAGGGCAAAAGCCATTGCGAGGTTTGCAGTTACCGTGCTCTTTCCAACTCCGCCCTTTCCGCTGATCACAGCTATCTTGTGCCTCACTTTTGCCATCTTTTCCCTGATCTTTCTGTCCTGCTCTTCGATTATCTTCTTTCTGTCTTCCATCTATTAATCCCCCTCGCATTCGGCCTCAGTTATTGGCTGGAGTTTTCCGGCCATGAATGCAGAAATGACCTCTCTCACCGATTTGCCTTCAGCCTTATAAATTTTTACCCTATTTTTCAGCTTTGCCAGAGCTCCCGCTCCGATTTGATATACTATTAAGACTTCGGGTTTTAGATCGAGAATTTTCTGCGATACTCTCCTGCCACGACCGCCAATTTCTTCATGCTCAACGTTTCTTTCAAAGCTTATCTTAGTCTCGCCATCCAAATCAACAACAGCAAAAAAATTTGCCCTACCAAAATGTCTGCTTAATTTTGCATCAGCTCCGTTCGTGTCCTCTACCGGAATCACTATCCTCATTCAGACTCCCCTTTCTTCAGCTCTTCCAGCCTCTTTTCAACTTCTCTCAGTTCCTCCTCGATGCTAGCCTTTTCATCCTCAAGCTCCTTTTTGTATTCTTCCAGTGCTGAAATTTCCTCGCTTCTTGACAAACTTGCTATTCTTGGATATCTCAGTCGGAGAGCCCTAGGTGAGAGACGAGAAGCGAAATAAGCCCAGCATGCGCCTCTTCCGAACAGCCATCCAGGTCTTTCCCAAGGCGGCAGATGAGAGAAGGGTCCGAATCCCGGCCAAATTCCTGCCTTCCACAATCTTCTTCCGGGCATAGCATCACCTCCTATTTTGTGCTTATGCACAAATTTTTGGCAAGATATTTAAGCTTTTGCACAAATTCGTGATGTGTGGCAGAAGAGGTACAGGTGCGGAAAACGAGGTAGGTGCCCGAAACCTGTAATGCTGAGCTCGACCCCCGTGATTCAGAGCTTTATTCCAAACCCAATGCTGAATCCGGAGCCTGTTATTCTCGACCCAGCGGAACTCGAAGCTATAAGGCTGATAGATCTTGAGGGCCTTTCTCAGGAGGAGGCAGGGGAAAGAATGGGCGTTTCAAGGGGAACGGTTTGGAGGCTGCTTAAGAACGGCAGGAGAAAGGTTGCCACGGCCCTGAGTGAGGGTAGGGCAATTGCGGTTTTTTCAGCCCCTGAGGAACTAAATAAAGGTGAAGATTAAATCCTTTCGACGATCATCGCCATTCCCATCCCTCCGCCCACGCATAGCGTTGCGAGTCCGTAGTCCACCGCTCTGCGCTCCATTTCATGTATCAAAGTCGTTAGAATTCTTGCTCCCGTGGCTCCAATCGGATGGCCGAGGGATATTCCGCTTCCGTTAACGTTCGTGATGTTCCAGTCCAGTCCGAGCTCTTTTATGCATGCCAAAGCCTGTGCTGCAAAGGCCTCGTTAAGCTCTATCAGTCCTATTTCGCTCAGCTTCATGTTCGCCTTCGAAAGCACTTTTCTCACCGCAACTATGGGTCCGAGGCCCATGTAGGCCGGATCTACGGCTCCCGAAGCGTAGGCGACGATTTTAGCCTTTGGAACCAGCCCGATTTCTTTTGCGCTCCTCTCATCAGCTAAAAGCAATGCAGATGCTCCGTCGTTAACTCCGCTTGCATTTCCGGCAGTAACAGTACCATTCTTCTTGAAAACCGGAGGCAGAGCTGCGAGTTTTTCAAGACTCGTATCCCTTCTCGGGTGTTCATCAATTTCGTGCCTCATTATTTCCCTCTTCTGCCTTATTTCGACGGGTATTATTTCTTCCCTGAATTTTCCCTCATCCGTTGCCCTTACAGCTCTCATGTGACTTTCATACGCGATCCTGTCCTGTTCCTCCCTCGTTATCCCGTATAGCTCTGCGATATTCTCTGCTGTAAATCCCATGTGATAGCCGTAGAACTTCTCCCACAGCCCGTCAAAAACCATCAGGTCCACGATCTCGTCAAAAGCGTTTACGGACATTCTGTAGCCCCATCTCGCCTTCCTCAATGCGTACGGAGCGTTGCTCATGCTTTCCATTCCCCCGGCGATCGCGAACTTTGCATTTCCGGAATCGATACTCTGGGCTGCCAAGGCCACCGCCTTAAGGCCGCTGGCGCAGACCTTGTTCACGGTAAAAGCCGGGACCTCTTTAGGAATTCCAGCGTAGATCAAGGCCTGTCTTGCGGGATTCTGTCCCTGCGCGGCCTGCAGAACATTTCCGAATATAACTTCGTCGATTGGAACCTCAACTCCATCGTAGTCGAATGCCTTTTCAAGCTCGATCTTTCCCTTTGGGAGCTTGCTTGGATAGAACTCCAGCGACTCCCTTGTAGGGACTGGCTTTATGGCGAGCTTTTTTAGCAGACCCCTTACAACTATTGAACCCAGTTCATAGGCCTGGAAATCCTTTAAAATTCCGCCAAATCTTCCAACGGGGGTTCTGACACCCTCGACAATAACAGCCATGAAAAAAGGATTCTCGGTAAGTTAAAAGCTTTGTCATTTTTACAATTTTTAATTTTTAATGCTTTTTTGAGCTTCGATAAGCTTAAAAATTTCCCTGATAAGCGAAGATGTGCAGAGAAACATAGCGATCTACGGGAAGGGTGGAATAGGGAAATCGACCGTTTCAAGCCATCTGGCTGCTTTTTGGGGGCTGAACGGACTGAAGGTTGCACTGATAGGATGTGATCCGAAAAGAGATACCACTCTTCTGCTGACCGGTAACAGAAGGATAAAACCTGTGCTGCAGGCTTTAAAGAACGGCGAGAATCTTCAGGAATGCTTTTTCAGGGGTTATGCGAATGTCCTTTGTTCGGAAATCGGCGGGCCTGAGCCGGGTGTAGGATGTGCAGGGCGCGGGCTTCTTTTGGCTTTTGAAGTAATAGACCGCCTAGGAGTTTTGCGGGATACAGAGATCGTTCTTTACGATGTTCCCGGCGATGTTGTATGCGGGGGCTTTGTGGTGCCGATGAAGAGGGATAGCGAGGTATACATCGTTACCTCTGGGGAATACCTCTCAATTTACGCTGCAAACAACATCTGCAACGGCGCAAGGAATTCAGGGACAAGAGTCGGTGGGTTGATTCTTAACTCCAAGTTCGACCTCGAGCTGGAGCGCAGGATTGTGGGAGAATTTGCAGAAGCGGTTGGTACCGAATTGGTTGGAGAGATCCCGTATCTTAAAAGGCTTAAGGAATGCGAAATTTCGGGAAAAACTGTTTTTCAGCTTTCGGGGACAGATTACGAAGCGGGCATCTTTTCCAGCATAGCGCAGAGAATCCTCAAGAGTAGACCCTCCAGAAAGGTTGAAGGCCTAGAAGACGAGGAGCTGATCGAGATCTTCGGAAAATTTTATTCCTCAAGCTTTTCACAGACACAGAACTCGCAGAAGGAGTAGGGATTTAGCTGTTTCTCCTTTGCCGGGCAGAAGTATTTGTCCCCCAGCTGCCTGATCCCCTGACCGCCTGGGAATTTTATTCTGGGTGAATGAATAGGCTTTCTGGCAATGAAGATCAGATACGGCACGACAACTCTTGAGATTTTCAAAAAAGCCTTTTCGTATTCGTTCTCTGACTCCTTTTTAAGCCTTTCCATCAGTCCTTTGAGTTTTTCCTCTTCTATCTCGCCCTCTTCATCGCTTTTGCGCATTAACTCGAAAAGGTTTTCCGCAAAGTAGCCCGTGATCTCCTCGATCCAGGCTCTGCTCAGGTTCTCCGGAACGAATTTGAACTCCTCAGCCAGATATCTCTCAGCCAGGGCAAAATCGAGGTGGGTAATCTTCAAAGCTTCCTTCCTAAGCGCTTCCAGCAACTCCCTTTTTTGCACGAATTGAGTTTTAAAAAAGTATAAAAAATTTAGTGCGGCGGAATAACCGCGTCTCTCTCGCCGTCCGGGAAGAATTCTCTCAGGGCTCCCTTTGCGAACATCTTTCTTGGCTCTGTCCAATCGAATTTGAGCGATGGATCTGCGAATGCAACCTTTACTATCGGGTTCACGCACCAGGCGTGCTTGCAGGCGGCGTGGGCTCCAGCGACGATGCCTGCGTATTCTCCGCTGTGTCCGACGTTCATTGCGTAGTTCGGGTAGTTCACGCCTCTCAGCTCCAGCGGCAAGCCCTCGTCGCTTCTGTAGGAGAAGCTGTTCGTCATACCGAGCTGATCCTGCTGGTCGTAACCGTAGAATCCGAGCCTGCCCATGTGCTCCTTGTGGAGAATCATCGACAGATACCAGCCGTTAACTCCTGCTTGGGCATCTCCAGTCGCGATAGCTGTTCCAACACCGGAAGCTGCTGCAAGAACTGAAGCCCTCTGCGAACCGCCGAAGTGTGTCTCCATCAGTGCCGGGAAGCGCTCGTACTGCTCCAGGCCGTATAGCGTTGCTTCAGTTGCCACGTCGAGAACTGTGTCCATCGTTCTTGGGGCCTTTGCAAATCCACCGTACTTCTTCTTCACGTAGTCTGCAATGTAGTAGCAGAAGTCGTCGAGTATGTCGTCCGTGTAAACTGCCGTGGCGTACTGGGTGAATCCAACTCCGCCCGACATGTATATTCCGAACCAGAGCTGGTCATAGATCACGCTTCCCGCAGCGAGCGTTTCAAGGGCGACCTTTACTGGGTCGTCAGGATACTTCCTGCTCGTCTGGACAATGTCCGCCAGGTAACCGAATGCAAGTCCGCCCGGCTCATTTGGTCCCCTTGCCCTCCTCCATGGAGTTAGCGTGGCCATCTGGATAACTTCTGCGTGCTTTGCGGCGTATGCAAACTCCGCAATTGCTGCCTCGCCTGCCATCAGCTTGTATGAAGCGATCATCGCCATGCTGATCTGCATCGCAGACCATCTCGAAATCGTGCCTCCGTCAGCAGCCCTTCCGACGATAATTGGAACCCTTGTTACCTGGTAGAGCGATTTGCCGATCGCTTTCTTCAGAGCTTCGGCCTGCTCAGGTGGGAACTGCTTGTTTATGTCTATAAGGAACCTCTTGTCGATCTGGTCGGCAAGCTCGTCGTTGCCCGTGAAAACCTTTACGTAGGAGTCCGCAACCAGCGCCGGATGTATTTCGACCATGTGCTCCTGAACGACCGCACCGCCGGGCAGTGCGTGGTTCACAACCTCCAGATACTGGTTGATTGTTTCAGGAGTGACTTCCTTACCCAATCTCTTTTCAAGCAACGCATGAGGAGCATCGAGACCGACGATGACGGTTCTTCTGATGTCATCCCACATCTGCTGCATTGCGGCGTTGTTTATGTAGTGCAGATCGTCGCCCTCGACGTAAACGTCTGTGCCGGAGATCTTGTACGGCATCAAGACTCTCTGACCGACCGGAATTCCGCCCAGGTGCATTTCGGGGTTGTATCCCGGAATTCCCCTCTCCTTTGCGAGCTTCTGAGCCCATTCAACGAATTCCCTCTTTCTTGCGGACTGCTTCCAGCCGTCGTAGATATAGAATCTCGTCTGCTTTTCAGTCGGGTCCTCTTTGAACTTCTTCTTCAGAGCATCAATAAACAACTTCTTTTCAGCTACCATCTAAATCACCTCATAACTTTTCAGCTTTTTCAAGCCTGAAACCTGCTAGAGTTCTCAGCAGGTGAATCCTCTTTACCCAGTTCAGCAGTTCGGGGTCATCCCTTGTGGAGACACCGTCCACCCTGTAGATCGTGGTCATCTTCTTCAGCTGTTCTTCTGGCAGCGGCTTTCCAACCCTTACTGGGGTGTCGAGAGGAACGCCGACCTGATCCTTGACGTATACGACCTCGCCGGTTTTCTTGTCAAAGGTGTACCTTCTCAGAGCATCGAACATCATTCCGTTCTCGTCAAGTCTCAGCGAGTGTCCGTGGACTGTAGCGCCCCTAACGCCAACCCTAGCCGGATCAAAGACTTCGGTTTCAAGCAGTTCCTTTGCCACAAGCTCAAGATCGCGCTCTCTCATTTCTAGAGGAGCTCTTCCTGAAAGCGTTCCCGGGTCAACACCCCTGTATCTCCAGAATGCCATCCAGGATCTGACGTATGGAGCGAGCGGAGCGAAGTAGACTGAATCCGTGAACTGGATGTATCTGATTCTGTCCCCCGCTTTGGCACCAGGTGTTGGTTCGACAAGCTCCCTGATCGGGCATGCCGGTTCTCCTAGCTCCTCAAGCGGTGGATGTACAGACTTGTAAGCTTCTCCTGGGACCCTGTGTCCCAAAAGCCTCACAACATCCTCGTCGGAGATCGATCTCAGCTTCTTAAGCTCGTATCCGGGATCAAGATATTTTCTCCTGTTCTCCGCAACTATGCTCTGCCCCGGATATGCGGGCTTATACTTTCCACCCTTAACTTTTATTTCGCTCATACATTCACCCCCAAATGCGACTTAACCTTCATACATATCTCGTCTATTTTTTTCGGCGGGCAATTTTGCCCTCTTACGACGTCTGTAACTATCTCAACAACCTCTCCCAAGGTTTCGGGTTTTTCGGGGCTTACGACTCTCGTCCTAACCCCTGCTTTTGCAAAATCCTCGAATGTAACCGGGCACTGGCAAACGACTACGGCTTTTATCGGCACGTATCTAAGGATTGCCTTGGCTTTTCCAACCACATGATGCTTTACATTGCCAAGATGGATTATACAGAGCTTGTGCTTTGAGATTCTGTCTATCTCCTCGAATTTAAGTCCAAAGTGGGATCCATAACCACCTTTCGCCGCTGAAGCCCCAGGAGGAGCACTTGAGCCAGCGTCAAGAACGAGTACGCTGGGATTTATTCCTTCTCTCCTAAGCCCAGCGGTGATCTCGCAAACAGGCTTTGTTACGTGTCTTGTCGAAGGGGACATCGAGATCACGATGACATCGGACTTCTTGGCTCCGCAGTAGCCCAAAGAAACTGTCCCCCTCTGGGCCAGGCCTCCACCAAGGCCTATGCCCATCGCCTCTCTACAGTCAACGAACTGCGTTTCTCTGCCGATCTTCATTCTTCGTCCCCTTCCTCTCTGCTCTCTCTCAACTGCATTATGTATGCGACTTTGTAATCATGGAGAGTGGGATAATCCTTGGTGAACTTCCCGATCCGAATTGAGTAGCCGAAGGGCATTAACTCTCTGCAGATATCATGGATTTTTTCTACAACTCTGTCCGCATTCTTCGATTTCAGAATTATCCTGCTGACAGCTACTGAGAGCTCCATTTCCTTGCCTTTAAAGACTATTTTCTCCCGAGCGTCGCTCTTCACTCTGGGTCCTTGAATTATAAACCCCTCTACATCCTCTATTTCCGAGATTCTGTCAAGCAACCTTTCGGCTGTCTTAGCCCCCAAAATTCTGTTCGGGAAGATCTCTATATCCTCGGGAGAGGGTTGCATGATAGTTACACCGTCTTCTTAACCTCCGCAGCACCCTTTGCAACGTGGACTATTGGCTCCCTGAGCGCCGGTATCGTGCTGAACACGCGTCCAATGATTCCCGCTATCCTGTCCGGGCTGTAGTAGACTGTTCCAGCATCTAGGGCGATCGCAGCGGCAATTGCCGGTGCAACAAATCCCTTGCTGTGTCTTGTAACGATGTGGTTTCCGTGGAACACTACTGGGCTTCCACCACCGTAGATCGAGTGGCTGAAGAACGAGAACTCTACACCCAGACCGAGAGCTCTGCCGAAGTCAACAGACGGCAGTCCGGTTTGTCTTTCGAGCAAGTCGTTGTAGTAGATCGTAACACCAGAAATGCTCTGCATTGCCCTCTGGGCACCGCAGTTCACCATTGTGGCTGCGAGGAATCCAGCAGCAGCATAGGCGTTCCACAGCGCGATATCGTCTGTGGTGTACGTTACGTAGCCGGATTTGCCTTTTCCATTTGGTTTGATAACCTTGTCTTCAACAGCCCTCTCAACGAGGCTTGCAACTACAGTTCCAACCGACCCGCTCTTTCCGTTCTCCTTTACCAGCTCGTATACGAGGTTGTTAGCATTTAGCCCCTGGTATGCGAGGCCGAGCAGATGAAGTCTCTCGAAGGAACCTATTGCGTCGCCCATTTCGATCATTGCAGTCTGTTCGAAGATCGAAGCCAGAGATGCAGCGTTCATCGCATTTTTCTTTGTAATAGTCGATATGTATGAAACGGGCACGTTTCTCAGCGCATATCCTAGGCCCTCATTCTGCTGCGGTACGGAGAGCAGTGACTGAACGTTTGCACCCATCAAATCCACGCTCTGTGGATATCTGCCCCAAACGGCTGCCTTAACCATGGGTGCATCGAACATGTCGACTTTGAAGAGTTCGATAATCGCTTCTGTTACAGCAGCTGCGGTTGCTGTAATGGGTGCCGTGTACTCTACGGCTTTCAGAACCCTGATCGTCGGAACCTTCACGAGAAGGCTTCTACCCTCATCTAGGATCTGGATTTCTGTGTCATCATCCTTTTTTACCTGTATAATGCTCCTAATCTTGTCGGCAATGGCTCCCGCGTTGCCCACGATATCAAGCTTTAAGGACTTTCCAGGAATTATGCACTTCTCTCCACCAACCGCCCCGGTTTCCAAGGCCTTCTGGATTCCCTGCAGGTTCACGGCCACGGATCTCTGCACTGTCTTTATTATGCTCTCTATGGCAGGGTTGAACAATGGGCTAATCGCTTCGAGTGGCACTTCCGATTCAAGCAACTTTCCTTTGTCGTCATAAAGGTCTATTTTGTCCTTATATTTCATAAATCCACCCCCTTTTTTTAATTCGTCTCGCTTTCTGCATTATCATGGCTGCACACTAGTTTAAATACTTTCTTATTTTTTCCAGCCATTAAAAAGACTATAATTTAAAATTCAGAAGTTTAATTCTTTATTTTCGTTTTAAATTAAATTGAATTGTCAACACAAAAAGGGCTGAATTTCAAAAACCTTTTTAAGCCAAGCCTGAATTAAGGCCAATGGCTGATTTAGATCTAGAAAAGATCGTTGCCGAACTGCGAAGCTGGCCGGGTTTGGTAAGGAAAAAATTCGCAGGAAAGCTTGCAGAGCTTGTTGATGAATTTTTTGGGGAAGATGCGGGTTACTTCACCCTTGACGATCACGAGGTCGTTTTCACGGTAGATGGAATCTGGCACAGGGTTCTGGAGGAAGATCTTTACTGGGGGGGGTTTATATCCATACTCGTAAATGTCCACGATGTTTATGCAATGGGGGCAAGGGCAAGATATGCGGTCAACGTGATCTCTGTTAGGGACACAAATGCGTTGGAGAGCATCAAGAGAGGTATGCTTGACGCGGCTCAAAAGTACGGAATCAAGATCCTGAAAGGCCACGTGCATCCCGATGCACCCTTCAACTCTGTAGAAGTGGCTATGATCGGTTTTGCAAAAAAAGGCTGCTTGATAAAATCCAATACTGCAAGAGGGGGGGACAGCATCATTGTTGCCGTCGACACCTTGGGCAAACCGCATGGAAGGCTGATCTTCAACTTCGATTCGACAGACAAGCCTGCAGAGGTTTTGAGAAGACAGTTTGAGTCAATGGTTGTTCTTGCTGAAAACAGACTCGTGAGTGCGGGCAAGGATTTGAGCAATGCAGGAATAATAGGAACGATTGCAATGATGCTTGAGGTGAGCAAAAAGGGAGCAACCGTGGAACTTGAAAAGATCCCAAAGCCCGGAAACGTAGATATGGTACAGTGGTTAAAGAGCTATCCAGCTTGCGGATTTTGCGTGGCTTCAGATCAGCCCGAAGAGGTAAAGAAGGTGTTTGAGGCCCACGGTCTTAAAGCCGAAGTAGTCGGGGAAGTTAATTCCTCTAAGGTCCTTGATTTGAAATACAAGGGCGCCATAAAGACTTTCTACGATTTTAGAAAGGAGAGCGTTTTGGGCCTGTTTTAACTTTTTGCGTATTCTTTGCACTTTTCAAGAAATCTCTTTGCGTTTTTCTGCTGCAAAAGGCTGTGCATGTAGCTTGCTAAGCATTCGTGGGTAATAACTCCGTCATGAATTCCATCAATTCCAAAACCTCTTTCCATTTCGTATGCATATTTGGTGTCGCCGTCTACTTCGAGATATGAATAGTGAAATTCATGACCCAGAAGGATCGCTCCTTTTCCTGACAGAACGTTGTCCTCTAAAACCCTGGCTTTTGTATATCCCAGGAATCTTCTAGAAATATCGAAAACGGCTTCTGCAGAGATAACCCCTGCCCCTTCAAACTTTCTTCCGCTTACAACGAGCTTCTTGCAAAGAAACATCAGCCCACCGCACTCAGCGTAAGCCGGGCAATCATCCTCGATCTTTTTCTTGAGGGAGCTCATTGAATCCCTGTTGAACTCGCTTGCAAATATCTCGGGATATCCTCCGCCTATTAGAATTCCGTCAGCGTCTTCAGGGAAATCGGGCTCTAATGGGCTGAAAAATGAAAAATCCGCTCCCATGGATTTGAGAAGGTCGAGATTTTGGACATAGTAGAAGTTAAAGGACTTGTCGAGAGCGACAGCAACTTTGGCATCTATATCTTTTTCTATAATTTTTCTCTCAACTTCTGGGAGTTCTTCCGCTTTTTCGGCAATTTCCAAGAGCTTTTCGAGGTCGATTCTCTCATTAACGACTTCAGCCCATTTATCTATCTTATCCTCCACTTCTTTCTCGATTTCTTCCACCGTGATGAGCCCAAGATGTCTCATTCCGATTTCAAGCTCCTTTTTTCGGGGAATGGATCCCAGAACTCTGATCCCTGCAAGCTCTTCCACGGCTTTTCTTGCTTTCAGCTCGTGTATTTCTCCTCTCGACGAATTCAGGATCACTCCTCTGATATCAGCGTTAAAAAGATCGGCGAATCCCTTTACAATTGCAGCCGTGCCCATGTTCAGACCCCGAATGTCAACTACGAGCAATATAGGTGCTTTGATGATTTTAGCCACGGAGAAAGTGCTGCCCTTCAGGCTTAGAGGATCCGAGGAGTCGTAAAGACTTCTCACACCCTCAACAATCGCCAAATCCGCGCCCTCGCAGTAATACTCAAAGTCTCTCAGAATCTCTTCTTCGCTCATCAGCCATGAATCCAAATTGACGGCTTTGCGGCCTGAGGCAATCGCGAGATATTTAGGGTCTATGAAGTCAGGCCCAACCTTAAAAGTCTGAACTTTGTAGCCCCTACTTCTCAAGGCTCTTGCAATACCGCACGCAAGCATCGTTTTCCCGCTTCCGCTGTTTGACGCAGATATTACTATTCTCGGGATCCGCATACTTCTCTAATCGCATTGCCCAAATGCGATCTAACAATCCTTCTTCTTCCAAGAACGCTGACATGCGCCCCCTCCTCGTTTATAGCCCTTGTGTATCCGAGTTCCCTGAGCCTGGTCATTGTTCTTTCTCCTGAAGACACTCCGACGGAGTAATCGAATTTTTTCGGATTTAAGGCCTGCGGTATCCCCAGAATGACCGCTGAATGGCAATCGAATTCCTCGGAAAGTTCCAGTGCTTTTTCTGCCGAGTAGGCGTACTCGTCAAGGGAACCGCTGAATCTGTCGATTTCGATTCCATTCTCTTTTAGTTCATTTGAAATGTTCTTGGCATCTTCCCGAACCTTTGGCAACCCCCTGTCATCTTCGAGGTTCGCAATAACGGCAAATTCACCGCCAAGCTGATTTTTTGCGGAATTTATTGCGAGTATGATGTCCGCGTAAAGGTATGCGGTTTCTTTTTTTGCATTCAGGATAACTAGCAACCCCTCTTTCAGCTTCTCGACGAGTTCTTTTGCAACCTTCCCGAAGTCATCACCCTCGCTTGGGGCTATGTAGCCGGGAATCGCAACTCCGCGCTCTCTCTCAACTTTGCTTGCCATCCTTAGGATTCTGATCTGCCTTTCAAGCTCTATGCTGTCAATTATACCGCATTTGAACGCAGATTCCAGAATTCTAATCGCTCCCTCGGTGTTATCTCCGCATCCGGAAACATTCGCGCAGACAACCTTCGCAGGAAGCTTTGCTTCTGAAACCTCTGCTTCCAGATCCTCGCCTATTATGGTCGTACAGCAGGTTCCGACAACTCCGATTATCTCCGGTCTGAAGTCGCTGTAAACAGCTTCGAGCACCTCCAAAAGCTTCTGCTTACCTCCGAGAACAACGTCGAAGTCGTTCATTGAAGTGGTAAAGATCTTGACGCCATCTTTCTCCAGAAGTCTCAGGGCTCTGAAATTGCATCCAGGGGGTCCGTGCAAAACGATGTGCCTGCAGTTGATGTCTCTAAGTGTGTAAAGCGCTGCGGCTATTGGATTTGGTCGCGGATGGACTGCGTAAGGCAGACTTTTAAGCCTCATTGCTGAAAAATAGAATTAGGGGATTATTAAACCTTGCTGAAAGCCTTTCTACCTCATTTTTACTTAAATTTTCAACGAATTCCCCTTGGATTCCCAGCTCTGCAAGCCTTCTGCCGAGCGCTCCGGAAAGAATTATGAGGTCTATATCCCTCTTCTTCAGTTCTTCGCCAAGTCTTGGCGTGTCGATAATTTCGCAGGTAGCCCTTTCCGAGCCGGAAAAAACCGCCACGATCCCGTCGGCCTTAACGCCTTTGAGAGATTGCGCCTCATCTATCGCGCTCAGCATTGCGGTAACGTTAACTCCGCGGTTTGAGCAGTTGACAAAAATACCCCTTTCCGTTTTCTCTGCCAGAGCCCTACCTTTGACTCCTTTAAAGCTCTCAATAGACTTGCACGCCTCCTCAACTTCCAGCCCCAATGAGGCAGCGGCAGTAAGAGCTCCAAGCGCGTTTAGAATCTGAAATCTTCCAAAAAGATTCTGCTGGAGCTTGAAACCGAATTGGCAATTTACTTCTCCTCCCGATACTGTGTAAAGGTGCTCAATAACCCCCTCAACTTTTTCTCCTATTCTCTTCACCTTTACTTCCTGCCCACTTTCGATTCCGTAAACGTTGGATCTACCAAAAAATACGTGAGCGAATCTTCTTGCGATGTTGTCTCCGTTCAGCACTAAGATTCCGTTTTTCATGTTTATCGCCATCTGGAGCTTGCTGTTAAATGCGTTCCTGAAGAAGGATGCCCTGTAGTTCTCGTAGATTCCGGTAAGAACCCCTATGTCTCCGGCCCCAGTCCCGCCGAGTGAAATCTCGAATACTGCGTAGTCAAGATCGTAATTTTCTGAAAGCCTGAAGGCCTTGAGCACGTTGGCGGGTGTTATGCTCAGCCCCTTTCTTAGCAAAAATTCTCCAGAATCCTTTAAAATCCTCGTACTCAGGCTGTCATGGATCAGGACCGTTCCGCCAGAATCACAAATGATCTTTGCTAAAATGTTTGCAGTGGTCGTCTTTCCGTTTGTTCCTGTTATCTCGACTATCTTTAAAGAACCCTTTATTTCCGAAACTATGATACCTACAGCCCTTGAATGGCTAATGACCGGCACTCCAAGCTCTAAAGCGTAACTGAATAGCTTCATGGTTGGGTCGGCATGCTGGACGATGATTGCATCGTATTCCTCAACCTTCAGATCCTTGTCGTCGGAGAATACTTTAATCCCTCTTGAGTTCAGAAAATCGATTTCTTCTTTCTTCAGCGTCCTGTGATTGTCGAGTGCATGCACTTCACAGCCCCTTTTAAGCAGTTCCTCGCATAAGACTTTTCCTCCATGCGTCATGTCGACTACAAGGGCTTTGCAGTCTGTCAGCGGCCGCATGAAAAGAATGGGGAATATGCGATAAAAGACTTCTGATCAGCTCTGGATTAGCCTGAATATTTTTGCTCTCAGGTCTATGAATTCCTTTGAGAATCTGTCTCTGGGTCTCTCCATTTTGACCTCTGCAAGATCGAGGAGCTTTGCAGGTCTCTTGGAGAGAACAACGATTCTGTCCGCCATGTAAACAGCCTCCTCTATGTTGTGGGTCACGTATATGATTGTTTTTTTCGTTTCACTCCATATCCGAACAAGTTCTGATTGCATTACGTTTCTTGTCTGGGCATCGAGAGCGCTCAGCGGCTCATCCATCAAAAGTATCTCGGGCTCACAGACTAAGGCTCTTGCAAGGGCAACACGCTGTCTCATGCCTCCAGAAAGCTCATGAGGATAGGATCTCTCAAAACCTTCCAGCCCCACAAGCTTTATGAACCTATTAGCCTTTTCTAATGCCTCCTTTTTTGGTATATTCCGAATTTCAAGCCCGAAGAGAATGTTTCCAATTACATTTCTCCAGGGGAACAGTGCGTAGTCCTGAAATACCATCGCCCTGTCCTGCCCGGGACCCTTTATGGGCTTTCCTCTGAGAAGAACCTCTCCTTCATCCTGCTTTTCCAGGCCGGCAATTATCCTGAGCAGAGTAGTTTTTCCGCAACCGCTCGGACCGACAATGCCTATAAATTCCCCTGCCCTGACGTCAAAGCTGATACCATCGAGTACCAATAGCTTCTTTCCTTCGCTGTTGAACCATTTCCGAACGTCTTTGATCTGCAGGATTTCACTCAACCACGAATCCCCTCCTCCATTTCAGAAGGCGGTTCTCCGTTCCCCTGTATAGCCTGTCAAGGATTAGCCCGATAATACCGATGGCCAGCATGTATGATATAACCACATCCGGAGAATGATAAAGCCTTGCAAGCTGTATTTTGTAACCCAAACCGTATTGAGACACTCCAAAAAGCTCTGCGGCAACCACGCACATCCAGGCTACGCCGGAGCCAACCCTCAAGCCGTTAAAGAATGCTGGCATCGAAGCCGGAATTATCACCTTCTTCAGCAATATGGCTGTTTTCGTTGCTCCGAGTGTCATCGCTGCTTCTACGTATTTTTTCTCAACCGAAGAGACGCCGTACATAGTATTAAGAAGGATCGGAAATACGGCTCCTATGAATATGATGAATGCTGCGGCTGTATGCGTTAGCTTCAACAGAAGGATCGCTATAGGGATCCAGGCTATTGGCGGGATGGGTCTGATGAGCTCTATGACTGGATAGAGAAACTTCTCAACCTTCTTTGACCATCCAGCAATGAGCCCCAAGGAAAAACCGATGAGGATTGCAATAGAAAAGCCGTAAAGGTAGTGGTAAAGGCTATAAAGCATGTCCAAAGGCATGGAAAAGCCCGTTTCGGCGAATTTTGGATCTCCGATGACCAGCTGAACAAAAGTTACCAGAACCTTTGAGGGCGGAGACAAAATGAAAGGATTTTTAACAAATATCCAGTAATATGCTTCCCATAGGGCCAAAAAAAGCCCAATTGAGGCAAAGAAAATAAAAAAGTCTTTTACTCTTTCGAGTCTCATTTCAAACCCAACTCGGATTTAATCTTGGGCACCAGTTTCAATGCCTCCTCGTAAAGGCTGGAATCAACGACTTCGGAAGGATTGACCCTAACAGGATTTCCTGAAGCATCCTTCGTGATCTTGAGCTGGAACTGGGCGTCGCAGAGCATATCAAGCCCTTTTATCCAATCTTCGTTTCTCGGATCTGTCTGAAGATTCGTCGTTCCGGGGAACATATCTGCAACACTCTCGTTGATGTTCAGCCACTTTATAAGAATTGCTTTTATTTCTCCCTTGTTTTTCGGATCTTTCGCGTATTCGCTCGCAATTATATGCAATGCGAGGAACTTTACTGCGAGCTCTCTGTTCTCCCTCATGAAATCTCCACGCATTAAGACCACGCAGCAAGGATGGCTGGGAACGAGCTGTGAAGAGTTAACCACGATCTTGCCGTAACCTTCGATCTCAGCAACGTAAGGACTCGGGTCGGGGAAGAATCCGAAGTCGATAGCCCTGGCTTTGAGAGCTTCTCTGATCTCTTCAGGTCCTCCGGATTTAACTTCAACCTTCGATACATCCACTCCGTTATCTTTAAGCCATTTCATCAGCACCGTGTGCTGAATGGAGCCGGGCGGATAAGTCATAATCTTTTTACCCTCGAGCGACTTGGGGCCTGTGTAATCAACCCCGGACGCTGCGACTATGGAAGAGCCCTCGGTGTTTGCAACGGCAACTATTTTTGCATCGAAACCCTTCGAAAGCAGCGAAAGCGGCGGGGCTGCGCCGACATAAGCTATTTGGTGTTCTTTGGCAGCGAAAGCATCCATTTGCGGTGGACCTGAAGGGAACGGGGTTGCAGAAATTTTCGCTCCGAGAACCTTCTCATCCCATCCCTTCTCTATTATTACGAAAAGCGCCGTATGGTGCCAGCTTGGCTGGTAACTAACTTTTATTTCATTCAGATTCTCCTGCGAAACGCAGAAGGCAAATGCTACTACCAGCGCAGAAACCGCGAGCAGCAAGTAGGTTCGCCCCCTCATTATTCTCACCTCAGATATTCACCGAGTGATGCAACATTATAACTTTTTCCATTTTTGCCATACAGATATCCTAAATGAGAAAATTTTAAATTTCTGATTTCCTATTAATATCAATTTTTTTGGACATTTGGATTACTGAGCGCTTCTATGCCCTAAAGGGCGAAGCTTCCTTTAAGGGCGGTTCGGTTCCCTCTATATCTGTTCGAGGCCACTGTGCAAGAAAAATTGGATAAGCTTGCAGGATTTCAGAAAACCGGATTGGAAAAAATGGCTAGAATTCACTGCTGAGGAATTTGATGACTATGCGGAAAGAAATACTGGAAAAATTTCGATACCCTAACAGAACCAAGAAGCTTTTCGGTTTCTCCGGAAAATTCTAGGAAATAGCATAATGCTGCACACCTCGGGTACGTCTGGGAAGCCCAAGTACTATTTGTTGAGTGAGATCGCACTAAAAAAATAATTGGATGCCAGGCATAAGTATTCTATTCTGGTGAGTATATTTCATTCTATAGCCTCTAAATTCCTAGAAAGGCAAAAATTTATTAGTTTGTTGCCTTAGTGCATGTGTGGATGTGAACAGCATGATCTCCTCCCTGATTCTGAATGAGAATTTTAGTGAGGAGTTGGAGAACATTGTAAAGAAAAGGTTGAGGATGAGCATTAAGGAGTTCGCTAAGGAGGCGGGAATTCCGCAAAGCACCCTTTACAAACTTCTTTCAGGGGAAAGAGAGCCAAATTTGAGCACTCTTAGAAGGATTGCCGAAACGATAGTCAGACTTACGAAGAGCTCCGATGAATTCGTTGCAGTTATTGCCTCAAGATCTGCGCTGAATCAGCTTACAAGCTATGAGCTCGAGATCGAGGGTAAGAAGGTCAAAGTTAGGGAATATCCGGCCAACTCCTTTGAAGAAGCGGTCGTTTCTGCTGTTAGGGCAGAAAGAGATGGCGCGAAGGCAATAGTTTGCGCCCCAATCCTCAGCCCTGTGCTTGAAAAGATTCTTAATGTCCCTATTGTTACAATAATCCCTAGGAATGACCTTCTGGAGTCGATAAGAATTGCCGCAAAAAAAGGATTTTCAAGGGCTTAAGCACCGCAACTTCCGCCCCTATTCATTTTCTCTATCATTCCCTCCTCTTCGCTTGCTGCTGTTACCTCTAAGGAGCAGGTAATCTTAAGCTCCAGTTCTTTGAGTCTCCTGATCATCTCCTCAGGCGTTCCTATTCCCTCAAGTTTTCCTTGGAGCATCAGAGCAACTCTGTCGCATGTGAGCTTTGTGAATTGCATGTCGTGAGATATAATCAGTATAGTTGTCTTGAACTCTTCCCTGATTTTTTTGAGGGTTTTCGCAACTTCTACCTTCGTTACGGGATCCATCGTGCCTGAAGGCTCATCGAGTATCAGTATTCTTGGTTCTCTGATCATAACCTGTGCTAAAGCAACCCTGTGTCTCTGCCCTTCGCTGAGCTCATCGGGATATTTCATCAGTATCGCTTCTGCTTCAGCTTCGCTGAAACCTATCCCTGTTAGAATGTCTATCGCCCTGACTCTTGCAAATTCTGATGGTAGATCAAGGCTTATGCTGTCTGTAAGATTGTCGAGAACGGTTCTGTGAGGATATAGGCTGTACTCCTGGTGTAGAATTCCGATGTAAGGCGTGGCTTTTCCTCTGCCCGAAATTCCAGGAGCTCTCATATCCACCCAATCGTCACCTATGCGTACATAGACTTCTCCACTTGTAACGTCAGCTATTCCGGCAATTATCCTTGACAGAGTGGTCTTCCCGGAACCGCTTGGCCCAAGGATCCCGAAGATTTCGCCCTCCTTAACTTCGAAAGATACGCCATCAACGGCTTTAACCACGCCCCTGCTCACGGAGTAATAGTATTTTTTAACGTCTTTTAGCCTTAAAATTTCCTTTTCAAGCCTGATTTCAGTTCTAATCTCTTCTTCGCTTACCTGAGCCAGGAATTTCTGTATGAGTTCTTCTGGTCTGCCTTCGGCCAAAATCTCGCCCTTATGCAGCCACAAAACTCTGTCGGAGAGCTCTTTGACTACTTCGGGAATGTGGGAAGTCAGTATCATTGTTTTTCCGGCATTCTTTATGTACTTTCTCAGTGTCTCCAGTATTATTCTGGTGTTTTCTGGATCCAAGGTGCCTGTTGGCTCATCTGCCAGCAGTAGAACGGGATTTATGGCAATCTGCCTGGCAAGGATAACTCTTTGCTTCTCTCCACCGCTCAGGTCTCTCGCAATTGTAAGAATTCGATGTCCTAGATTTACTGCCTTTAGAAGCTCCAAGGCTCTGTTTGCAACGTTGTTAGAATACTCTGCCTTTTCGAGTATGTCTCTTCTTGTAGTAGTCCCCACAGAGATTCTGCTTTCGGTTTCAGAGCTGATGATGGCCTCCATCACGTTCTCAAGAGCCGACTTTTCGCTGAAAAGGGCAAACGTTCTCTGGAGCATTATTCCAACTTTCTTCCTGATGGCCGAAGCAAGCTCCCTGTCTTCAAGCTTCCAGATATCTATTTCCCTTTTCTTAAGCCTTCCACCACATCTCGGGCAATTTTGGCCGTCTTTGCTCGGCGAATCCACCCAGTAGCATTCGGGGCATACCGAGAGAATGTATATGACCCTCCCCTCGGTCGGCTCGTAGTCTTTATAACCCCTTATGAGATGAATAAGAACGGACTTCCCGCTACCGCTGATGCCAATAATGCCAAGGGTTTCTCCCTCCTTGATGCTCAGGTTGATGTTTCTGAGAGCAAAATTATCGCCAAACTTTTTTGAGACACCCTCCAAGCGGATAATCTCTTCCGGCAATATTTCCACCTCCAATTCCAAAAGCTATTCCCCCGTGTATATTTATCCTTTGCTAAATTTTCCAAGACTTCAAAACGATTTGGAAGAAACTGACCCCCTCCCGACTAAAGGCAAAATTCCTTAGGGCGTTCCCCACATCTTTTCGGAACCACATCTGCCATTTGCGAGGCAGATGAGGTGATCAGAGAGACCCGGATATGGGCTCCAACCGTTCCAGAGCCTCCTTCTCAATGTTTAGCATGGCTATACTGTCCTTGTCATCCTCCCATCCCCCTACTCTGAAGGGCGGGGCTTTTAGTTGTAAAAATCGAATAAATTAAATACTGATCTGCCAAATGGTTCGTGCATGAGGATAAAGCTTAACGGGAAGGAAATTGATGCTCCCCAGAACACCTCCCTCGCCGATCTTTTGCCTGAAGAAGATAATCTTATCGTTATAGTTCGGGAAAGAAAGGCTCAGGAGAAGTTGACGGACACCTTCAAATTGAAGATTGGGAAAGAGAGCATAACTCTAAAGGTGGAAAACGAAGCGCTATGGAACTCAGTTAGGGATAAAATTCAGGGATTGGAAGTTGCGTGGAGAACTAAGAGGGTTCTGGCTTTTGGCCCTTTTTCCTGCGATCTGCAGTGCTCTAAAGTGCAGCACGACTACGAGCCCGGGGAAATTTTTCTCAGCCTTGCCGGTGGAAGTAAAGAGAGCGCATATCTGATGTTTGCGGTAACGAGATATCAGCTCGGCCACTGCACGGTTGGTGATGGAGTAATCGGAAGGGTGATTGAAGGATTCAGGGCATTAAGATTTCTCGAAATTGGTGAAAAGATTGAAAAAATAGAGCCAGTCTTCGACAGAGTGGTTTCGGCCGGGATTAAAACAAGAGCTGAAATGACCGAAAGAATCCTTGAAGGCGATGAAATCTATTCCCAGGTTACAGTTGGGCTAAAAAAAGAAGTTGCAAATGCATCAGATTACGCAATGGCCGTTTTGGAGAGAAACCCCAAGGTGGAGGAAGTGACCAACACCTATGTGAGATTTAAAGGTATAGCGGGTATTGAGATAGGGGAAGAGAATCCGGAGAAGAGGTTTAGAGGAGCTGTTAGTATAAGAAGGACAGGAAAGAACACAGGAGACATCTACATCTATCTTCGGGACAGAATGCCACACAGAGATCACTGCGTTGTAGGGTTTGTTGAAAGCGGTATAGAGCTCCTTGAAGTGGCTAAAAAGGGCGATAAGATAAGGATAGTCGCCAATCCGGGCAGAATAGATCTTGTTGGTCTAACCCAGCTACAGGCACAGAAATTGCTTGGGGAAAAGGGTATAAGGCAGCTTAGGGAAGGAGAAACGGATGACAATGCGATAGTGGCTTCGCAGATTCCCGAAACGACTTTTGAAATTTTATCGAGAGGAGTGGTTACAACCTTCGGTGTTGCGCCCAATAAGATTGTAAAGGTAAAATTATTCCAAGAACTAGCACCGAAAACGGCTAGCTATTTCAGAATCGCCACCGGGTTGGTGAACAAAAAGGTGGGAAAGCTGCAGGTGTATTTCAAGACAAAAGATCTTGCGGTTTTTAGGCCGAATGTTACCTTCGAAGAGCCATTGATTCCGGAGAACACCCCAGAGGAGATCGTGAAGCCCGGAGAGATAGGAGTTACAAACATGTCTAGGAAGCATGCGGGGCTTATAGGCGTGAGATTCATTGAAAGCAGAGATTTTGGACCCACCGCAGAGCGTTTCGAATCCACGAACCTTGTCGGTGTAGTTTTGGAAAACTTTGAGGTTATAAAAAATTCAAAGGAGGGGGAAGTGATCTACTTCATGGAGGTAATGGAATGAAGGTTCGATATTTCGTTCTTTCCCCTGATGCGGGCACGACGCCAGAGGAGTTAGTTTTCAGGATAATCGAATCTGGTTTTGACGGAATCGTAAAAGAAACTTGCTTCGGGGCAATAATAGAGGGCGAAGATGAAAGGGTTGACAAAATAGCTGAAATCCTTCGCGGAGAATATTACTACGTTTTTTCCAAGGAAAGAGGTTATTCCATCGGGGATAAGAGGATATGCAGGGCTGAGCGCGGAGGTGGGGCAAGGACAGGATTTTACCAAATTGAATATGAGTCGGAGTTCCTCCCGCTGATAGCGGAAGCCATAAAGGACTTTAAAATTGAAAAGACCAAGAAACCAAAAAATGTAATTGTTCACCCTATCAACAGTTTGATTTTAGCGGATCTGGTCGAAAGAAGCGGTCATAAGCCTTTGACGATGATGACAGAAATCGCAAAGCTCGTTAGAAACCCGGAAATCGATGCACCACCCAGAAATATAACCACAGAAGACGTGATAAGGGGCCTGAAGTACGCATCAATAGAGATGCCCTCCGGTATCAGAGGAAGACTGGGAGTTTGGGACGAGCTCATACAGAATGCGGAGGCCGGATTGGTTGCGAACTACGAATACGCCTTCGGGTGCGCCGGTTGCACGCACAACGACATGCTTATATACCTGATAAAGCAGAGGGGAATTCCCTTCATAAAGTTGGATCTTCCTAGGAATCAGGAAGAGGCCAAAAAATTCGTGGAAGACATTTTCGTATTTCTAAGCAGTTTGGGGTGATTTTAGTGGTAAAGGTAGCCCTGCTTTCATGCGGTGCTGAATACAGCGGTGTTTACCACGAGATCCAGAAAGCGATCGAAATGGTCGGCGGCGAGCTCGTGATTCCTGAGGTGGATCTCCAGGACGTGAAGGAAGTCGACGAAGAGTTCGGAATAGTTGTAAAGGGGGGAGATCTGAAGCTGATGATGGCAAGAGCGAAGTCAGTTGCCGAAGAGAGATGCGACGCAGACGCTGCATTTGTAGCAACATGCTTCAGATGTGCCGAGGGCGCTTTGGTTAGAAATGCGGTCAGGAAATACCTTCAGGATTTCCGGGTTCCGGTTGTAGCGTACTCATTTACGGAAAGAAGTAAGGCTGCGAACTTTTTGCTGAGGATGGAGGCCCTTGTGAACATAGTAAGGAGAAAGCACCTTCTTGCGAGAACGAAGCATGAAGGGATTACGGTTGGCGTTGATTCAGGATCAACGACTACGAAAGCCGTTGTTATGATAGACAACGAAATCATTGGCGCAGCTTGGCGACCTACGGTCGACATAATTGAAACCGCAGATAAGGTTCTTGAGGAGGCACTAACAAAGGCGGGAGTGAAGTTGTCTGAAGTTGAAGTGATTGGGACCACTGGCTACGGCAGATTTCTGATTGGAAAGCATCTGAACGCTGGAATAATTCAGGATGAAATCACTGTTGGAGCAAAGGGTGCAACCTTTCTTGCGGGAAAGCAGAGGGGTGATGTGACGATCCTTGATATAGGCGGAATGGACAACAAGGCAATAACAGCCCATGACAGCATTCCAGACAGCTTTACGCTCGGAGGAATCTGCGCGGGTTCTTCAGGAAGATTTTTGGAAACAACTGCGAGAAGGCTCGGGGTTGACATAATGGAGTTTGGAGAGATGGCGACTCGAGGAGATTACAGAAAGATAAGGATGAACTCATACTGCATAGTTTTCGGAATGCAGGATCTGACCACGGCTCTAGCTGGCGGAGCAAAGGCCGAGGATGTTGCAGCAGCTGCATGCAGGAGCGTTATAGACCAAATTGTGGAGCAGCAGCTTCAGGAGATAACGCTCAGAGAACCCATAATCGAGGTTGGCGGTACCTCGCTGCTGAAGGGACTTGTAAAGGCCGTAAGAGAGGCATTGGGAATGGAAGTGATCGTACCAAAGTTCTCGCAGTTTGCCGTTGCAACGGGAATGGCCTTCGTAGCTTCAGGAGTGAGGGGGGAATCGAAATATGAGGTTAGCAGTAGAGTCGCCTGATGAAGAAGGTAAAATGGCATACGAGAGGACAATAAGCACTGTGCTTGCAGAATCAACAATTAAGGGGCTAATGAGGAGTGTTTACGCTTACGGAGATCCAAGAGAACCCGTATTCATTCTTATAATTCAGCTTGCGAGGGGTGGAGGGGTTTTGAGGTTCTCAGAGGTTGTTACGATGAAACCCGCTAGGGATGGCGTCATCGTTGTTTGCGAGAACGACAAGCTAATGCCAGAAGTTTTGAGGATTCTTTGGGAAAAATACGGCAGAGAAAAGGTGGAACAGCTGAGCAGATACGAGATAATGGTTAAAGACCAAATCGGTGAGGATGTGCTTAACGAAGTTGTTTACGATCCGGAGAAGGAGCTTATGGTCGGTCTGATGGACGTAATTCTGAGAATAGTACCCGAAGGCTTCAGAGTCAGGCGATATATTAGAAAAGATGACATAATCGCTGTAATCGCCTCCGAGGATCCGATAAAGAATGAATGGGTTGAAAAGGCCTTAAGGCTTATGGAGGAAAAGCTATGATACCCCTGATCTTCAACGGAGGAGTTTACGGACATCAGGAATTCGAGGATCTCGTCTACGACCTCGGCGGATTTGTTATCATGAAAAACTTCGCACAGACTGAAGTTACGATATTTTTCATAGTTCCCGAGGAGGATGTTGAACGGGTGAAGGAGAAGGCCTTGGAACTGAAGGCCGAGCTGAGAGAAGCTCCGTTGGCTGGCTCTGAAGTTGCAGTTGTGGTTCCAACCATCTCGATCTACCATCTGCCGCACCATTCATGCGACGTTGCCGAGTACTTGCGGAGGAAGGGTGCAAAGACGAACATGGTTGGGTTGTCGAGGGGCGTTGGAAAAAGGCTTGCTAGGCTTACAGCTTTCGAAAGAGACCTCATCAATGAGCACGACATTGCAGTTTTTTTATTCGGGAACTTCAGGGAGTGCGTAAGTGAGAAGCTCGGGAAAATGCTTAGGGAAATCACGATCCCCGTTGTTGCAACAGGTTTTCCAAAGATCGAGCCCCCTGAAGGTGTTGAGTACGTGCCGAATTTGGGGAGAATAGTGGGGAAGTTTAGCAGAGATAGCGACATAGAGCTTCTCGAGAACGTTGCAAAAGCGGTTGAGAAGCAGGTGGAGAAAAAGAGAAGGATATTTGAAAGATTCGAAGTGCCCCCTTATTATCTCAAGGTTGAGATCGAGAATCAGATCCCCGAAATCGAAGAAAGCCCATCACCGGCGCCAGTAACTGTTAAGCTCGACGGACTCAGGGTAAAGCTCCCGTATGAAAAGTTTGCCGAGAAAATAAGGAATGTCCGTATCCTTGACTTCAAACTGGGGGATATCTGCAACGTTTTGCCTTCGGTCATCGAGGGACATACATTGGTTAGATTTTGGAGCGCTTTTTAGACGCTGACACGTTCTATTTTTATCATGAATATTTTTCTCCAGAAAAAAAAAGAAAGCATAATATATAGCAACTCAGAGTTTTTTGGTGGATGAATTCCGGAATTGCTTCCGGAATGAAATTAGAAAAAGCGAGTTGGAGGGATAAAAATGATGGACGTAAACACAGGATTGGGGCTTGTTGCACTCATGGGTGCAGCAGCTACAATTGCCGGAGCAGCAGAGGATCTTGAAAGTGATATCGGTTCTCAAAGCAATCCAAATTCGCAAGTTCAGTTAGCACCGCAGGTAGGAGTTCTGCACAGAATCTTCAACAAGGCAATCTCTGGCGAGCCCCCGGCTTATGCCTTTTACTCGAGCATAGCCGCAACTGTGGCATGGATTCTGATGAATGCAAACTTCAACATAATAGCGGCATTTGCAATCGGAGCATTCGTCGCATCGATATTCCATGGAATTTACGCAAGCACGGCATACATGGGCAGAATTGCAAGCCAGCGGAGATATGGACAACCCATTTACTTGGATGTCATCTACAATCATCTACCGCCGATTATGGCCCACGGCTTTGTAGCCACCTTCTGCATTCTTGGTCTCTCGTACATTCTTTGGCATTTCTTTGAGCACCCATTCCCGTTTGTTATGCTGGCGTTCATCTGGGGAATAACGGTTGGAGCCATCGGCTCTTCAACTGGAGATGTGCACTACGGTTCTGAAAGGGAATATCAGAACAAACCTTTCGGTTCTGGACTAAATGCAGCGCTTTCAGGAAAGATTGTGACCAAAGCAGAGATAGGCACGAGGAGCAGCATCGACAACGCCTGGTTCTGTGCAAAGTTCGGGGGACCTGCAACTGGAATTACCTTCGGCCTCATAGTTTTCTTGGATAACTGGAGAACCCTCGTTTTTGACCAGTTTATGGCCATCGTGGTCGGATTCGTCATCGTTGCCTTGCTGATCGTGGCCAACTGGCTCCTCGAGGTCTGGGCGAGGAAGAGCTACGGGCCATACCCAGAGAAGCTTGCAATGCTCGAAGGAGGTGCTTAAGATGGATCCGATAACCATAATTCTCGGTCTCATAATTGCTGGAATACTGATCGTCATAGGAGTTCACTTCATTCCAGTCGGTGGGGCTCCGGCAGCGATGGCGATGGCAACTGGCGTTGGAACTGGAACAGTTCAGCTTGCAACTGGCGCAGGACTAACGGGTTTGGTTAGTGCCGGGTACATGTATCATTTCGCAAACGTACCAATGAGCTATGTTCTTCTGAGCGGTGCGGTCGGAAGCATGCTTATGCTCGGAATTACGATGCTAATAGGAAACGTGATATACATTTTCGGCGTTGGCGTCCCTCCTGCCTCTGCTAAGGTAAAGTTTGACCCGATAACGAAATACAGGCAGGACATATACGTATCGCCGGGCACAGAAGGTCAAGGAATTCCAACAGTGTGCTTTGTTAGCGGAATAATCGGGGCGTTCTTGGGAGGTGTTGGCGGCGCCCTTACCTACGTCCTGCTCAATGAACTCGGCCTCTCTCCAGCGATCTCTGCCCTCATTGCGATAGGCTTCTTCCTGGCGAATGCCGTGCTCGCAGCTTACAACATTGCAGGAACAATTGAGGGATTCCACGATCCAAAGTTTAAGAGGTTGCCAAGAGCAATTGTTTCGAGTTTGATCGTTTCAGGCTTCATTGCTGCCATTTTGGTTCTTGCCGCTATGGGGGGTGTCGTGCTATGACCGGTTCTTCCTGCAATGCAAAGGCTGAGGCCGTTGCGGAGAAGAAAATATCAAACAACCTTATTGCAGCCCTCGGCATTGCCGTTCCGCTGCTCGGGATATTTGCGGCATCTTTCAACAGCTTATTTGCCTTCATGGGTGGGATAGCCATAATTTTCGCGACTCTCTGGGGAGCGAATGGTGTCAGAACTGTGGCAAAATACGGTATTGGTACGGGCGTTCCCTCAATAGGAATGGTTGCCCTTGGTGGTTCAGTCGCTGCCGTCGTTGCAGCTGCACACCTCGCGAGCAAAACGGTTCTGCTCATCCCAGTTATCGCCCTGATTCTTGCATTGCTCTCTGGTTTGCTCATAGGGATTTCGGCGAGATACATTTTGAAGATGAACATCCCCGTGATGATCCGATGCAAGACCGAGATTTGCGGAGCCGGTGCGCTGCTGATTCTCAGCCATGTTGCTACGATTACAGGTTCTTTCGACTTGCCCGGCCTGAAAAACGTGTCTGATACTGGGATAGTGCTCTTCATCTTTATAATCGGAGCCCTTGGAATTCTGCATCCTTACAACGCCTGTCTTGGAGCAGACGAGAGACAGGGAAGAACTTTGAAATTGTCTCTAGCTACAGGAAGTGCTCAGGTGATTTTGGCTGGAATAGCGTCGCTTTATTTCATAGGGCTTCCTGGAATGATCACGATTCTCTTCGGAGCCCTCGCATGGTTCGTAACCTACAGCATGTTTGTCAGAACGTCCTTTGAGGAGGGTATTGTTATGAATACTGGGCTCATACCGGAGGTCGAGCATAAATGACGTACGCAAAAGTTTCTTCGGAGCCGGGATTAGTGCTTGACGCAGTTCGAGGAGTTCTCGGTGAGGAAAGGGAAGATCTGGTCTTCTATCCGCTTTCTGATGTAGAGCAGTCGGTGAAGAAGCTCGAAGAGATCGCAGACGATCTCGTGAATTCCCTAGACCCGCTGAAGAACTTCAAGGCCTCATATCAAGGGAGGGAGAAGAGCCTTTACTACGCCGGAATGACTACCGGGATCTTCTACGGACTTATTGTTGGATTGCTTATAGCCTTCCTGATTGCGTGGGTGATGTAATATGGCGAACAAGGTAGAGCCAGCCCCCGGATGGCCAAAGATTAAAGGAGAGTACATGGTTGGCGATCCGAAGAGCTGTGTTGTAGTGGCAACTCTTGGAAGCCATCTTGATGAAAAGAAGCTGATTGAAGCTGGTGCAGGGATGGCAGGGATATGCAAGACGGAAAACATTGGAATTGAGAAGATGGTCGCAAATATCATTGCAAATCCGAACATAAGGTTCCTGATCCTCTGCGGGGCCGAAGTTACTGGGCACCTGACCGGAGATGCGATAGTGAATTTGTACAAAAATGGAGTGAAGAACAACAGGATAGTCGGCGCCAAGGGTGCAATCCCATACGTTCAAAATCTGCCAGAGAAGGCTATAGAGAGATTCAGGAAGCAGGTGGAGCTAATTGAGATGATCGGTGTTGAAGATCTCTCAGCGATCACTGCCAAGATCAAGGAGTGCATATCAAAGGATCCAGGAGCTTTCCCAGAACCACCGATGATCGTGGAAATTAAAGAAGAGGCAAAGGAGGAGATTGCCGAGGGAGAAGTGTTCCCAGTACCTGGAGAAATCGCGAATATAGAGTCCTGGGTTAGGGATATCGAGCTAAAGGTTAAGGAAGTGGCGCTGCTCAACAAATTCTCAGCGGGACTATATGCGGGAAGATTCCAGGGATTCTGGATCGGATTAACTCTGGCGATGCTTGTCCTTGGTATAATGATGTGGAGGGCGGGAATATGAGCGGATTTCCGAGGATAATGAAACCTAAAGCTATAAGAATAGGCGAAATCGTTAGCAGAACTGAATACAGTGCCCAGTTAATTGCAAGGGCTCAGAAGTTGGAAGCAGGAATAAACATGGCAGGCGTTACGGGTTTCGTTCTCGGATTGCTGTTCGCAGTGCTGCTAGTTCTTATCCCGTTACTCTGGATGGGGTGATCTGATGGACAAGAAGGAGAAGGAAATTCCGAGAGCCTATGTCGACACGGCTGAATACATGGCACTGCTGGAAAGGATAAAGAAAGTGGAAGGGAAAGTGGAGTTCTTCCAGGCTGAAGTTGCACAGCAGGTAGGCAAGAAAGTTGGCAGGGATCTCGGAATACTTTACGGGCTTGTTTTAGCCCTGATTTTGGTAATTATATACCTTTTGCTTAAGGTGCCTTGGAGGTGAGAACGTGTTCAAATTTGAGAAGGAACAGAAGGTGTTTGAGTTTGGAAAGATAAAGGTTGGCGGTCAGCCGGGCGAACATCCGCCCGTGTTAGCCGGAACGATCTTTTACAAGGGGCACAAGATCGTAAGCGATGATCACAAGGGAATTTTTGACAAGGATAAGGCTGAGGAGCTGTGGAAGATGCAGCAGGAGTTCTCGGATCTCACTGGGATTCCATGCATGCTTCAGATAGTCGGAGAGTCGAGCGAAGCCATGCAGAAGTACATAGAGTGGTTTGCAAACATCTCAGACGCTCCTTTCCTGATAGACTCAACAGACCCCAATGTTAGGATCGCTGGTGCAAAATTCGCAACCGAAATAGGTGTTCATAGCAGGGCGATTTACAACTCGATAAATCCAAGCCTTACACCGCAGGAGGTTGAGGCTCTAAAGCACAGCAAGGTTGACTCTGCAATCGTGCTGGCTTTCAATCCAACGGATAACACGGTGAAGGGCAGGCTGGATATACTGCAGAAGGGAGGAGCCGGGCTATCGAAGGGACTTCTGGACATTGCAGCAGAATGCGGAATAAAGAAGACTCTGATCGATGTTGCTGCTACCCCTCTTGGAGCGGGGGCGGGAGCAACATTCAAATCTGTAATGGCGGTAAAGGCAAAGCTTGGCCTTCCTGCTGGCGGTGCACCGCACAACATTCCTTCAGCCTGGCCGTGGATAAAGAAGCTAAAGAAAGAGAGGAAAGAAGTCTTTCCGCCTGCAGACATAGGCTCGAATCTGATAATGCAAATACTCGGTGCTGACTTTCTGCTCTACGGACCCATTGAGAACGCTCCAATGATATTTCCGAGCACGGCCATGGTTAGCATAATCGTCGCCGAAGCCGTTTCGGAGCTTGGGATATCCGTTCAGGCGGAGACCCATCCGATAAAGAAGCTTGTCTAGGGTGCAGGGATGGATGACGCAGTGGCCCTGCTCATAGGGCATGGAAGCAAACTCGAAATTCAGAAGAAGATGATTGAGAGGCTTGCGGAGAGCGTAAAAAACAGAGGAGTTTTCGCAGATGTATTCTATGCCTTCATGAACGTTAACAGGCCAACTATAAGGGAGGCTATGACCGAAATAGTTAAAAAAGGCTATAGAAAGGTCATAGCCATCCCCGTATTTCTTTCTGAGGGTGTGCACACGACAGAGGATATACCCAGTGAACTCGGGCTAAAGAGCGGACAGCGAGAGGGAATTGTAGACTTCAACGGAGCGAAAGTAAAAGTTTTATACGCAAGAACGATCGGTTTCGATGAAAGAATTGCCGATATCCTTGTAGAAAGGGGGAAGGAAGCGGTTGGGACTTCAAAGGAATTTTCCCGATAGCGTTATCTTTTTTGAAACCTTCAATTTTTGTGGGGTGATGTCATGAACGAAGTTAAAGAAATTCCTAGCTCAGATTGGGACTTGCAAAGGTACCTGTACACTAGGGACATTTCCAGCGCTCCTGTGATAAGCTTGCTTTTAAAGCGGGTTGACGTTATATATCAGCCCAGGGATGAGAGAGAAGTTCTGGAGGTTTTAAGGATAGCAAAAGAAGAGGGCGCAACCGTGGTCCCTCGAGGTGCGGGTACTTCAGGCTACGGCGGAGTTTTACCGCCTAAGGACATAACCATGTTTAGATTATCGGGCAGAAAGACGATAATGATAGACTTCACAAGAATGGACGATTTTGAGATCGATGAGGAGAACCAGATTATCAAATGCTCGCCGGGAGCGGTTTGGTGGGAAATAGAAAAGAAGCTGAACAAGAAAAACCTCACCTTGAGGGTTTATCCAACAAGCGCCCCCTCCTCGACTGTTGCAGGCTGGATTGCACAAGGCGGTTACGGTGTTGGGAGCCTCAAATACGGCGGAATTGCGGATAACGTTGAGAAGCTCAGAATTGCCGATTTTAGCGGTGTCAGGGAAGTTTCGGGAAATGAGCTGAAGTATTATTTGGGCATGGAGGGAATAACGGGGATAATAACAAAAGCCTGGGTAAAAGTGAAGGAAATGGAGGACATGAACTACTACGGTTTCCACGTGTCGGCCCGTGAGGCAAACAAGATAGTATTTGCAGGAGACCATTACGCGGGACTCTTCCTAGATGCAGGATATGTCAAGCTGAAAAACGAATCTTTTGGAACGGATATGCCCGAAAAGGACGTTCTGATGGTGGCAACCACGGAAAAGCTAGATGGAGATGAAGGTTTGGGAGAGGAGATCTGGGAGAAAAGATTTTATCCAATGAGAGTCAGAAGACTGGGCCCAGGATTGGTTGCTGCTGAAAATGTCCTTCCTGCAGATTCGATCCCGGCCTATCTCAACAGGCTGAAGAAAATGATAAAGAAGCCACATGGAAGCGAGATCTGGTATTCAAAAGGAAAAAAGGGTGCAGTGTTGACTTTCATACCATCAGATGAAAGAAAGTTTCTTGAATACGTTTTGACGTGGTTTAATAGCATAAGAGCCCTCAAAACCGCTAAGAAAATGAGAGGTGTTCCCTACTCCACGGGGTTCTATCTCAGCTGCGAGGCAAAGACTGTTCTAGGGAAGGACCTCGATGAAATCATGAAATTCAAGAAAGTGGTTGATCCGAAAAATCAGCTAAACCCCGGAAAGGTTCTTCCGAAAGGTGCAATGGCCTGGGCGATGAAAATTACCCAGAAGGTGATACCATGAAGCTCGAGAAGGAGTTAGAAGAAATGCTCCATGCATGCGCACAGTGCTTCTACTGCAGAGTCTGCCCGGCTTTTCAATCGATCAAGTGGGAAAGCGTATCACCTAGGGGAAGAGTTTACATGCTTAAAGGGCTAAAGAACAAGAAGATAAAGCTCGAACCCAAGCTTGTTGAGGACTTTTACAGGTGCACAACCTGCGGGGCCTGTGAGGAGCAGTGCCAGACGGCGCTGCATCTTGTCGAACTTTGGGAGATGGCAAGAGCAGAGATGGTCAAGGAAGGTTTAGCTCCCTTGCCTGCGCACAAAAAGCTTAGAGAGCTTGCACTGCAGACTGACAACCCCTACGGTGAGCCGAAGGAGAAAAAGGAGGATTGGATCAAGGGATACAAATACGAGGAGAATGCAGAAATAATGTATTTTGCAGGCTGCACCGCAAGTTTCAGGGCAGTAGAGCTGGCGAAAAACACGGTCGATCTGTTCAACAAGGTGGGACTCAAATTTGCATACGCAGGAAAGAACGAATACTGCTGCGGTTCACCCTTCCTGAGGACGGGACAGAGAGACATAGCTTACGGGCTTTTCAGGAAGAATTACGAGGAGTGGAAGAAGAGGGGCGTTAAGACGATCGTTTCGAGCTGTGCAGGATGCTACAGGACGATACTCATAGACTATCCGAAGATCGCAAAGGAACTCGGCTTAGAGTGGAACTTCGAAGTCCTTCACACGTCCCAGTTGGTGAACCGGCTCATAAAGGAAGGGAAGCTCTCTCCGCAAAAGATCTCGGCTAAAGTTACCTATCACGATCCCTGCCATCTGGGAAGGCACACGAAGGTATACGAGGAACCGAGGGAAGTTATAAAGGCGATTGGTGCGGAGCTAATAGAGATGGAGAGAAACAGAGGCGAGTCTTTCTGCTGCGGATCAGGTGGCGGGGTTAAATCTCAGTTCAAGGATCTCGCTGGAGCTATGGGCAAAAACAGAATTCAGGAAGCAAAGGAAACTGGGGCAGAGTATCTCGTTTCATGCTGCCCCTTCTGCAAGTATCATCTGAAACAGATGGCAGATGAACAGGGGATACAATTGAAGGTAGTTGACCTCGTGGAATTGGTCAACAATCTCGCCGTGAAGGGAGAATACAAGGGAGAGGACATAAGATGCGCTTAATTTTAATTTTTGGTGGTTAAAATGGAGATTTCCGAGCTGAGAAGTAAGGCCAAGGAGCTCAGGGAAATTCTTGGTCTTAGGGGCTATCCCGTAGGCGTAAAAATCTCACCCAAACGTCTGGATGTTGACGCTAAAAGGCTTAAGGGCTACAGATACTGCCAAGCATTAATGCAGGCCAGAAAAGGAGAACATGTGCTTTTGGGCAAAGAAGAAATCGGCTGCGCTGCTTCAGCAGCTGTGTTTGGATTTAAGGAACTTCCTGAAGGATTCAAAACCGGTGAACACACCCTGAAGATTGGAATAGCCAAAGACCCTTCCATAGGAAGCAAAATCTACGCCGAAGTTGAGTCTTTCAGGCCCGGAGAAATCGAGGATCTGTACCTCTTCCCTCTCGAGACAGCGATTATGGAGCCCGACGTTGTAATAATTGAGGATCAGCCTGAAAGGCTGATGTGGATCCTCCTCGCATGTGTGAATGCGAATAGGGGGGAAAGAATTGAAACGAATTCAGCCGTGATGAGGGCAACGTGCCTTGACTGCACGGCAATCCCCTACAAGAGGCAAAAAGTAAACCTCAGCCTCGGCTGCTTCGGTTGCAGGATGGCCACCGATATAGCCGATGATGAAGCCCTAATCGGATTTCCGTACAAGCTCTTTGAAGATGTTTTCGACTACGTGAAGTACTTCTCGCAAAATGCCATGCCGAGCGCAAGGGATAAAAAGGCATACAAGGCACTAAAAGCAAGAGGGGGCTGAAAATGAAGGATGAAACCTGGGAAAAGGTTGGCAGTAAGTTTGCCCATCTGACTTCTGCCCATCCATGCTACAGCCACGAGGCTCACCTCAAGTTCGCAAGAATTCATCTGCCCGTCGCTCCGAGATGCAACATTCAGTGCGGTTACTGCACAAGGAAGATAGACAAGTGTGAGTACCGTCCGGGTGTTTCTGCATGCATAGTTAATGCGGAGGAAGCCCTGAAGAGAGTGGAGGAGGCCAGGAAGAATTATCCCCTAAAGGTTGTCGGAATTGCCGGGCCGGGAGAAGTTCTTGCAAACGAGGAATCTTTCAGAACCCTTAAGCTGGTTCACGAGAAATATCCCGAGCTAATACTCTGCATAGCCACCAACGGACTTCTATTGGCAGAAAAAGCAGATGAACTCGACAGATTGAACGTAAAGACTGTTACTGTTACGATCAACGCCATAAACCCAGAAATAGGTGCAAAGATTTACGAATGGGTTGATTACGGCGGAAAAAGACTTAAAGGAGTGGAGGCTGCAAAGTTCCTCATAGAGAAACAGCTCGAAGGGTTAAAAGCTTCTGCGGACAGGGGAATGGCTGTCAAAATAAACACGGTCCTAATTCCCGGTCTGAACGAGGGAGAGATTGAGAAGATTGCAGTCGAAAGCAAGAAGAGAGGAGCTTTTATAATGAATATAATTCCCCTGATCCCCCTTCACAGCTTCAAAGACTGGAGGAAGCCAACCTGCGAGGAGCTTGAAAAGGCCCGGGAGATAGCTTCGAAACACCTCAGGGTATTCAGACTGTGCAGACAGTGCAGAGCAGACGCTTGCGGCATCCCGGGGAAGGAAAGGGCTACGGGAAGTACTTACTTCCATGGTTAGACTTTCCATTTTATCTTCTAAACCAAGAATTGCAAAAAGCGAGTATATATCCTTACACAGAAAGGCTGATGGCGCCTCGATGGAGGAAAGAGGAATCACGCTTTTCATAGTTGCCTCCGTTGAGGTTGGAAACACAACAACGAAATGCGTTCTCACGGGAACAGATCTGGAAACTGGAAGGACCTATCTTGTTAATAAGACTGTGAGGCTCACCAGAAGTGTGAGAAAACCGAGATTTGGTGAAACCATCTTTGGGGAAACTATTTTTGGCACTCCGCTTACAAGGCAGTCTGTTGCCGAAATCGTAAGTGACTGCATTAAGGAATCCTGCAACAAAGCCGGTATAAGCGTTTCTGACATAGACTTCGTCGTTCGCTCGACAGGCGTCGTGGCGCATTTTGAAAATCCGAACGACATAGGTACCTTCATTCAGGCCCTGGCTGATGGAGCTCTTTTGGCCGGGGTACCGCCCGGAAGAATGGTTCCAGCCGTTGCAAAGGATAACCTGCCTGAGAAGATAAGGAAGTACAGCCTTCTGGACAAGGTTTTCTTTGACGGATCAGTTGCGGGAGTTTTGCCTCCGAGGGGGTCAACGGGGGCTGAAATTGTGGCAAACGAAATGGAGGGGGAGCTGTCAACCGCCGGCATCAAGGAGGGTGCAAAGTGGACGGATGTTGACTTCAGAAATCCCTGCATATCCATGGACTTCGGTACGACCTTTAAGGGTAGAATAACCAACGATGATCTCCCCTACGCAAGGACGATCGGAAACTTCTGCGGTCTTGGGGGGGCAATACCAGACGTGCTCGCAAAGGGTTTTTTAAGGAAAAGGGAATCCGCTGCAATAGATCTGAAGTTTGAGGGGAATTATAACATTGGAGAGGAGGCATTTCAGCTTGCAGAGGAAATTCTTAAACGCATAAGGGTTGAAAGGGTCCCTTCAAACTGCAGGAAATTCGGCAAGATCCCTGTGAATGCAAAGGCAGCTGAGGATGCGGGCATACTGCTCGTCGGATGCGATGTAGGAGAGAATGGAAGCAAGTTCGGAGAACTAGAAAAGATCGGCTCGGAAATAGGGGATATGAAACTCCTTCTGGCAACCATAGATGTTTTAATGGCGAAGATATTCAGAAAAGTTCTAGAACTCGTGAGCTCTGAAGGTTTTTTCATGGAGAATATGGCGATAGGGGTGACAGGAAGGGCGGGCATCACCGGAAAGAAGCCATGGCTGTTTCTTCAGGAACTCAGAGATCTGGGTTTTTACAAGAAGCCCGAGAAAAACATCGTTTTTGTTGATGATGGTCTTGCAAGGGGGGCTGCAGTGATGGCAAGGTGCATGAACGCTCTGGGAAATCCAAAGAACCCAATGGGCGGTTTGAGATTCGGACCGTGCGTTCTTGGTGAAAGAATAAAATTGCAGTCGGGCTATTATACCTCCTGAACTCTTCCATCCTCTACGAGAAATATCCTGTCCGCGATCTCCTTTACGAGATCATGCTGGTGGCTTACGACGATCATGGTTGTTCTGTCTCTGTGATTCATCTCTTTCAGGAAATTTGCGACCTTTCTGAGCGTTACAGGATCTATGTCCCCAAACGGCTCGTCGAGAATCAGTATTTTTGGCTTTGTTATTGAAGCAAGAGCTATTCCCAGTCTTACAGCTTCACCACCGGAAAGCTCGTGGCTCTGCCTTTCGAGAATCTCGGCTGGCAAATTCATCCTTTCCAGCAACGGGTAGATTGCGCTCAGATCTTCTGAGCTTTCCGGGAACAGCTCCTTTATTATTCCGTATGGCAATCCCAATCTCCTTAGCCTGATTTCAGCCTCCTCTTTGGGAAGATCTGTGAGCCTGTAGATTGCGTCAAACAGGCTCTCGCTCATTCCCAGCTCCTCGGCCCTTTTCATGGCCTCTTGGACGGCACTTTCCCTCTTTATACGGATCTTGTAGGCTATGAGCTCGCTTACCTTTGCCCAGAAAGGAAGGGCGAATTCTTGGTGCAGAACTCCAATCTTTCTTCTTACTTCAACGCTCTTCTTTCCAAACTTGCTGAAATCCACCCATTTCCTTTCTGGCCTTAACATAACGACGCCTTCATCAGGCAGTTCAAGACCGCTGATCAGCCTTGCGAGAACGGTTTTTCCGCTTCCGCTCCTGCCTATGAAGCCAACGATTTCGCCCCTTCTTATTGAGAAAGACACATTTTTCATATCGAGCGTTTGACCGCCAGGAACTACATAGTATCTCTTTCTGACGTTTTCAAGTCTAACTACCTCTCCTCCTATCCTCCTCCTTTTCATTATTGGCGGTTCAAGCTCCTTCAGGAATTTGGAGATCATCTCTTCAGCATCTCCTTCGTCAACAATTTTTCCCCTGTCCAGAAGCACGACCCTGGTTGCAAGCTCCCTGTGAATTTCGGGCATGTGGGATGAGAACAGCACGGTCATTCCAAGTTCCTGATTCACCCTTTTTATCGTTTCTATCGCCTTTTTTCTGGTTTCGGGGCATGTCATTGTTCCGAATTCATCAAGAAGCAGAATTGAGGGTTTTTTAGCAAGCTGCCTTGCAAGAATTAACCTCTGCTTCTCGCCACCGCTCAGTATTTCGGCCCAGCATTCAGCCTTGTGCTTTAGATCGACTATCTCCAGGAGCTTCATTGCCTCCTCGTGAAGCTCCTCGTAGAGCACCTCATCCCAGTCCGGCAAAACCTCCTCGCCAAGCCTGGGATATGCAAGGGCCCTTATAACGTTCTCGACAACCTTCTCACTCCAAAGTCCAAAGGATCGCTGAAGATGTATTGCCGTTCTCTCCATGACACTTCTGAAATCCCCCCTCGTGGATTCTGGTGTAAGCCGGATCCCGTCTATTACGACCTCACCCTCATCGAACCTCTCGGCACCCCTGAGAATTCTTAGCAGAGTGGTCTTTCCGCTCCCGCTTTTTCCGAGAAGTCCAACTAATTCTCCCCTTTTAACCTCGAGGTGATCCAATTCAAGCGCCTTCAGAGTTTTTCCGCTGCTGAGGGTATAGTTCTTGACGAGGTTGCGGACTTGGACGATCATAGCACCACCTACACCAGCGGTTTGGGCTGATTCTCGCTGAGATATGGGAGTGGTTTTGAGATTATAAGAATTCCATCTAGATCTTTGGCCCTTTCGAGCAGGGCCAGTTTGCCAAAATCGGAGATTGCCACAATTGGAATAGCCTCCCCGGCCTGGGCCTTTAAAACGCCCCTAAGTTTATCCCGCAAGCTTTTTGACGCACAGAGTGTGATTAGATCAAAAAGCAACGCATCTTCCAAGCTCCAATCGACTCCTGTAGTATGCACGGCGAACTTCAGAATTTTCACATCCCTGTTCTTCTCGATCTCCGCACAGGCCTTTGCCTCCTCGGGCGTGGTTAATGTGACCCCGATTTTTTTAAAGCCCTTGTCGACGGCAAAGAGCACCCCTTTGATCTGATCTATTTCGGCATTTTTGCTAACGACGAACCCTCCCTCTTTTTCTATCCTTTCGATCACTTCAGGGATCGGAGAAGTTCTGATAAGTCCCGAGATCCTGCCGCCAAGCCCCTGCACGAGCTTTGGATTTGATGTAACAACAGTTCCGGCACAATCTGCTGCGATTACGACCGCATCGAGAAAACCGCTTTTGAGGCAGCTGAAGAAGATCTCGGAAGTTCCGAAAGTTGCAAAGGTCCTCTCATCCAGAATTTTTCTCTTTGCCGTGAACAATCCGAAATTCTCCATCCTATAGCGCAGGTTTTTCACAACCTCATCCTTCGTTATTCTCTCCATTCCGTAGAGCTTCCTGAAAAGGGGGCAGTAACTGATCTTCGGTTCAGTAACCTCAACGATTTTGCCCTCCCTGACAACGGCCCTCGACTTTCCGAGCAGCTCCATCACGTGCTCGTCCAATTTACCACCCTATTCAAGCAGTAAAAGCCCGTAGAAAAGGATCTTATCGGTTGGAGAAGCAAGAACATCCAAATCGTAGCCCGCATTTCTTACGGTCTGGAAAACATCGATTCCTGCACCCTCCATAGCTGGCCTTACCTTGTGAGGAAACTTGCAGTAGCGCTTCGGATCCTGGTCGATGTTTTCAAGTTTTTCCGCAACGCATGGATCGCAGTAAGGACATGGCAGAGCATAGAGGGCAAAGGCCTTGTAGTAACCCGAGAGATATGCCACTCTCTCCATTTCGAACATCCTGTCATAGAATTCCTTCAGCGTTTCCATGAGAAAGTGGTGGATGTGCTCGGGAGGTTGTGAGTAGTCGGGTTTAGCTTCGAATCTTGCGATAACTGCCGTTTTGTAGCATTTGAGCAGTTTTCTGGTTTCTTCAACTGGGGGTACGAATGGGGGACAGTTTAAATGCTTCCCAAAAGCCTTGCATCCGAACATGCATTTCCATCTAACCCATTCCGATACTACTACGCTTTCCGTTGAGATTACCCTGAAATCTGGATTGATTTTGCGAAGCTCTTCCAGAAGCTTCTCTAAACTCCTTTTCATGGTCCTTCTATTTCTGCTGAATTGATAAGACTTGCTGGTTTTTTCATGGATCACCGACAGAAATCAGAGGGATTCTTCGAAAATTAAATATTCCGGAATTTTAACATCGATCATGGAGGAGGCAAAGAAGGCCTATGATTTGGGAGTGAAATACGAGAAGGAGTATACCGGCTGCTCTCAAACAGTCATCGCAGCCATATTCGACGCTCTCGGGATCTGGAACGAAGATGTTTTTAAAGCTGGAAGCGGCCTGGCCGACGGTCTCGGGCTAAGTGGAGATGGCAGCTGCGGGGCACTTGTTGGCGCTTCGATGGTGATAAGCTATCTGTTTCCCCGCGAAAGGAAGGATTTTTCCGCTATTCTGAAGCCAATGAAGGCCTATGCGCTCGTGAAGGAGTTGCACGATCGCTTTGTAGCTGAATACGGAAGCTGTCGATGCAGAGATGTTCAAATGAAACTCATGGGAAGAACCTTTAACCTATGGGATCGCAGGGAAATGAAAGAGGCAATCTCATTTGGAATGATCGAGCACTGCTCTAAGGTTGTGGGGAACACTGCAAGGATGGCGGTCGAGTTGATCCTGCAGAATAAGGAATGAGAAGAGAAAGAATATATATCCGGAAACGAAGCAGGAGCTATGAAGGTGCTCGGAATTTGCGGTTCTCCGAGGAAGGGTGCAAACACCGAATTTGCACTGAATTTTACCCTAAATGAGCTGAAGGCAATGGGCTTCGAAACTGAAACTGTTCTGCTTTCAGAAAAGGAGGTTAAGTTCTGCAATCACTGCGGGAAATGCCTAGAGGGAAAGGAGTGTCCAATAAAGGATGATGCAAAGGGAATATTCGAGAGAATGCTCTTGGCCGATGCAATAATAGTCGCCTCTCCCGTTTACTACGTGAGCGTTTCAGCCCAGCTCAAGGCTCTGTTTGACAGGAGCATAATGGTCCGCGGAAAGCTGAAAGGAAAGGTCGGTGGCGCGATCGCTGTCGGGCAGGTGAGAAACGGGGGGCAGGAAATGGTTTGCGAGCAGATTCATCAGTGGATGCTCACGCATGAAATGAAGATCGTTCCGATGAGATTCGGCGGAATGCTTGTCGGATCCATGAAGGACTTCGAAGCCGTTAAAAGGGACGAAGCCGGCCTTAACAGCTGCAAGAACTTGGCAAAGAAGGTTGCAGAGGCTTTGCAATCAAAGTAACCATGTACCTCCATGAGAGAATAAGGGAAAGGGTAAAGAGAAAAAGGGTTGCCATCGGGCTTTACAGAGTTGACGAGACAAGCGAAGAGAGGATAATGAAGGCAGTTGAGCTGGCAGATTTTGCAGAAACAGTTGTGGTCGATCAGGGAGAAAGAACCGAAAAAGAGCTCTTCAAGCTCGTGGAAAGCGGTGAAGTCCATGCCATAGTCAGGGGGACTGCAAGGGCATCGAAGCTGCTGGAAGTTCTCAGGGTTAAGCACTATCCATTGAGGGTCGGGATTTTCGAGACCGCAAACGGCACCCTTTTCCTTTTGTCCCCTGTGGGGATAGATGAGGGCAAGAATGTTACGGAGAAGCTCAGGTTAATCGAATACTCAAAGCAGCTGGCGGAACTTCTCGGGATTCCAAAAAAGGTTGCGGTGCTTGCCGGGGGGAGGTACGGAGATGTTGGAAGATATGAGATCGTGGATCGATCCCTTGCAGAGGCTGAGCTGGTTGCAAAGCTTTCCGGCGGAGAGAATCTGGAAATAAGAATTGAAGATGCGGTTGAAAAAGGTATCGTGATAGCTCCAGATGGTATCTCCGGAAATCTCATTTTCAGATCACTCTGCTATCTTGGCGGGGGGAAGGAGTACGGAGCGGTGTACTGCGGTTTACCGTACAGAATTGTGGACACGAGCAGGAATCAGACCGCTGAAGGATTTGCAAGAGCCATAGCCGTTGCGACACTACTTTAGAACGAAAATCGGATCGTCGTGACCCGGAATTATTATTTTGGCAATCTTTATGATTTTCTGCATGCTCTCCTTTGCCTTTTCGGCATTGGTGTGAAATCTCGGAATGACCCTTTTCTCGTAATTGTTTTTGGTCGGTATTGCGTCGCCTGCGAGGACTATCGATTCGTCAAATACAACCGATATATGCCCGTCGAGGTGCCCCGGAGTTTCAATTATCCTGATCCTCTCGCCCAAGCTCTGGGGACACGGTAAACAATGGGCCCCGGTTCTGGCGATTTCGAGAGGGTGGGCGTAGATCTTTGCCTTAGAGAAAAGCTCATTTCCACCGCAGTGGTCGGGATGGAGATGCGTGTTTACTACGATACCGATATCGGATGGTTTCAGGCCAAGTTCTTTAAGGGCAAGCAGTATGGTTTCCTGATCCATTGCCAGCCCCGTGTCCACAACCATTGCTTGTTCGGCTAAAATCAGGCTAACTGAAGAGGAAGCGTAGACTATATCTCCGCTTTCTGCGAAAATGACTTTTCCTGGTTTTAGCAGGTAAAAGTCCTCGGCGATTCTTAGGGCCATCTGTTCAGAGTCATTTCAGGTTTAAAAATGCTTTTCATATCCTTTGGTCCTCGAAGGTTTTGTTTCGCATAATCTGAAAAAAAATCTCGGAATTCCATGAGAATTCAAGATAGGAAAAGGTTTAATAGTGATCAAGACAAGAAATTCTGGGTGAATGCATGGTGGAACATTCGGTTGGGAAATATTTTAGTGGAATGAATAACGCCAGTAGGAGGTGCTTTATGTGAGGACTTCTGAAGAGTATAGGCAGGATCTTTTCAAAATGAAGCCGAACGTTTACGTAAGGGGAAAAAAGGTTAGAAGAGATTCTCCTGAACTTTCGGGAGGCATTAACGTGATATCGAAAACCTTTGACCTTGTTGAAAATCCGGAGTTCAAGGACTTGCTGGTAACCCACTCGCATCTGACGGGGAAGAAGATAAACAGGTTCACCCACATAAATCAGTCTGCAGAAGACCTGATGAAAAAGCAGGAAATGATAAGAAAGTGTTGTCAGAGAACAGGCGGTTGCATTCAGCGTTGCATGGGTTGCGATGCGATAAACGGTTTGTCAGTGGCAACATTTGCGGCCGATCAGGAATTCGGCACCGACTACCACAGCAGGTTCACAGAGTACCTGAAGGAATTCCAGAACAGGGACCTCGTCGCAGCATGCGCCCAGACCGATGTGAAGGGCGACAGAAGCAAGAGACCCCATGAACAGGATGAT
>Ga0207433_10001068_pt1 | contig 60586 bp, 42 predicted proteins | sample YelNatPaOPGAMG01_FD_187559 | JGI IMG/M metagenome (GOLD analysis project Ga0207433, IMG submission 187559) | Hot spring thermophilic microbial communities from Obsidian Pool, Yellowstone National Park, USA - OP-RAMG-01 (SPAdes) (version 3) | ecosystem: Environmental > Aquatic > Thermal springs...
AGAAGCAAAAAAGAAATCCCCTTTAAGATGCGGCATCAGGCTGGCGCTATAGAACGTGGCGCCGCCTGGCGGTTCGGATAGTTCAGGAAAATAGAGGATAGGCGGAACCACACCTTTTATATCCGTCACGCCGAGCGTGCGCGGCCAGCCGCAGTTTCCACCCTTGGGCACAATAAATACCGAATCCCTCGCATACAGCCCAAACTCTCCCGTAGGACCGTGCATGGTAACCCAGAAGTCTTTGTTTACTGGATTCCATGCAAGCCCCTCCACATTCCTTAACCCATAAGCATAAACATAAGAACCCTGAAAAGGGTTATCTGATGGAACTCCACCGTCGGGAGTCATTCTCAGCACTTTACCGTTGAGAGAAGAAATACTCTGTGCCCGCTCAGGTTCTTGCGCATCACCGGTTCCCGCATAGAGCATTCCATCAGGACCGAACCGGATACGGCCTCCGTTGTGATACATAGCTGCCTGGATTCCATCCACCAGCACTTTCTCACCATCGAGCCCGCTCCCCGTATCTATGAACCTGCTGATGCGATTGTATATATGGCCGTTCGTCGCGTGAGTATACATAAGATAAACCCAGCGAGGATTCGGATACTTCGGATGCAGCACGATTCCCAGCAGCCCACCCTCACCATGTGCCGACACCGGAATGAGCGCATAGGGCTTCGCTTTAAGCACACCATTAACAATCAGACGCACTCTTCCGGGCCGCTCGGTCACATATATCCTGTTCGGCGAGACAAAGGCAATATCCCAGGGAACAATCAGTCCCGAAGCAACCGTTTCTACCTTATAGCCTTCGGGAGAGGTTATAATCACCGGCTCAGGCATAGGAGGCTTGTGCCCAAGCAGCGGATGACCGGGTGGAGGCAGGTTAGATGGGCCGGCGCCTTTGCTCGAAGGGCTCGAGTGATGAGATACAGCCGCATGATGGGATGCGGATGTGGAATGGCGCGGTTTACCGGAGGTGCTCTGTTGACCGCAAGCAGCAAGCCCCAACATAAGCATCAATGCGAATAGACTGATAATGCATCGTCTAGCCATCTTATTCTCCAAACAGAGTCAGCACAAAAACCAGATCTTCCAACGCAGTTAACGCATGCACAAGACCCGCCTCCATAAAGAACCAGTCTCCTGCTTTTACACGATGTGGTTCTTCACTAAGAATAAACTCGGCTTCACCTTTCAATATCAGCACCGCCGCATCACGTGATGAAGTGTGCCTGGATATCTTCTCCCCTTTAGGAAGCATAAACAGGTCCACCTCACCCGATGATCTCTCAATGATTGTCTTGCTCAGTATTCCCTGTGCGGGAAACTCGATCATATCGAACAGATTGTGAATCTCAGCCAATTTAAGCCCTCCTTTGTATAATTAATCAGATAATACCCGTAGGGGATCACCTCCGGTTAGAGCGGAAGAAAAGAGGGCAAAAATGTAGTAAATAGTGACTATATGCCAGTATCATTGTATGGTCGGCGGGAAGCGGGTCGAGATATGGTTCACACTAGCGATAGTGTATGTGAAATAAAACTTGGTGAAGCAATCAGAGCTCTGATAATTGTTTTGTCCAGTAAAGATGGTTCTCTTCGCCAAACAGCCCGCCGTTCGCTGACGTCTATCGGAAGACCTTCGGTCCCGGCATTGATCGATATTCTATCTACAGGCAACTCGAACCAGCAATGGGAAGCTGCTAAAGCGCTTTCAGAGATAGCCGACCCAAGGTCAGCCTCCGCATTGGTAAAAGCTCTTGAAAATGAAATATTTGGTGTTCGCTGGTTGGCGGCGGAAGGTTTGATCGCGATGGGAATGGCCGGACTTAAGCCACTGCTCGAAGAACTCGCAGAGCATCCGGATTCCACATGGCTTAGAGAAGGCGCACACCATGTTCTGCGCGGCTTGTTCGATCAGGGTAATTATGATCTCGCCGGGCCTGTTCTAGCCGCCCTCCAACATGCACAGCCATCGAGCGATCTTATATTTGCGATCCACTGCACTCTCGGGCGAATTGAGAAGCAGTAGAGGCTTCTTTGGTTGACGCCTCAGGTTAAACAAGATAGAATTGACGAGCGGAAAAATCATCACCACCGCTGGAGAGTTGTACTACACCATTGACTGTAGATCGGACAAGTCCACGTTTGAAAAACAGCGATAAATCCTCACCCGAGCGGCGTCGTAATCAAGCAACGGATCTTATTACATCCGGGCATATCGGCAGTGCGGTCTGGTTTCTTGCATGGCCTACAATCATCAATCAACTCGTCTCCACCGCTTACAGCATTATCAACGCTATCTTTCTGGGCAAGATTCCCAACTCCACTTATTCGCTTGCGGCTATCGGGGTGAGCGGAGTCATATTGAACCTGCAGTGGATTATCAGCATCGGTCTTTCCGCAGGCACTTCGGCGCTTGTATCACGGTTTTTAGGAGCAAATGAGCACGAAAACGCTGAGCAGGCGGCGCGGCAGTCGATTATCCTATCCGTCTTCGGCGGCGCAGTGGCAATGGTTCCACTTCTGCTTTTTCCCAGGTTCCTTGTCAGCCTTGTCGGAGCGAAGGGACATGTGCTCCCTCTCGCTACCTCCTATACTTTGATTGTCAGCTTATCTACGATTCCGCTTTTCGTGTATATGATTGCGACAGCAGTTCTTCGGAGCCAGGGAGATGCGAAATCGCCTCTTTATGCCGGCGCTGCGGTCATTGTGCTCAATGTTATTTTTGACTGGCTGTTGATCTTCGGCGTAGGAAGCATTCCACCTCTCGGGATTAAGGGCGCTGCTATTGCGACGGGCATCGCGCGTATTGCAGGTATGGCGCTTACGTTGATGTTCATACACAGATCCGTGCTTGGGGGAGCATTGTCGCATTTAAATGCGAATGTGGAGTGGTTCAAACGCATCTTGAACATCGGCTGGCCGGCTTCGATCCAGAACCTGCTGATGGGAACCGCTTCGGCTGTTTATATGCGTGTTCTCGGATTCCTTCCCAACGGAGCCGCGACTTCCGCGGAAGCGGCTTACACGGTAGCGCTGCGTATTGAATCATTATCGTTTATGCCGGGGCTGGCTTACAGCGCCGCGGCAGCCCCTCTGGTGGGGCAGAACCTTGGCGCGGGAAAACCGCAGCGGGCAGCTCACAGCGCATGGGTAGCCGCAGGACAGGCAACGGCGATAATGGCGTTTGTCGGATCGTTGTTTCTTATCATTCCCAGGTATTTAGCAGCACCATTTACGACAGACCATAGAGTGCTCCCCATTATTATCTCTTATCTGATGATCAACTCTGTCTCTGAACCGTTCCTCGCTCTGAATATGGTCTTTAGAGGAGCGCTGCAGGGTGCCGGAGACACTCGCTACCCGGCTCTTATCACATTTTTCACAATGTGGGTCGTGAGATTGCCGCTGGCATGGCTGCTGGCGCTTCATTACAGAATGGGAGCAACAGGCGCGTGGATAGCGATGTCGTCGTCTGTTGTTCTCTCGGGGATATCGATGATGGTTTACTTCAAACTGGGAAACTGGCGAAATGTCAGGGTCTGACATCTCACCAGTTTATTCCCTGATCTTAAGCGGAAACCCGCGGTTCGATCACACACGCCCCTCGACTGAATGTAATTACCCTGCGCTGTTCTTTTATCGAGGCAAGCGCGGCATCGAGTATCTGCAGCCTTTCCACGGCTGAATCGTGTTCGGGGGTGCCGGGGTCGTTCGTGCGGCGCTCATCTTCAAGCACCATCCTGTAGAACTCGAAGCGTTCCGGTTTGCCATAATACTCTTTATCCAGATATTCGCACATAGCTCCGGACTCGCTCTCCCGCACCAAAATCGACACGCACCCGCCTTTTCCGGCGCCTGTAAGCTTACCGCCAAGGTATCCCGGTCCGCGCCGCGCAATCGTAAGCAGAAGATCGAGCTGTGGATTAGATACACGGAAATCGAAGCTGAGCGCGTCCTGAAGTTCATCAACCAACTCGCCGACGCGTATGCGATACCCGTCATATTCCGGCGAATCTATCGATAGCTCGCCCGAAGCGACTCTGCGCTGCGCATCCAGAAATATCTCTTCCAGAGTTCTTCCGATCACATTCTCTCTGTGGAAGAATCTTGCCGTGGTGCGGATGTGATAACCACCGATGCGCCTACGCGGCCTGGTATAGATCCGCTCGATGGTCTTTCGGTCCTTACCAAGAATCTTCCCAGCCTCATCGGGCGTGATTTTCACCGGCAGAAGCATAATAAGCTCGGCAATTGCGGCTTCAGGTATTCCCAGGATATCTTCATAGAAGCTGCCGAATTTATGGTAGTTCTTTTCGATCTTTTCCCAATATTCCGGGGTCGATTCAAGAAGCGGAAGGTTGCTGCCGGGAATAAATCCGAATTTTTCTATCACGAACCTGGAAAGCCACCCCTCTCCCTCCGCCAGGCCTTCACGCTGCGCGCTTCTTACGGCTTCGATGATGAGTTTCATGAGTTCATCGCCCATTTGCATCCAGCCCTTGCGCATATTGAAGCTCTGGTTACCCCCAAGCGTCTTGTTGACTTCCCAAAGTGAGTTCGCAAGGACCACATGCACCCCTTGCAGGAACGGCAGCGGAGTCGCCTCGAGGTCGGCTTTGGAGTGGCGGTTATAGACGACGCTGTTCACGGGATTGCGGAGAATGGTCATCTGATCGTTTGCGCCGCCATGTGTCCCTACATACCATTCAGCCTCGCCGAGGAGCTTGCATACCTGTTGAACATGCCACTCCGGCAATCGGTCGCGATTGCAGAGATAGAGCGCCAGGAAAGAAAGAACGACTACCGCCGAAGACGAGCTCGTTCCGGCTCTGAACGGCGCAGTCGCGGGGCCAAAGGTAATATCGGCTCCGCGCAACTCCAGATTTTTGTCTTCCCACTTGATCCTCATATATGGGCTAAGAACGTAATTCAACCAGTTCCCCTGCGGTCGCCCATAGTGCGGATAGACCAGGGAGCGATTGTCCCAATTATCTTCCAGATCATTTTCGTGCTTTTCCCACGGAGCCTGAGAAAAACGTTCGAATTCATCTTTAAGAGATATTTCGACGCTCGGGAAGAGTGAATTTGCGTTTGCGACGCTGATGATATCATCTTCACGCGGAGTAACAGCGACGGGAATATCGCCGTCGATTGTGGTCGACATATGATCTCCCGCACACATATCGAGATACTCCAGGAACGCATTCAGCCTGCCCGGAGCCCTGATAAGAAATGTCGGCTTTTCTCCTACTCTTTCGGCATGAAGCTTTGCCGTATGAGCCAACCGCTTTCTCTGCCTGGCCAGATAATCGGGATCGGTGTTTACATATATTTCACAACCAAGGTAGCGATCTACCTCCGGTGAATCGGATTCGAGCCAGTGCGCTATATCCAATGGCGCCATCGGCGCGGAAGTCAGGCGAAAAGCCTCGCTCATGAGCAGTTGCCCTACCTTATGAATAAGATATTTAATACCCATGAAGGTTAACATAAAAGGCTATCGTCGTCCACAGTAAATGTGCTGGATTGGTTAAGATGTATTTTTATGAGCGGAAAGCAGAGAGCAGAGAACCATAGTGTTTCGGGTTTGAGGGTTGGAGAGATGAGTTAACAGATGATCCATTCAGCTTCCATCCCAACCCGGAAATCCCGAAACTTACACTCCTGCAGACTGGATTCCTGCCTTCGCGGTATTACTGATCAAAGAATGCGCCGGATTAGCTTTTACACTTTGACTGTCGACTGTTGCTTAGCTAAAATATACCTATGAACAGGCATAAAGATTCACCGCTTGGAGTATGTGTGCTGCCTGAACCGGCGCCCAATCTGCCGCGCACAGTCAGATACAGCCACTATGTAACTGAGATTCTCGATCATGCGGGGATATATTATGAGCTTCTTGACCATGAGCCTCTCGATGAGTATCTGGATCATCTGAAGGTCCTTGTAACAGTAGGTGAAGGCGTTTTCCCGGAATCTTCGATCCAAAAGCTGAAGGACTGGGTGGAATGTGGCGGCGCTTGGATAGGTGTTGGAGGAACCTGTGGCGGCGACGACCTCTTTGGAGTCGAAGTCCTGCCACCCACGTGGAGCTTGGGAAAGATAAAATCGGGAACCCTCGGCGAAGGTTATCTGCAGCCTTTAAATGAGACCCATAAGACGCTCGAGCACCTCGCAATCCCGCTTCACTTCTTCGGAGGTATGCCCGTGCGTGCAAACGGGGCGGAAGAACTCGCCTCCGTTCTCGATGCGCACTACAGACCAACCAATCGCTCAGCGCTGACCATTAATCGCGCCGGTGATGGAGTCTGCATGCTGCTCGCTCCCGATCTTACCGGTACGGTTTGCCGCATCCAACAGGGAATCGGAATGACTCGCGACGGAGTCTCCGCTCCTGACGGAACCGCCAGCATCGAAGATCGCGTGGGAAAGACAGATGACGGCGCGGTTCTGGACTGGCTCCAGGACAGACAGCCGGTGGATGATGTCGAAGGCTTCAGCGCGTTCCTGCAGCCGATCGCCGACCAGTGGCGCGAGCTGTTTTTGCGATCCATTTTCCATGTCTGCACGCTCCATAATATATCGCTGCCGCTCATCTGGCTTTATCCCAGGGCTCTACCGGCGCTCGGAGAGATATCGCACGACACCGACCTCTGCGAAGCCCCCAAGGCTCTGAGTATGATGAAAGTCGTGGAATCAGCGGGAATACATACCACCTGGTGTGTAATATTGCCGGGATATCCTTCGGAGATCATCGACGCCATAAAAGCCGCCGGACATGAGCTTGCCACTCACTACGATGCAATGACCGCCGGCTGCGAGTGGGGCGAGCGCGAATTCACCGACACCGTAAGCAAGCTGACCGAGATGTTCGGTGATTCAAAACCGATAACGAACAAGAACCATTATCTCAGGTGGGAAGGTGATACGGAGTTTTTCGACTGGTGCGTTAAAAATGGGATCGAGATCGACCAGTCGAAGGGGCCATCGAAGTCAGGCAATGTCGGCTTCGGCTTCGGTACATGCCACCCCTATTTCCCTGTTGATCCGGATGGGAAATTGATCGACGTATTGGAACTGCCCACGCTGACCCAGGATATTCTGATTGTGGCTCCGAGAGAACTCTCGGCGTATCTGGCAGCAGGAGCGGCTAAACACCATGGTATAATGCACCTGCTCTTCCATCCCGCGCATATCGAAAAGCCCGGAGTAGCCGATGCGCTTACCGAAGCAATAAACCTTGGCAAAGATCAGGGAATGGAGTTCTGGACAGCGCGCAATATCAATAATTGGGAGCGCGCTCGCAGATCGATTAAATGGCAGGGTTGGGAATCAACCGCGGCCGGCGCGCGTTGTTGCCTTAGTGCGAGCCGGGAGATGAAACAGGCGACAATCATGTGGCTCTCCGGCGATAAACGGACCATCACCATCGACGGCAATCAACAAAATGCTAAAGTACTGGAGCGATGGGGCTTCCGGTTCGCGGCAACCGATTTCGATATATCACCGGGAACTACATATTTAGCAGAGATCACGGAATAAAGAGGAACACACAATGAGCAGCACCTTACAACAAGATATCCCAGCCATTGCCGGAGGATCACCGGCAAAGAAAACGCCCTACGGGAGTTGGAAACGTTACGGTGAAGAAGAACTGACACAGCTCAGGGAAGCTCTCGATCAGGGAACACTTTTCTATGCATACGGCAATAAAGTCAAAAGCATGGAAAGCGAGATAGCTCGAATTCATGGCGCGCGTTTCGCAGTTGCCACCACAAGCGGGACTGCAAGCGTTCATGCGGCAATGATGGCAGCAGGTATCTCTCCCGGCGATGAGGTTATAACCACCCCAATCACAGATATGGGCTCAATCGTCCCGATCCTGTTCCAGGGAGGAGTGCCGGTCTTCGCCGATCTCGAGCCTGATTCCTATGTTATCTCCCCGGCATCCGTTGAGGCTGCGGTCACGGATAAGACTCGCGCAATCCTTGCCGTTCACCTCTGGGGCAATGCGTGTGATCTCTCCGCTCTGCGCAAGCTTTGCGACAAGCATAACTTAACTCTCATCGAAGACTGCGCACAAGCCTGGGGATGCACTTATCAGGGTAAATCTATCGGCACACTGGGCGATGTCGGCTGCTTCAGCTTTAACGAGTTCAAGCATATCTCCTGCGGTGACGGCGGAGTTGTCATCACCCAGGACGAAGTTATGGCTAAGCGGCTTCGCCTCTCGACCGATAAGTGCTATGACCGCGAACCCGGCAGCACCATGCGCAATGCTTCATTCCTGGCCAATAACTACCGGATGACCGAGCTTCAGGGCGCGGTGGCTCTCGCGCAGCTCGGCAAGCTGGACTGGATTGTCGAAAGCAGGCGCAAGTGGTGCAAGGGGCTCTGTGAAGGATTGGCAGATACTCCAGGTATATCTCTGCCCAAGCCGACTCCGGGCTGCGATCCATCTTGGTGGTTCTATATGCTTCGGGTTCAGCCGGATGTGCTCAAAGCAGACGCCGACCAGTTCGCACAGGCGCTTGCGGCAGAAGGCTTACGCGCATCAGCTCACTACATCGGCAGGTGCATCTACGAATATCCGATCTTTGTCGATCACAGCGCGTTCGATCACGCCGATCATCCATTCTCGGCCAGGAAATACGGCAAGGGGATCTGCCCCGAGGCTGAAGCGATCCTTGATACAGCGGTAATGATGGCTGTTAACGAAGCATATACCGAAACCGACCTCGAAGAGACAATTCACGGCGTAAATCGAGTTGCGAACTGGTTCGTAAACGGAGGATCCGCTGCTTAGCGGCAGCTTTCAGCCCTTAAGCCCCGTGAGCGCGATTCCTTTAACGAATGTCCGCTGAGCGAGCAGGAATATGATAATGATCGGCACAACCATCACGGTCGCGGCGGCCATCAAAAGCTGCCACTCCTGCCCGTGCTGGCTGACGTATTGCTGCAAACCGAGCGAGAGAGTGTATTTTGAATCGTCGTTAAGATAGAGAAGTGGGCCGAGGAAGTCGTTCCAGGCTCCGATAAATGTAAACAAGCCAACAGTGATGAGGGCAGGTTTAGCGAGCGGTAGTATGACCATTCTATAGATGGAAAGCTCCCCTGCCCCATCAACTCTTGCTGCGTCGGAGAGCTCCTGCGGAATGGTCATAAAAAACTGCCGCAGCAGGAAGATGAAGAATGCGCTTCCGAAGAAACTCGGAACAATAAGTGGCTTGTAAGACCCTATCCACCCCAACCATCTGAAAACCGCGAAGATAGGGATCATCGTTACCTGCCCCGGAAGCATCAGCGTGGAAAGCACCAGCACGAAGAGCGCATCCCGCCCCGGCCATTTTATCTTCGAGAAGCTATAAGCGACAAGTGAACAGCTAAGCAGAGTTCCAAAGACCGTCATCAGGCAGATAAAGAGCGTGTTCTTCATATAATGCAGGAACGGTATGTAGACGAGCGCCTTTGGATAATTCGCCCAGACAACCGGATGCGGGACCCACACCGGCGGCATCGCGTGAACCTGCATATCAGCTTTGAGCGACGTCGCCACCAGCCAATAGAATGGAAGAAGACATACAACCGAAAGCAGTCCGAGCGCCAGATGAGTCAGTATAGCCTGCCTGCGCTGAACCGAACTCTTACCGCCGATCATTTAGACGCTCCTCCTTCATAATAAACCCATTTCGCGCTTGTCTTGAATACAAGGAGCGTGCAGAGAAGTGTTATCGCGAAGAGTATCCATGCCATCGCGGACGCGTATCCCATCCGCAGGTCGACAAACGCTCTATTGAATAGATTGAGCGCGTAGAAGAGGGTCGAGTCCTGCAGTCCTCCATTTGTCATAATATAGATCTGGGTGAAGTATTGGAAACTGCCGATGAGCCCCATTATCAGGTTAAAGAAGATGACAGGTGAAAGCATCGGAAGCGTCACATGCCGCAATTTCTGCATCGGACCCGCACCGTCGAGCTCCGCGGCTTCGTAGAGGTGCTCAGGTATACCCTGGAGCCCGGCAAGGTAGATAATCGACGATCCTCCCACTCCCCACAAGCCCATCAGGATAAGAGCCGGCTTTGCCCATTTAGGGTCAGTAAGCCATCCCGGTCCCATTATTCCGATTTTGGAGAGAATGACATTCACCAGGCCGATGTCGGTATTCAGCAGCCACATCCAGAGCGTCGCCACGGCCACAGCGGGCACGAGCGACGGAATATAGAAAATGGTGCGGTATATCGCTATCCCTTTGACCTTCGCGTTAAGCAGAAGCGAGAGCGCGAGGCTGGCTACAAGCCCTATCGGCAGGCCGAATATGACCATATAGAGCGTGTTCCAGAGCGAGCGGCGAAACACTTCATCATCTACGATAAGACGGGAATAGTTTTTCAGCCCGATCCAGTGTGGTGGAGTAAGAATATCATACCTGCAGAAGCTGTAATAGAGCGACGCGGCGATAGCATACGCAGTGAATACGGAGAAGCCGATGATCCATGGAGATGCAAACAGCAGGCCATTACGTAAGTCACGTTTTGCGCTTCTGGACATTCGCGGGCGATCGCTCTGTGGATCAGCTAATTTCATTTACGCCCCTCCATCGCATCCGCGAGTTCCATTTCCATCTTCTTCTGAATCGCATCGAGAAGCTTTTTAGGGTCCTGCCCGCCATACACCGCGAAATCTTCAGCGCGAGCAATCTCCTGCTTATACGTCGGCCAGATCGGCATCTGAGGAGCACCGAAGGCGTTCTTACTCGATATAAGGTTACCGGCAAATGCAAACAGCGGCTTCTTTATGAACCTGGGGGATTCGGCAACCGCGCGAAGAGGAGGCACATTTCCGATACCCTCGCAAAAATCAGCGACCGCCTCGGGACCGCATATCCAGTTCAGAAACTCCCATGCTTCCTTTTTGTGCTTGCATGCGGCTGGAATGACAAATACGCTGCCACCAAGACTCATTGCATTCGGCCTGCCGCCCGGAGGATATGGCAGCGGGAAATATCCCCAGTTGAGATGTTCCGCGTAGCGCTTGACGTACTGATCTACCCACTCCCCCGTCTGCCACATCGCCTTCTTCCCGACGAAGAATGGTCCGCTCACGCTCTGATCACTCCCAAAAGTCGACTCGAACCCCTGCATCCTGCGGATGTCATATTTCTTGGAGTATGAAGCCATCCACCTCAGCGCTTCTACATTGTGCGGATCATTCGCCGTGATCTTGCCGGTGGAGGGGTCATACCATCTACCACCGAACACATAAGCCCATGTAACAAGATCGCTCGGTCGAAATCCATATCTTATGAAACGCCCATTACTATCATACATGGTGCACTTAGCGGCTGCTTCATCGAGTTCAGCTATATTCCTGGGCAGACTTTTAATTCCGGCTTCACGGAAGATATCTTTGTTATATGCGATGAAGGAGGTATTTGTCGTAGCCGCGAGCGCATAGGTATGGCCTTTATACTGGAACATCTGCCACACACCCGGCGCCCATTCCGAAGATGTTCGGTTAGACGCTTTCAAGTACTGATCGAGCGGCGTGAGCGCATCACGCATCGCGTATCCGGCTAATTGATCGGCCCAGACCGCTGATAAGACATCGGGGGTATCTCCACCGGCAAACGCGATCGTGACTTTTTGATACGACCCAAAAACGGAGAGCAGCTTGACGTGTATATCCTTGTGGGTAGCGTTGAAACGGTCAACGAGTTTTCTTTGAATCTCGAGCTCATGTCCGCTCCAGCCTGTCCAGTAGATGATCTGCGTGGGTCCGGATGTGTGATATCTACTGCATCCGGCAATTAAAAGCAGCCCCAGACCAATTATAACGAGTATTAGCAGCCGAAAACTTCTCATAATTATATATCGAGTGAGCAATCCGCACTCGATCACATAACACACTTACTCCTGAAGTACGGTTTTCCTTCCGGCTCAGTTCCATTTGTGTATCATGGTGTTTTACACCCCATTTAACAGCCGATTTTACCGCTGTCGGCATACATTACACATGATTACCTGACCATAACGCACCATACCACCTTGACCAAACCTGCAACATGTGGTAAGATGCCATAAAGACAATCAAGATCGGTAATTTGTCGGCAATCAGTGCATACACCCTCTTCTGACGCCCGTACACATATTTGTCACACAAGATACATTGCGAAAAGGAACTGTAGCAGCCATAATAACGAATGTGCTTATAGCATATTGACCAGAAGCATATCTATAACTCTCCTGACAGTAGTATAATAAAAGTCAGCCTGGCATGGTACGTCGCCTGATATCGAAAGATCGAGTGGTATATTCGGAATGACTACATCAACTGATAGAAATTCAGATGAAAGCCTGCGTCCCAATTATGTTAAAGTCAGAGATTGGCTGATTGACTTCATTGCGGAACAGAAATTAGGACCGGGAGATAAGCTGCCTTCTGAAAGGCTGCTTGCCAACGCGCTTGGTCTCAGTCGTCCCACCGTGGCGCGTGCTGTGTCCGAGCTTGTCGAGGAAGGTGTTTTGATACGCGAAGAGCGCATCGGCACTTACATCGGAAGCTACACCAGCCGGAAAATCGTTACCAGGGTGAGCACGATAGGCATTGTGATGCCATGGCTGAATCAAGATTCGTCAGGAGTTGTAACCGGTTATATAGAAGCAAAGAGATTGGGTGTGCCGTTCAGAAGAGAAGGTATGTCATTCCAGGTTATGCAGGGAGTGATCTCCGCTCTTAAAGAAGCGGATTGCAAGCTCATCGTCCATTCAAATACTTCGCTTTCAGAAGAAGCTGAAGTCCTTCGCAACCTTACGAACGAAGGGCTCGATGGCGCTGTGGTAATGCCATCGGATACACCAGACAATGCAAAGCTATACGATGATATAGCTAACAGTGGACTTCCCATTGTTCTCGTTGACCACTATTTCCCTAATTGCCGTACCGACAGGGTAGTTACTGATAACCTCACTGGTGCAAAAGATTGCGTGAATTACCTTATTTCTCAAGAGCATTCCCGTATAGCTTACTTTACCGATTTTGAAGAATTGACTTCCACAATGGAACGCGAACTGGGTTACCGCGTCGCTCTCGAAGAAGCCGGTATACCGTATGATGACGAGATCGTATGTGGTCCTCAGCTTATTCACCACAGGCAATGGAGCTTCCAATATGCGCTGGAGCATTGCATAAGCCTGCCCGATCCCGTTACAGCTATATTCTGTCTTAATGACGATGCACTGCTCGCCACTCTTCAGGCTGCAAACAAGCTCGGGATACATGTGCCGGGAGATCTGACGATAGCAGGATTCTTTGATGACACGATTCCCGTTGGCATGCAGATTCCGTTTATTCGTGTAGTCCAGGCGAAGGCCAAAATGGGGCAGATCGCCGTAAAATTGCTGATGGAACGTATAGCGGGCGAAGCCCCGCCCGAACCCCGTCACATACAAGTTCCGGCTAAAGTGATTCCGGCTTCGGTTGATTGGTGATTCCGGATTTAATAAGCAAAAAGGACAGATTAACAATGAATATGCCGGAGCCACACATAAACTCCGGCGTATTTGTATTACTGATTCTTCTACTATGCAGTAGCAACTGGTTCTTTTTCACTTTCATGAGTGAATGTAGCCCAGAATGTTCGGCAACCAATACAAACCTTGCCCTGCTCCTCTACCGGCTCACCTGTAATAAACATTGTACGCATAGCACGGTAATGCTCGTTATTCCAGACATTCAAAAATCCATCTTCAACGGCATTACCCAAATTAAAACGATCATTGCAACACGGACATACTTGTCCATCCCAACAGATCACGCTCGTACGGTAGACCCAGTAGCAAGACTTTTTCTTCTTATCGCTCTTCCGTATCGTGTTTTCGAACTCAGCCTTTCTTTTTGGGTGGAAATGATCTAGAACTGTGCTGAATCTGTCGAATCCCATAGATTCACTCAACTTTTTAGCTTCTTCAAATTGATGCTCATTATGCACGAAAGAGATGAATTTGCACTCGACAAGCGGCGTCTTAGAATGTTTTTTGCGCTTAAGCTCAATTAAACGCCTGGCGTTGTCCAAGACCCAATCCAGGTGCCCGCCTTTTCTGTATTGCTCATATACTTCCTGGGTAGTTCCATCAACAGCGATTATGATATGATCGAGGCCGCAATCTATAATTCGCTCAAGAGTCTCGTCGTTGAACTTATAAGAGAAGTTAGTAGGTATCTCCGACCCGATGTTATATTTTCGGCAGTAACTGATCATATCGAAAATATCTCGGTTCATGAAAGCATCGCCTCTGAGGCTAAAACTGATTTCTACGGTTGTGTCTCTTATCGGATCAATCAACTTAACGAATTTATCGTAAGACAAGTTTCCACTCGTAGAAAACTCCCGCGGAGATGCTTCTTGATGCCAGGGGCAACCAGGACAATGAAGTTGGCAAAGAGCGGTTGGTTCAACTTTGAGAAATGGTGGCCGGCTTTTTAGAATAACCTTTTTCTTTTCCATCTCATAAGTGTTGAAGAGTATATTCGCGATTTTTTTGGGCGTTAAATGCCTGATTACAGTTTGGTAATGCCGCTTAAAATAATCAAGCTGATGCCACATCCTAAGTGCTCTTCCCATAACACCCTCCTGAATCGCTGTGACCTACTTTTACTTCTAACAAGAACCTGATAGGTATGGATTCCGCATTGGTATACATAGTAATCATTATAAACACTATATACTCTCACGCTAGCCTGTACGTATTATACCGTACGAACTTATAGATCACAATCTTAGTAATTCTTAGATACTGTTCAGTCTAAGTTTTACACAATCTGATTACCACATGCTCTAACCCCTACAACGCTTTATTGACTAGCATAAATAGACACAGGGAACACCCAACCGGCGCTACGTTCGTATAAGATTCATGAACATTAGTGAATACCGGAAGGAGTCATACAAACAAATATGGAAGTCTGCTTTAAGACCGCCGGCGCCACTGTATACACTTTGAGCGTTGGCGTTTCTCTTGTGGCGGAGGATAATCATAAACAATGAGGTTATATGAATACGAAGGTAAGAACCTTCTCAAAGCCGCCGGATTGCCGGTACCGCGCGGCGCCGTTATTGATTCGCCATCTGAGATTGGCGATACTATAGCTGCTGCTGAAGCAGCCATAGTCAAAGCCCAGGTCCTTTGGGGAAAGCGCTCGAAAGCCGGCGGTATCCTGAGCTGTGCGGAGGCTGGCGCCGCTAAGGATGCCGCGGGAAAATTGCTCGATATGAAGATCCACGGCGAACGTGTTAAGCGTCTGCTCGTGGAAGAAAGACTGGATGTCGCTCGCGAATGTTACCTCGGTATTACCTATCAAGATCGTAGACCTTGCGTTATAGCCTGCTCCGAAGGCGGAGTAGATATCGAGGAGATAAAAAACATCCGCCCGGAGAAAGTGGTTATCCAGCCTGTTTCAATTATACATGGGCTCGATGAACCGACTGCAATCGACATTCTTATACGAGCAGGCTTCGCTGAAGATGCCGGAGAAGTCGCAGCAATCTTACTGAAGCTTTACTCATTCTTTATAGATAATGATGCGATTCTTGTCGAAGTGAATCCGCTTATCAAGACGATAGGTGGAAAGTGGTATCTGGCGGATGCTAAGATCGAGATCGATGATGATGCATCTTATCGCCTCAAGATCGACCTCCCGGAACGGCTTGGTTCCGGAAGAGAACCGACACACCTAGAGCTTTTAGCCCGTGAAAACGACCTTATAGACAGTCGTGGGGCTGCCGGCAGGATGTTTTATGAGATAGAAGACGGCAGTATCGTGATCCTGGCTGCTGGTGGCGGAACCAGTATGGAAGCCCTCGACGACCTCTATTCTCTCGGCGGGCGGCCTGCTATCTTCACGGAATACAGCGGTAATCCGACCGGCGAAAAGGTTAAGGGACTCACTAAAATAGCGCTGATGTATCCTGGAAATATCGATGCGATTTGGGTCATTGGCGGGCGTGCGAACTTCACCGATATCTATGAGTCTCTCATTGGCGGCATACTCGCAGGTATCCGTGAAACACATGATTTCGACAAGACAATCCCAATCATAATCAGGCGCGCCGGCCCAAGAGACGAAGAAGCCTACGAGGCATTGCGTAAGGCGAGAGAAGAAGAAGGCTACAATATCTTCATTCGGGGAATGGCCACATCGATAGCGGATTCTGCTCGAATGGTCATCTACCAGGCTAACAAGCACTACACTGCACGGAAGAGGGCGGCGCAATGAGCATACTGGTCGATAGAAATACAAAAGTTATCATATCCGGTATCACCGGCAAGCAGGGCATAAAAATAGCCCGTGAAATGATAGACTACGGAACACTGGTCGTGGCTGGGGTCACACCGGGCAAAGGTGGGACGCTTGTAGAAGGGGTACCGGTCTATAACTCAATAACCGAAGCGCTGGAAAATCATCCGGACGCTAACACCGCTCTCATCTCCGTCCCCCGCGACCATGCAAAGCAAGCCGCGATTGAAGCAATAACATCCGGAAAACTTCCGCTCGTCAATATCCTTACTGAAGGGCTCCCGAATAAGGATGAAGCGGAAATAATTGAATACGCTAAGGACACAGGCGTCCGCGTAGTAGGTCCTGCATCTGTTGGCATTATCGCTCCTCAGCACAGGGTGAAGATCGGCGCAATCGGAGGCAATGACCCTGGTGTATTTTATCCCGGTGGAATTGCGATCTTTTCCAAGAGCGGTGGTATGTGCCTGTCCCTGGCCCTCGAGATATTCAATAACCTTGGTTATGGGGTAAGCACGGTAGTCGGTATAGGTGGCGACCGCATCATTGGGACGACCTTCGTCGACCTCCTCGAACTGGTTCGCGATGATCCTGATACCAGGCTAGTTATTTTGAACGGTGAAGTCGGCGGCAATTTCGAAGAAGAAGCTGCTCGATATATTCGTGAGAAGGGTTTCCCGAAGAGAATTGTAGCGAGGATGTCGGGAATCGGTGGTGAAGCTCTCTTCGCTCGCGGATCGCGCATGGGGCACGCCGGCGCGATTATCGGCGAAGGTGGCATGGGAACATTTGAGAGCAAGGTAAAGGCTCTCGAAGATGCGGGAGTGCCTGTTGCGAAGTCTTCCGAGGACCTGATCACTCTGGTCGAACGCGAGATGCCCCGGCGCGGACCCGATTTCGAACGAGCAATTGACAGTGATGTGGAGTTGGTCAGCATCTCTAAAGCCAAGCTCGAGGGTTTGAAATCGCAGGTCAGAGCGGTGCAGACGAAAACGTCGCTAACCCAGCTCCGCAATGGAATGCCATATTTCCGGGGCTACGCCTTACCCGACCTGATGCGCAAGGCGACCATTCCCGAAATGGTCTTCATGGCGCTGCGAGAAGATGATCGCTCCAGCGATGTGATGACGCGTTTCCAGGCTGCCTGGGGCTACTGCTGCGATCATGCTACGGTCTCCGGTGAAGCCCTTAACGCCGCATTTGCTTCTTATGAGGCTGGTAACTCTCTAAATGCCGCTTGCGCTGCAGGTCTGCTGGCAATAGAGGATAATTTATCACTAGAAGTGCCCGAGCATCTCCGAGAGAACGTAACGCTCGCGGAATTCGCCGCGCTGATGCTTATCCAGCAGGTAATTGCTATTATAGCTCATATACTCGGTAACGATCTTTCCGATATGCATCCCAAGACAGCGGCGGCGGCATTCTTTGCTGCTTTATCAGGAAGAATGCCATCAGATAATGAAGCTGATCTCATGCGCGCTATATTTGCCGCATGCATCGATCATACTCCGGCAACACCTTCATCGCTTGCGGCTCTGACCTCCTATTCCGGTGGTAACTCACTCAAAACGGCGCTTGCAGCCGGCATTACCGCCATGGGCGATGTGCATGCTGGCGCCGGCGAAGGCGCGGCCGAAGTTCTCGTAAAATATCTCGATCCCTTTATAAAATCTAACGGGCACTGCGAGATCGAGGGAACGGAAATCAGCAGCCTTAGCGGTCTCGCGCAGTTTGTAGTAGAGAAGCACGGCGGCAAGTACGGCGATGAGAAAAAGAAGATTCCCGGTTATGGGCACCGGTATTACAGCCTTTATGGCGAGGACCCGCGCGCGGGTGCGCTGCTGCAGATCGCGGCAGAGCGCGGCATACGCGGCAGCTACACCGAACTTGCAATCGAGATCGAGGACACTCTCAAGAAATCAAAGAGCTCTGGTCTCTGTTTGAACGTAGACGGAGCGATCGGAGCGATTATTTCGGAAATGGGGATTAGTCCTCGAGCCGGAAAAGCTACGTTCATTATCCCGAGAACAGCCGGTATTCTGGGGGAACTGCTCGAGCAAAGGTCAGGGTCGTTCTTCAGATTGGCTAATGAATCAGTAATTTACACCGGTCCCGAACCCGGACGAGAATATACCTCGGTCTCCTGATAATACTCGAGGTAACCTGCCCGGACATACTCTGGGCAGGTTACTTTTTCCTCAATCCGCACCTCCTCACAATTCACAGCCAGCCTTTTTATTGCTATGTGCGTGTCGCATCTATTCAGTTATATGTGGATATTGCGGCGTGATGGCGACCGTGCTTCTTATCTTGCTCACAATATTTACCATAGATTACCGGCAAATCCTGGGACATTAAGCGCCGTTACGGGTATATTTCCCTGGGTTGCCACTCAAATGAGCTGCAATACCTAATGAGTTTCGTATAGCGATGCGACGCACTGGCAGATTAAATTGTGTGCGAAACCTTCTGCCGGATTGTCACTACACTACCTGAAACTCAGTAATGAGTTTCGTATAGCGATGCGACGCACTGGCAGATTAAATTGTGTGCGAAACCTTCTGCCGGATTGTCACTACACTACCTGAAACTCAGTAAGCTCATTCGAGTGCGGCATATATCGTGCCGCAAAGAAAGGGCTGTTGACGTGTATAGGGCGCCATCCGTCTTCCACATATGTCATTGGGCAGTTGCAGTGCTGACAGGAGTTATCACCACCTCCACTATAGCCCACGCGTCAAACGGTTCAGTTGCGGCAGTTCCCGATGCGACAGCCGCCGTTCTTGCGCCGGTAGGACTTGCGGCAATTATAGTTGCTCGACGGCGTCACCGCGATGTTCCGCGCGAGCATCCCGCTCCCAGCAGATATCCCGCAGCAAAAAAAATTGTCGATATCCTTTTTGCGACGATCCTGCTGATTATATGTTCTCCAATTCTCGGGATGCTTGCCCTGCTGGTCAAGCTGGACAGCGCGGGTCCTGTTATCTACAGGCGGCGTGTGATCGGGAAAAACGGCAGATCGTTCGATATGTATAAGTTCCGCTCGATGGTCGCGGATGCCGAACAGATCCTCGGATCTAATGATCACCTGAGCAGAGATTATTATCTTAAATGCAAGCTGCATAATGATCCTAGAGTCACTCGCCTTGGTAGACTTCTGCGTAAAACCAGTTTGGATGAGCTGCCTCAGATCATAAATGTAATGCTCGGAGATATGTCATTTGTCGGTCCAAGACCTATCCATGCCGAAGAAACAAAGATTTACGGACCGGATATCGAGCAGTTCATGACAGTAACTCCAGGCATTACAGGGCTCTGGCAGATTCAGGGCAGAAGCGATCTTTCTTACGAAGCCAGGGTTGCGCTCGATATGAGCTACATCAGGAACAGAAGTGCTTTACTGGATATATTTATCATCCTGCGCACGGTTCTGGTTGTTTTACAGAGGCGCGGTGCGTATTGATCCGGCTAAAACCCACACATTTATGTTCCCTCGATTCAGCAGCATGAGTGCTTACTATGGGTATAATGCCGCGTGAGCGGCAGGCAGATTAGCATGGAAAGGTAATTAGAATATGAGCTTTTGGCATGTAATCAGGGTTGTGCGAGCTAGGAAATGGAGCATACTAGCCCTGGTTGCGGTCACCTTGCTTGCCATCCTCATTGCCGCACCCAACCCTAAAACCATTTACGAAGCCTCGGTTTATATGTCACCAACAGCGCAGGTAATGCAAGGCGGCGCCGGTGTATCGAGAGGCGGTGAAACGCAAAACCGTGAAGTCGTTCTAAGTAATCTTGTAGCTCTCGCGCAGGGAGCTGATGTCTATCAACGAGCCCTGGATTTTCTTGCCATGCCTGTCTCCGAGCAGCGAAAACAAACTTCCGACCTTCCCGGTTATAAACAGATAACAAGGCTCGAATCGAAACCAGGGAGGGTCATGAGCTATACCGACTGGGCGGATACTATCGAGGTGGCTCCGCTCGTAAATGAATCGATTGGGGAAAAAGGCACAACCACCGATATAATCTGCATCACCGTAAAAATGGCCGATAAGGATCGCGCGCCATTCGTCGCTAATGCTGTCGGAAAAGCATTCGCCGATACGTTCGCGGATAAAAGCCGGCAGGATTCACGCAATTATGCCAAATTCCTGGAAGCGACACGGCGGCAGGTTAAAACAAAGCTTCGAGACCTTCAGCAGCAGATTTCAGCCAGCAAGGGCCGGCACCAGGTCGTGGAAGTAGACAGCCAGATAAAGACCGCAATAGCAGTGCTCGCAAGCGCAGGAGCCGAGAGAGATTCCGCGCAAGCCGATGTCAGAGAAGCGCAAGCGGCACTGCGGGATGTCAACAATCAGCTCATGTCACAGCCGCTGGTGAGCCAGGTAAAGCTGCCATCCAATATGAACCCGACGGTAAAAAAGCTCAAAGATGAACTTGCTGATGCTGAAGCGAACCTGCGCGCGCTTTCTCTCCGTTATAAACCTGAACATGATCTCTATAAAGTTGCCCAGGCTCATATTAATATACTTAAAGATAGAATTGCAAAAGAAGGATCTACATTCAAAGTCCCTTCAATCAACGAGGTGCATCAAGATCTGGTTAAAAAACACTCTGAAGCAGAATACGCGCTTGCTAAAGCCGGGGCTCGGCTCAATGCGGCACAGGCAAGCTATAATGCAGCTCAAGCTCGAATCAACAGCCTGGGACAGATGGAACCGCGTATCACTGAGTTGATGAGAGACTACACCCTCACCGAGAAAAATTACAATGACATCTCTGATAAGTATAACCAGGTCATGATAGCAGAGCAGGAGTTTACAAAGACCGGATCGGTGATTCCTCTGGGCTGGGCGAGAGATGCGGTCGGCCCGAAAATTGAAGGACCTACAAAGCCCGCGCTGCTTGTATATGGATTAATCCTATCACTTGTGGTTGGAATTGTCGTTGTTGTATGGCTCGATACCATCGATAACAGGATGAGAAATGCCGCCGATGTAGAACAGCTTCTGCAGCTTCCCGTTATCGGGCTTACTCCTACTCTGACAGTGAGAGATGGTGTCCTGCCAAAATTGACTCATCTTTATCCGCTTTCAGCTATGGCCGAATCGTATAAGATATTACGGACCAACGTCCTGTTTTCACTGCGCGATAAGCCATTCAAGACGCTAATGGCTGCCACCGGCCGGCCAGGCCAGGGCGCCACGACCACGGTTTGTAACCTTGCCATCGCGCTTGCGCAGCTCGGAAAGAGAATCATCCTGATCGACGCGGACATGCGCCGCCCAAGTCTTCACAAGTTCTTCGGCGTGTCTAATGAAGCCGGGCTCAGCACCCTTCTGCAAGGCAGCGGTAACCTGACCGATGCATTCCAGAAAACAGATATCGATAATTTAATCGTGCTGCCGGCAGGTCCCAGACCTGTAAACCCATCGGAATTGCTGGGATCAAATCGAATGCAGGAAATTGTAGAGAAACTCGAAGCTCACTGCGATCTTGTCCTTTTCGATTCACCGAGCATGGTGGTCTTCAGCGATGGACCGATGCTGGCAAGCTGGGTCGATGCCGTGGTTATGGTCGTATCGGCGAATCAAGTCCCGCGCGGAACCGAGGTTCAGACTCGTGATCTGCTTAGAAGAGCTAATGCGAATATAATCGGTGTCGTCGTGAATAGAATGTCACCGGATAACGTCGATAGCTGCTATTTCCATGCGCAATACTACTCCGAAGATGGCGCGAAACAATCCAGACAGGCTCTTAGCGCGGTCACAGACAGGGTAAAACACCGGGATCAGAGTTCCGTTCTTGCAATAGCCGACCGCGAGTTGCATGAACGTGTTGCAGCGGAATCTGGGATTATGGAGGAGGCATCGCCTGTTGACGATGAAGACAACCCGCTCCCTGACTAAGCAAACGGAGACATTGCAGGCGGATTGCAGCGATTCGCAGATCGATCAGCGTATGGATGAGGAGGAATGGGAAGAGCGAAAACCAGGGCCTTTACGCATTCTCATACAACACCACGAACTCATCGAGAACCTGATACTAAGAGACATACGCAGCCGTTATAAGCAATCGGTGCTGGGGATAGCATGGGCGCTGCTCACTCCTTTTGCGATGATGCTGGTGTTTACGATAGTATTTTCTCATATCGCGAGGGTTAACACGGGCTCGATCCCCTACCCGATTTTTTCCTATATCGCACTCCTGCCCTGGACTTTCTTCAACCAGGGGGTAACCACAGGCGCCGAATCCCTCACAAGCAACTTCAACCTGATCACAAAGATCTACTTCCCACGCGAGGTTTTTCCACTTGTAGCGGTGCTGGGAAAAGCTGTCGATCTGGGGCTCGGGATACTGGCGCTGATCCCATTGTATATCTTCTACCATATCCATATCACTTGGCTTATGGTGATAGTGGTTCCGGTGCTCGTGATGCAGATATGTCTGATGCTTGGGATCGCGCTTCTGTTATCGAGCATAAATGTATTTTATAGAGATATCAGGCATATTGTACCTTTGCTTTTGCAGGTCTGGTTCTTTATGACCCCGATCATCTATCCCCTGAATATGGTTCCAAAGCGCTATATGGGTATCTACATGCTTAACCCGATGGCTTCGATGATGGACACATACCGCAGGGTGGCACTGCTGGGACAATCGCCGATGTGGGATTACCTCGGCCTGGCAGCGATCATGTCAATAATTGCACTGATTACAGGATACTGTGTCTTTAAAAGACAGGAACCAGCTTTTGCGGAGATTATATAGGTGGGTAGTGTGAAGGCGATTTCGGTTGAGGATGTCAGTAAGAAGTTCAAATTGAGCCATCGTCAGTCAGGAAGCCTGGTCAGATCTGTTTGGGACCTAATTAGACATGGTCGTGAAGAGTTCTGGGCACTTAAAGACATTACCTTCGATGTTAACCAGGGTGAAGCGTTTGGTATTATCGGACGTAATGGAGCGGGAAAGAGCACAATCCTTAAGCTGTTAAGTAATATAATGCAGCCTACCAATGGTCGCATTCGCTCTCGGGGGCGGATATCGTCCTTAATAGAAGTAGGCGCAGGTTTCCATCCTGATATGACAGGACGAGAGAACATTTATCTTAATGGATCGATCCTTGGAATGACGCGAAGTGAGATCGATCGCAAGTATGATGAGATAGTTGCATTTGCGGAATTAGAGAAATTCGTGGATACACCGGTAAAACGCTACTCGAGCGGTATGTATGCAAGGCTTGGTTTCGCTGTAGCCGCATATGTGGACCCGGAGATATTAATCGTAGATGAAGTGCTAAGCGTGGGCGATACCGGTTTTCAGGCACGTTGTATAAGCAGGATGAACGATGTATACAAACAGGGAAGCACAGTTATATTCGTGAGCCATAATTTGAATCTGGTTACAAGGCTCTGCCAGCGGGCAATGCTATTGGAGAAAGGACATGTGGCTTTCCTGGGGCCTGCTCAATCCGCTGTCAAAGCATATTCCAAAGCAATACAATCCAACACGGGACAGGTAACTCTTCATGACACTCATACCCCTGTAAGTGACAGCGAAGGCTCCATATTAAGCGCATATACAACTCGTTCTGACGGCTCCGCGTGCAGCTCATTTTTCATCGGAGAAACAATTGTTATAAACGCAGTCGTAAAGGCTGGTTCCTCTCTGCGTAAGGTTCAGATGTCATTTATTGTGCGTAACGATCTCGGCACTGGAGTCCTGCATTGTATGTCACAAGACGACCTGCCTTATCTCGATATATCAGGTGGTCTGGCAAAAATATCTGCAACTATCCCAGAGATATGTCTTTACCCGGGTGAATATGTACTGGACGAAATATGGCTGGCAACGAGCACAGGTGAAACCCTTGATTGTACTGGTCCTTGCCTTAGATTCACGGTAGCGGAAGGTGGCCCTTTTATCAAGCGATCGCTAGCCAAACACGCTGCTCTTATTTATGAGCCAACCTTTTGGCAAGTTGAAAGCCAGGTTGAAACGAGCGTAGATGATAACACAGCAGCTACAGCCTGATATGTCATGGGAGAGATAATAATGGACAACATCACTATAGTGACCTACTCACAATCGCCTCGCCTGGTAGAATTCTCTCATGCTTTACTTGACACTGCCTACCCAAAGTTAATATTCAATACCTGGTCGCCTGCTTATATTCAGGATCTGATGTATGTGCAAAGCGATTGGATAATACATATCGATGAAGATGCTTTTGTTTTCAGATCGGAGAGCATACCAGAAATCATTGCATTTATGGAGAAAAATGGTTATGCGGCATGTGGTGTGCCGGATGGTGGGATTATAGATCACAGACCGCATAATCCTGTTAGCTGTAATCCTTTCTTTACTATTCTGCATAGGAAGCGGATTTTAGATAGAGTCGATAAAAGAGAATCCTACACGAGTGAATGGAGCCCCGAGTTTGCCTTCAAGATCCCTAACATTTGTACAAAAAAACAATTCTCTTATGAATTCGATAATTTCGAACCATATTACGGCTTCTATTTCTGGCTGCTTAAACATGGGTTTGAAATATTATATCTAAACGCAGAACAGTGGAAAGATGAACCGGAAGGGATAAGCACCATCTTGAATGACCACAATGAGTATCCCTTTGTTCTTCACACATGGTATTCACGTGAATATCAAAAGATCAGGTATTCGAAGCATCGCATAATGCGAATCCTATACCGGCTGATAACAGGACAACCAGGACCAATAGTTGCTGGGGTGCATTTCAAGCGTATAAGTCGAGCAATGAAAGCATCGCTAATTATGAAAAGCGAAATCAGCTGCCTCAAGCGAGGCATCACCAACACATTGCTGCAGACAATAATATACTAATTCTTTCTCACACCAGCCAAAGGCTAATAATGGAAAATAAGTCAGATCCTCTGGTAAGCATAATAATTCCAGCATATAACAGCGCCAGGTTTCTCCGTGAAACGCTCGATAGTTCGCTGAACCAGACTTACACAAGAGTTGAAGTAATTTTGGTTAACGATGGTTCTACAGATAACACACCAGATATTGTGCCAGAATACAGCGGTAGAATTGTCTATATAAATCAAGATAACTCCGGATTAAGCGCAGCACGCAATATAGGTTTTCTCGCTTCTAAAGGTGAATATATCGTATTCCTGGATGCAGATGATGTCTTGCTTCCACATATGATCGAGACCTTATTACCGGCGTTACTAAATGACCCATCTGCTGGAGTAGCATACGGCGGTTACATGCAGATGGATGTGAATGGAATGCAATTCGGTGGCTCATCGATGGATAAGACATCTGGAATGATCTTTCGAGATATGATCCAGAACGTAGCCGATATGCCTGTAGGTTCCCTCATAATACGCCGCTGCGTGTTTGCAAAGAGTGGAATTTTTGATCCTATGCTTTGCCAGCTTGAAGATGTGGATATGTGGCTTCGCTTAGCCTACTATCATAAATTCGTTTTTGTTCCTGAATATATATTTGTATATCGCCAGAGCGAAAACAGCATGTCACGCAGGTGGGCTGAGCGGGAACCAGCGAACAGACTAATTATTAAGAAATGGACTGTAATACTAGAAGCATTGAATGAGCCTAAACAGCTCATCAAACCATTTAGAAAGCGCGTTAGGTCTCACCGAACAAGCCAATGCATTCAAGATGCATTTATTCATTACAAGGCAGGCCACAACCATATAGCATTGAGGAAAATGATCGCAGGCGTTATCCGCGATCCTAGATATCTTGCCAACAGGGGTGTTGTTTCGATATTGGTAAGGTCTATGTGGGGAGAATTCTTCAAAAAGCAACCTTGTATAAAGAAATGATGCCTCTGTACTAGCAAGCAATTTAGATATGGATGCATTTATTCTTAGTCATTTTCTCATTTGGAGTGAGTAAATGAAAGCACTGATGCAAAGCCGGCCGGATTGCCTTGATTATCCGGGGGGAGACACCGTTCAGATGCTTCAAACCAGGGCAGCGCTGGAGCGCCTTGGCGTGTGTGTGGATATAGACAGCTCAGAAACCGCGAATGTTTCCGAATATGATCTCGTGCATGTATTCAACAGTCTTGTAATGCCTGCCGCATATTACCAGATCATGAATGCGAAGCGAGCCTGCAAACCCGTAGCATATTCACCAATTTTCTGGAATATCAGCTCGCTTCCGGTTCCGGTTTCGTTCAGCAGAGAGATCAATACATTCACAAATAGAGTGTTGAAACGCATAAGCGGTCGTGAGCTAGTATCTCGCGAGGGGCATGCTTGCGAGATTACCACCCGCATCAGGCAGGAAGCGGCGTTCTTAGCTTCGGATATACTACTTCCTAACGCGGAGAGCGAGCATGATCAGATTAGATCGATGTTCCCGCGTATTAACAACACGGCGCATATTATCCCAAACGGAGTCGATGAGGACATTGCATCAGGAAATGAGGAGCGGTTTAGATCATCGACAGGTATCCAAGGTCAATTCGTCCTGTGCCTTGCGAGCATTTGTCCCCGTAAAAATCAACTTCGATTAGCAGCAGCCTGCCGATCACTCGGTCTGTTGTTCGTAGCAATAGGGGGATGCAATAAGCTGAACCAGACGTATCTGTCGGAATGTCGAAAAGCAGCCGGAAACTCGATGATCTACATAGAAGCGCTGCCTCATGAAGCCGTCAAAGATGCTCTATCAGCTTGTCGGATCCATGCTCTGGCCAGTTCTATAGAAACTCCCGGTCTGGCTACGCTGGAAGCAGCCGCGTGTGGTAAGAATGTTGTTGTCTGCAATCGTGGCTCGGTACAGGAATACCTTGGAAATGACGCATTCTACTGTGATTACTTCTCCGTAAATTCTATTGCTCGTGCAATTAAAGCTGCATGGGATGCGCCTCCGCCAGTCTCACTCACTAATAGGATTCTTACTGATTTTACCTGGAATCGCGCTGCTGAACTAACGCTCTCAGCTTACAATGAAGCAATCAACCTGGCAAAGGGGCGCTGATACTTTGAATAAAAGATCATATCTAAACAAAGTCAGCTTTATCATACCTAATTATAATGGCGCGGCGCTGCTCGCTGGCTTCCTTAACGGGCTGATAGAAAACACAGCAGGAGCTAGTGAGCGGATATGGGTGATCGACGACGGCAGCACGGACGCAAGCATAGAAATAGTTCATAAAAGCTTTCCCAGTGTAAATCACATCGTCCAGGGATCGAATGGCGGATTTTCTACTGCGGTAAACACCGGCATTGCGGCTTCAGACGGAGAGTTTATTGTCCTGTTGAATAACGATGTGCAAGTTACACCTGATTTCTTAGACAATTTAATCCCACTTTTTGATGATCCCACAGTGTTTGCAGTGAGCCCACGCATCATCCTGCCTCTGCATGGGGACATCGATGAAGGACCTAAAAGAGGATTCTGGCGCCATGGTCTGTTCTATTCCGATCAACATCAGGGAGTTGATTCGGTGATCCCAATTACCTATGCCTGTGGCGGAGCTGCGATCTACAGGCGCTCGATGCTGGAACAGCTCGGTGGATTCGATGAACTTTACTGCCCAGCCTACTGGGAAGATGTAGACCTTGGCTACCGTGCATGGAAGATGGGATGGAAAAATCTTTATCAGTCCGCGAGCACGGTCTACCACCTCCACTCCGCTTCTACATCTAAGATGAATCGATCCTACATAGACATGATCAGGGCAAGAAACAGCCTGCTTTTTATCTGGCGCAATATCGATGATGCTAAATTGCTTCGTATGCATCGCAGGTGGCTGCCGTTTGTACTCATGCGCAGGTCATTTGCTCGCGATTATGCTTTTATTAAGGGCTGGAAGGAGGCGCGGATGAGAATCAGAGACTCTAACCCGCCAATCGGAGAGCGAGTGATGTCTGACAGCGAGATATTTAATAAGGTCGGAGTCAGGATTGAATGAGTGATCGATCGCTGGGGAATGATTGTGTTTACAGCAGCCCGCATCGATATTACGATCTCAGCATTATACTTTTTTTTATGCCAAGCCCTTATACTAATTATCAGGTGGTGCGAATGTGAAAGTCCTGTTTCTTTCGACATGGTTCCCCTACCCGCCCGATAACGGCGCTCGTATTCGCGTGTCATGCCTCATTAAAGCGTTATCACAAAAGCACAACGTATTCCTGATTTCACTTCTCCAGGACGATTCACACCCCGAAGATGTGCAGCATCTCCAGGACATGTGCACCATCGTCTCTCTTCATAAAAACCGATGGTTCGCTCCGAGCGGCATCCGGAATATTCTCGGTTTCTTCTCATTTCGACCCCGTCACATGACCAGTTCCTATGATCCCGGCATCAGGTCGGCGGTTGCGAGAGCCATAACAGATCTCCAACCTGACATTTTAATCGCTTCAGAGTTCATTGCAATGGATTATGTCTCTGCTGACGCTCATATTCCCATAATATTTGAAGAATTTGAGGTAGGCTGGCTCCACAGGCAAGCTTCTTACATTCATAATGTTGCAAAACTGAGATGGTATTTAACATTTGCAAAATGGCGGACATTCGCGCGACACCTGCTTAATTGCGCCGATTTATTTACCTGTGTCTCCTGTAATGAGCTCGAGCTTATCAGCGGATGTTATCACCCATCCTGCCCGGGAGTTATAATCCCCAACGGAGTAGACACCGGGCGCTACACCCCCGCGTCTCATGTGCCCGAGCAGGGCTTTCTCCTCTACAACGGCGCTCCTACCTACGGACCAAATCTCGACTCCGTCCGCTGTTTCGCTCAGGACATATATCCTATCCTGGTTAAGCATCGTCCTGATGCAATTCTGCACGTTACCGGACGCATTGACGGTCTCGATCTCCGTGATATCTCGATCTGCCCCGGTATCAGGTTTACGGGTTATATCAAGGATATGCGAGATATACTCCGCCGAAGTTCTCTCCTCGCTGTTCCTCTCCGGCAAGGCGGGGGCAGCCGGCTTAAAATACTCGAGGCAATGGCGGCTGGAGTGCCTGTCGTATCAACATCAATCGGCGCGGAAGGTCTTGATGTGGTAAATGGCAGGCATTTGCTTATTGCTGATTCACCTGGTGATTTCGTTAATGCAATCGTTCATATATTGAATGATTCCGCGCTGGCAGGAGAAATGAGCGATAACGCCCGGCGCCTGGTGGAAGAACGATACAGTTGGTCCATAATCGGAAAGCAATTTACCGATTTGGTAGAAGCCACTGCATCCGCGGGTAAGCGCCGATAGCTACTACATACGTAAGTATACTCGTTTTACAATTGATGTCCTGCGGGTAAGTTTTTCATCTGATGAAAAACACCTTCGATGATATCGACGCAGTCCCCCAGGAGGAATGGTCCCCGGAACGTATTGTCCGCATTTCATGGTTCATTGGAGCGGTCATTGCCGGTGGAATAGCCCTCGGAGTCTTCGCCGCCACTGTAAAGCTCTACTACATTGGCGCATGTATCGGAGCGGCGCTGCTGGTAGTGCTGGTAGCATGGCAATTCGAGGCAGCTCTGCTTATTTATGTGCTGATAGCGTTTATACCATGGGGAGAGACTCCAGGGCTTGCGGTGGGCGGATCGGGCGTATCTAAAGGGCTTTTCGTAAGCGAGCTGATGCTTTCTTTTCTACTAATGATCTGGTGCGGAAAGTATCTATTAAAGCAGCTTCCTAAACCCAGGATCCGAAGCGGGTTCTACAAGCCGATTCTGTTCTACATTTCCTATAGCATTATCAACGTAATCCACTCCTACATATTCTGGGATATCCATGTTAGAAGATCACACCAGTATCTGGCGGCTAATGTTGTCGACCTTGGCTTCAGATTCCTCAGTATAGGCGCGCTAGTAATGATAGCCACTTCGATATCTGACGCGAAGTGGCTCAGGCGTATCACTTTATTTGCCCTGATACCCGGTATTTACAACGCAATAGGCAATCTGTTGGGAGATTTGCCGCTCTCGGCGCCGTGGTGGCCACTTCTGACTTTTCTTCCCGCATCATATTTTCTCGCTGTCTCACTGGACCAGGACAAGCTCGTTCCGGTTAGAATGGCAGCGATTATTGCAGCAGGCGGCTTATTATTTACCGTGTTGATAAAGAATACGGCCTGGGTATCCGGATGGGCGGGCCTGCTCGCGGCTCTTGCAGTGGTAATCCTCGCGCGCAGTCGTAAGCTCTTTTTTGCCTCCATATTTGCGATGGTGATCATCGTTATGATCAGCTGGCCTTTTATCAGTAAAGATATCATCAAAAAATCTCGAGATGAAGGAGACTTCGACAGGTTCACGCTCCTGGCAGGTTCTCTAAGGTATGCAATAACGTTCCCGTTAGGAATCGGGCTGGGCAACTACAGGACATATAACTCGTTCTACTACGGCGAAAAATGGCACACCACGTCATACACTTCCGCGCACGGCACCTATTCGCAGCATCTTGCCGAAATGGGGATTCCAGGGACAATTCTGTTTCTCGCGGTTCTGATCGGCGGGTTTTCTTGGCTTCTCAGGCATTATCGAAAGATGACGCGCGGTTCATCGAAAACTTTCCTCCTTGCAGCTATGGCACAGCTCACAGGAATCGCCTTTGCTTCGATTATAGGGGACTATATAATACCAAGCTATCATAACGGCGGCATAGTAACCTTCTCAGCTACGGTCTATTCATGGATAACCTGGGGATTGGCAATCGCTCACGTTAGAATCTCAGAGAATACAATAGTTAACGAAGGGAAGCAATATTGAGTATATCGATTGCCATAGTAAACTGGAACACGCGAAACATGCTCGACCAGTGTCTGAAGTCGATATATTCTACTGTGAGCGAAGATGTCGAGGTAATTGTCGTTGATAACGCATCCAGCGACGGCAGCATCGATATGCTCCGCTCCGAATATCCGCAAGTAAAGAGAATCGCTAACACCGATAATGCTGGGTTTGCACGGGCTAATAACCAAGCTTTCGATATCTGTAATGCTGATTATTTCATGCTCCTCAACCCCGATACGATTATCCTCGATAATGCAATCGAGCTTTTGATCGATAAGCTCGAGCAAAATCCATCCTGCGCTATCGCGGCGCCGAAGCTCCTGGAAAAGGATGGCAGTATCCAGCCATCAGTAGGAAAATTTCCATGTCTTACATCCGAGCTCTTCGATGCGCTGGGGTTGAGTAACTTCATATTCAATAGAGACCATCCCCATTTCTATATTCCCGATGATGATAAACCGAGCTGCATAGACTGGGCTACGGGGGCTTGTTTGCTCGTAAGGCGCAGCGCTGTTCCCGACTCGCGCAAGATCCTCGATGAAAGATACTTTATGTTCTCTGAGGAAACCGACCTCTGCAAATGTCTTAAAAACGCAGGCTGGAGCATTATATACGAACCACGAGCGAGGGTAATGCATTTCGGCTCCGGCAGCACATCGCAGGTGCGCAGAGATATGCTGACGCAGCTTTACAAGAGCAAATTTATCTACTTCAGCAAGCATAAGAGCCCGAGCTACGCAAACACATATCGCGCAGGGATAATCCCACTTCGCTTGTTCATGAGAATTCTCTGCTTTTTACCCAGTCTGCTTTTACATAGGTCCAACTCCGCCGGGCTGATCTCTCATCTCAAGAATCAATGTTCCGTAGTTAGAGCATCGTTTGGGTGGGGAGGTAAATGAGCTTGATCTCGATATACGCATAAATCAGGCCAAGGCGTAATGGCGTTCGGGAAAACTTCGGTGATAACGTTGCACATGAGATTGATTATCGATATAATGGTTCAGTCACAGCTCGCCGCAGCTCAGCATCGGTTGTCACGTATTAGCAACCAGGCTTCGGTAATAAAGCTTTCCATTGCTCGACAAATAGCTTCTCCTCCTATAACAGATGGGAGGATGGTCCAATGAAAGAACAGTCGCGCAGGAAAAAAGCTTCAGGCGCTGTGCCCATGGTCGTCCTTGCGGTCAGCCAACCCGTAACCGGTCCTGACCCCAAGGTCCCCAGGACCGAGTTCGAAACCCTGTCTAATATTATGGACGCTGTCATTGTAGGAAATACCCATATATGCAGGCGCACGAGTGTCTTGGAAAAGATCAGTAGTAAAATCGCCCTCGACTTCGCGCAGGCAATCCGCATCTTGCAAAACTTCCCAGGAGTCGACGCCTACATAAGCTTCTCCGAACGCATAGGTATTCCACTGGGAATGCTGCTGCGCAATAAGCGCCGGCGTCCTGCTCATGTGATGATAGCTCACCGGCTCGATACCAGGGCAAAGCAGCTGCTGAACATATTTACGAGGTGGCGTTACGGTGTCGATCGTATTATCACGCTTTGTGCCACGCAGGAGCGGCATGCCGGTCGGATATTACCCGGAGCAGCAAAATTCATCAAAGCCGGAAGCACTGATAATCAGTATTACTATCCATCTGAAACGCAGCAAGGTGATTATATTCTGAGTGTAGGAAGCGAAAATAGAGACTATTCGACGTTGCTGGCCGCGATCCCGGAAACAGGATTGAAGCTAAAAATTCTATCCTCCAGCCCCTGGTGCAGGAAAGAAGTCACATCACGGGATAACTCTTGCGAAAATGTAGAATTCCTGCCGCGCGTAAGCTACCCGGATCTTCGTGATCTATACCGAAAAGCAAAGCTGATCGCGCTTCCTCTGAACGATGTGGAATATGCCGCAGGCCTAAACGGGCTTCTTGAGGCGTTCTGTATGGGGAAGCCTCTTGTCGTATCATCCTCATCCGGGCTTTCCGACTATATTTCCCATCTAGACAACTCATTTATCGTACCCGCAGGCAATACAGCAGCACTGGCTGATGCACTGCAAGCCGTGTATTCCGACGAGTCTCTCCGCCTGCAGCTTTCCGCAGGCGCAAAGGCAGCCGTGGAGGATTATGCCAATCTGGCTGCCTTTACATCAAGTTTAGAACGCGAGATAAAGGACACTATCTCTGAGGTTTGAGTAACATGAAGTTCACAAGAATGACTTGGACACTGCGCCGTGGTCCCGTAATTTCTTTCCTGGCGCTGTTATCTCTGATTATGACTGTCTCGATAGCCGCAGGTGCGCCATCGGTTTCGGGAGTATCCTCAAATTCCTCATCGGTCGGTCAGTATGAAAAATTCGAGCTTACTTTCAACGTGGGCACCACCGCATCCAACCTCTACTGGCCCTATGATACTTCTCCCAATCAAGGAGTTCCCGCTGGGGTAGGTGTGAGCGTTGACGGCTTGTTTTCGCATGATAACTATGCGACAACCATCGTGCAACCGGCTTTCTACTACCAGGACTACGATCGCAATAATTACTTGGTTTCGGAGGGTCGTGACTGGCTCTATCCGAAGGGATCACCCTGCTGGAAAATCAGGTTCGCGCCGACTATGCTCGGGACATGGCACTATAAGATCCGCGTTACCGATTCATCCGGTACGACCATTTACGACTCGCCATCCAACACTTTCACCTGCGTCGCATCGAGCAATCATGGTTTCCTCCATGTGAGCCCAAAAGACAGCAGATATTTCGAGACTTCAGATGGAACCTTTGTGAACTTTATTGGTCTCGATGATTATACGACATGCACCTATGATATGGATACCCGCTACGCCACTTATGGTTCAAACAGGATCAACCTTATCAGACCATGGTGGCAAGCATATCAAGGGCCGGCTGTCTTTGGTGTTACAAGCGGAGGAGGCCTGTGGGAATGGTGGGGATGCAGTTTCACTACCGATTACGCCAAACCAGGTGAGCTATTCTCATTCAAAATGACATCCAACGGCCAGGCATGGACACATGCCGACGTCAAACCCAGCACTAAATACCGTTATTCCGTTTGGGTCAAAACCGTAGGTTTACAGGGCAGCGGCGATTATGGAGTTTATCTTCAGGCTTTTAACTGCACCCAACCCGACACACCTCTCACATCTAAAATAAACGGCACAGCCGACTGGACGCAGCTTTCGTGCTCCATCTCAACCCAAGCGGGACTTTATGAGATCGGCTATCTCAAGGTTATGGTAAGTGGAATAACATCGGGTTCTGTCTACTTCACCGATGCTTCACTCCGTGAAGACCTTGGAAATGGCCAATACGGACCGGAACTGCTTTCGAAGCCTAATCTTAACGTCCAGCAATATGTCTCGCAAAGAGAGGCATATAAAGCGGACTATCAGGTGGAATGCGCGAAGCAAAACGGGATGTATTTGAAGGTCTGCCTGGAAGAAAAGCACGACGATGCGTTCGGCAGCATACAGGCTGATGGAACAGTCGGACCAAGAAGTGATGATAATGTCTACGCATCAGCCACTCATGCCGGACGCACTTACCAGCAATATTACTGGCGCTATATAATTGCCAGATACGGTTATGCAACCAACATTCACTCCTATGAATTCTGCAACGAGGGTGATCCTTACAACGGCAACCACTACAACGCCGCCGAAGCGCTGGCTGCTTATATGAACCGGAATGATCCGAATAAACATATGGTCACAGCCTCGCTGTGGACCGATTTCCCGAGTAAAGAGCTCTGGACGAACTCCAGTTATCCCGACCTGGCTTTTGCTGACTGGCACCAGTATGTCGGACTTCAAACGGGCAGCGATAACCTGCAATACATATATGGCTGGCCGCGAGGTTCTTACGACTTCAGCACCACGACATACCACAGCGCGCCGAACAGTATGCACATGAAAAATACCAGCGGCAATGAGGGATATCTCACATCCAGTTATCCGTTCGCAATCACCCCTGGCCATACATATACGCTTTCGTGTTACATAAAAGGCAACGGCCTTACCGAGAGCGGAAGCACCGCCGGTTCGACCGGTTGGATCTACCCGACTATCAGAATCGACGTCAAAGACGGATGGCACGGTGACAACATCCACACCTACTACTCCGGCACACGCGGTGATTTCATGGGCACCTACGACTGGAAACAATGGTCGACCAGCTTCACAGCCGAGAGCAACGGCCATTACCTCGTTCTTTCACCCATGACGCACTGGGCTATCGGTGAGATATGGTTCGACGATATCACCCTCCACGATGACACAGCCAACGAGTATGTCGAGGTCCCCAACGGCAACTTCGACAGCGGCCGGCTCGATTTCGACTCCGCTCTTATGGAGCACTCCATAGGCACCCAGGTCGGCTCCAGATCGAGCCAGGTAATACCTAAGCCTGTCATTCGCGGCGAATGCGGCATTGTGGGTGACAATGTCTATGGCAGTCCATATAAGGGGGTTACCTACGGCGGCGAAAATCAGCAGCTTGTGGATGACAGCAGTGGTGTATGGTATAAAAAAGAGATATGGGGCCAGATCAACCCGTTCGGCGTCACTACTCTTTACTGGTATACAGCAAACATCAACAACAAGGGCCTTCATAAATACGCGAAGGCTTATCAGACGTTTACGGCTGGTATACCGCTCTCTAACGGTAATTACCAAAGCGCCAAAGCGACTACCTCCACCCCCACCCTGCGCGCGTGGGGCCAGAAGGACCTTGTAAACAACAAGGCTCATCTCTGGATCGATAATATCCCATATAACTGGAAAAATGTCGTCGATAGCGTCAATGTACCGGCTGTAAGCGGAACGGTCACCCTGACAGGCCTAAAGGACGGCACATATAACGTGGAATGGTGGGATACCACCGCGGGCAGTATCATCAACACCCAGAGCGTTACATGCTCGAACCAGACCATAACGCTGCAGGTGCAGGGGCTCCAATCTGATATGGCTTGCAAGATATACCCACAGGCAAGCGCTGCTCCGGCAAGCGTTGCTGTAAATATATCGGCAAGCCCGGTATCGGCATCTCCAGGCCAGGTAATCACTTACACTATTACTTACACCAACAACAGCTATGCGCTTGTTACCGGAGTGATCCTGTCTGCCGCGGTGCCGGCTGGTATGACTTACGTCACCGGCAGTGCAGAGGCTACAGGTGGAGCGTGGGATTCTACATCCAGCAAAGTGAACTGGAACGTTGGAATTATAGCTGCTCGCGGCACGGGCACAAGAACGTTCCAAGCCAAGGTAAACTGATCCTATATATAGATCGACAGTATAAAAAGCCGGCATTTAGTACTCTTTTCGTATTGAATGCCGGCTTTCCGGCATTAGAAACCCGGTCATTGGGTAGAACTCCAAAAGTCTGAAAATCCTTCATAGACCTGGGCAGGGTTTTCCGCATGTCGGTTCAAGAACAGAACATAAAACTTCATTATCCGCACCAGCGGATGTGGCTGATAGCAATCTTACTAATCGCCACAGCGATGTATGCCCCTACGTTCGCGTCGCTCTGGCGCAGGTGGATGGCGGATACTCAATATTGCATCGCGCCGGTTGTCCCCTTCGTCTCCGGATACTTCGTCTGGCGAAAGTGGCCGGAAATATGTAAGACCTCTCATGTCCCATCGCAATGGGGGCTGGGGCTCATCGTTCTCGGGCTTCTGGTCCACTTGATGGGCGTTGTCACCGACGTATCCGGCGGATCCGACATATCCATCCTGCTCACGCTCACCGGTGGGTGCATCTACTTCTTTGGTAATGCCATCACGCGGATGCTCGCGTTTCCGCTCGCGTATCTAGCGTTTGCCATACCAATTCCAGGCGGACTGCTGGACCTTATCGGATTCCCTCTGCAGCTTGCAGGCAGCCGCCTGACCGAGCATATCCTGCAGCTTCTCCAGATCGACGCCTCGCGATCAGGCGTGAACCTTTCGGTACCGGGGTATGAGTTTCAGGTAGCATTGGCATGCAGCGGTTTAAGCTCACTTGTAGCCTTGTTAGGAGTGACAGCGGTCTTTGCATATTTAACCAGGCTACCCGTTTTATACAAGTGGATACTGTTTTTCCTTGCGCTGCCGATTGCGCTGGCTGCTAATACCATACGTATCACGACGATTGCTCTGGTCGGTTATTGGTGGGGTCCTGATACCGCCAACCATATCTACCACCATTGGTCGAGTCCACTGCTGTTCCTGGCAGCGGTATGTCTGTTATTGGTGATCAACCGGGGGTTTGAATGGCTAAGTCGCCGCCCAACTACTTCATCGTCTTCCTGATGCTCCTGGCAGCAACCGCAGCCACCTACTGGGTGCGAACCCGCCCTCCTTCCGCGCTCTATACCGCACAGCTCGATTCTTTTCCTCAAAAGCTGGGGTTATGGGAAGGAAAGGATCTTAAGATTAACAGCGATGTTCGCAAGGTCCTGGATGCGGATGATGTGTTGAGCAGAGGTTATCGGAACTCGAAGATAGATAGTCCGTTGGGGCTGCTTGTGGTCTATCGGAAATATGGCAGGCGCGGTTTTGCTCATCGCCCGGAAGCCTGTTATCCCGCAGCCGGATGGACAATTGTCAGCCGCGGTTACACAAGAATCCCATTCGGGAACGGCACAGCACGCGCAGTCAAAGTAGTTGCTGAAAAAGACGGTGCACGAGAAATAATAGTCTACTGGTTCGCTTCCGGCGCTTTAACCGAGGCAAATTACCTTAAGCAGCAAATACTAATGGCTTACGACCGCCTTAGATCACATAAATATGGTTGGGCATTTATTCGCATCAACAGCCCTGTTGCGATATCGGAGGAGGTGACGATGGAAAATATCCGCAGCTTTGCCGGAGCGGCAGCCGATCCAATGAAAGAGGTGCTTACCGGCGACAGAGCGCAGGCGCATCGACCGGAAACTCCGAACCGCCGCATCGCGGCAAGACGGCCATGAAGATACTCTTTCTTGCGCATCTATTTCCACTCCCTCTGGATTCAGGAGGTAAGATAAAATCCTACCATACGCTCAAGGCACTCGCAGCAGAGCACCAGGTTCATCTGTTAACTTTCACAAGGCATGATAATGAGCTCGATTATCTCCCGGACCTTGTGCAAATCTGCCACGGTATCGATACTGTACCGTTGACCAGGAGCAGAGTTGCTTCTGTTACCGGTTTCGCCGGGAGTGTGCTCCAGAGCAGTTCGTTTATTATTGGAAGAGACTATCGGATGCACATGCTCGAGCGCCTGCAGTCGGTGGTCAACAGGTTCTCACCCGATGTCATCCACATTGATCATCTTCAAATGATGCCGTATGTCGATCTCGAGGGCCCATATCTCACGGTTCTCGACCAGCACAACGTCGAATCGGCAATTATCAGGCGCATTGCACAGAGTTCTTCGAGTATTCCTACCCGCTTCGCCGCCCGTATCGAATGGCCGAAGCTCGAAGCCTTTGAAATCATAGCATGCCGGTCGTGTGATATGGTGATTACCGTCAGCGAGGAAGATAAATCCGCTATCCTCTCACTTGATCCGACAATTAGAAATATTCACGCCGTACCCATAGGCGTGGATATTGATTATTTCCTGCCTATCGACACGCTCCCTGGGTCTCATAACATTCTCACGATCGGCACGATGTACTGGCCGCCGAATGTGGATTCTGTGATCTACTTCTACAAAGAGATTTTTCCGTTAATCCGTGAGAAGGCGCCTGATTGCACCCTGACGATTGCAGGCCAGCGGCCAGCTTCACCGATCAAGGCACTTTCTGCCGATCCCGCAGTCAGTGTCACCGGTTATCTCGATGATATCAGAGATATTTGCCGTCAGTGCGGAGTATTTATTGTGCCACTGCGCTCCGGCAGCGGTGTGCGAGTCAAGATATTGAATGCAATGGCTATGGCTTTGCCCATAGTGACTACTTCAGTGGGCGCCGAAGGACTTGAGGTGGAATCCGGACGCCATCTTCTCATCGCGGACACTCCCCAGGACTTCGCGAATGCCGTTACCGATGTATTGACCGACAGTAAATTAGCGGATTCCCTCGGGCGCAGAGCAAGACAGCTGGCCTGTGAAAAATATTCCTGGAGCATTATTGAAAAGCAATTGCTGGGAATCTACAGCGAGCACTTAGGCAGGAGACCGCGTAAATGAAAATCCTTTTCGTGGCTCCCTACGTGCCGTCGCGCATCAGGGTTCGATCATTCCACTTCTTATGCGAACTGGCAAAACGTCACCAGATATATGTAGTCGCGCTTGGTGAATGTGAAGCGGGAAAATGCGAGGGCGTGGAAGAAGTGATGAATGCCGTACACCACTTTAGAGTCATCCCTCATTCCCATGTAAAAGGGATCATACAGGCTCTGGCAGCTTTACCAAGCAGTTCGCCTATGTGCTCATCATTCTGCAGATCAGGAGCCGCTGCATCAGCCATGTCCGAAATTATTTCTACAGAACATCCGGACCTGATACATATAGAGCACCTCCGCGCCGCGCATTTTGCGCCCCAATCGAAGTCGTCTCCGGTGCTCTTCGATTCGGTGGATTGTCTTACTGGCCTGTTCCGCCAAATGGCGCACTCCAGCCGCAACCCGATAAAACGCCTTATTATGCTGGAAGAAACCCTCTGCCTTCGTCGTTATGAGCCCAAAATGCTAAGAACGTTCGATCACATTATCATAACATCAGAATCTGAACTTTGTGAGCTTCATTCCCTCGATAACCGACTTAATATCGATGTAATCCCCAATGGAGTAGATACTGAATATTTCTCACCTATGGGCTCGCAAAAGCATCCGGCTCGCATCATCTTCTCAGGCAAAATGAGCTACGCTCCCAATGCCCAGGCAGCTGTATGGTTTGCCGAGAACGTATTCCCTGTCCTTTGCAAGACGTTCCCCGATGTTGAATATATAATCGCCGGTAGCGGGCCGCCCGCATGTGTAAGACAGTTATCAGATATACCTAATATCACGGTGACAGGATACGTTGATGACCTTCGCCTTTACCTCGATTCATCCTGCGCTGCAATAGCACCTATGCAGGTTGCTGTCGGAGTTCAAAATAAGGTGCTTGAAGCGATGGCTATGGGACTGCCTGCTGTCATAAGCAGTGCAGCGGCACGTGCATTCGCTCCCGATTGCCCGGGGATTATCCGCGCTGATACAGCATCGGAAGTCATCGATGCAATCTCACAGCTTATTACAAATCCCAAGCATGCCATGCAGATCGGACAAGATGGGCGGTGGCATGTGATCGAGCATTTCTCATGGCAATCGAGTGTGACCAAGCTCGAATGCATCTACGATCGTTTATGTTCGGAATATCAAGTTAACCGGAGGCTTCAGTGAATATGGCAACAGACCAGAGAGATGACCCGATCATTTCTAATACATCACGCAGCGTGCCGTGGATCGGCATCATCGTCTCGGTTATAATACTCCTGGGTTTTCTTGCTCGTTTCTACAAGCAGGAAGGCGGCTTTGTGACTGCGAGGGGCGCCTATGATATCGCACAAATCGCACGTAACATCGCGCGTGGAGATGGTTTCACAACCCACTTCATAAGACCGTTCAATGTGCCTTTCACAAGCATGGACAAAGGTAAAATCATCGAATTGAACAATGCGCCGCTCTATCCGTATATCGCAGCCGCTATGATCAAATTTCGTGGAGCCGCCGATCAACCCGTAACGCAAACTTCCATGCTCTTTTTAGTAACGGCAATCGCATCCACGTTCCTGCTTGGCGCTATTCTCTTCGATTGGCGCGCGGGATTACTCGCGGCTGCAATAGCAGGAATAAGCGCGCCGGTGCTGAACATCGGGGCATCAGGCGAGCCGTGGGCACTCGCCACCGCCCTGTTCACTCTTCTACTTTGCGGGATCGGTTTGTATCATAAATCAGCCGAACGCGGACGCGCGATATCAAAGCTTGGCTACCCTATTATCTGTGGGATCCTGCTTGGGCTGCTTTACTGGACCCACTGCGTTTTCATATTTCTCATGCCGGCGATTGCCGTTTATTTCGCCATCACAGCTCGATCCAGGCGCGTGCGCCCGTCTCCTTTACTGCGAGCAATTATCTTTATTGCGGTGTTTTCCATAGTAATTGCGCCCTTAATGTATAGGAATTACTCGTTGACCGGCAGCCCTGTTATGGGGATCGGAGCATGGGATCTGATGGCACATTCGGATGCTTATCCGGGAGACACGCTCTATCGCTCCACTGATTCCGAATCACACGAACAGGCACGCATCTATCTTTTCCCTATAGAACACTTTTGGGCATTTGCCCGCAAACTCGCTCAGGGTATCAACTCAATCGTAAGTGAATATGCTCTGATGCTTGGCATAGCAGTGCTTCCATTCGGACTGGTCAGTGTCTTCTACAGGTTCAAATCCGCGCCGGCTAATGCTGTTCGAGGGGTCACATACGCCCTGGCTCCCGCGGCAATCGTAGCTTTCGCACTTTTCAGCACAGGCACTGAGGCTATACTGATTCTTGCTCCGGTAACCGCAGTCTATGCTTCAGCATATTTCATCACACTTCTCAGAGCGAAGAAGCTGTACCCTGCTTATTCAAACGCCCTCATCGCCGGGCTCATCCTGGTTACCGCGGGTCCGGTGCTGCCTACGATAATCTGGCGCCCTGACAGCCCGGAGCACAGCGACGCGGCTACTATCGATACAATCTTCGGCAAAGCAGGAACAAGTGGCGCGAAGGGATTGATATATACCGATGCGCCATGGGCAGCCGCCTGGCGAACCGAGTGTGTTGCGGTATGGCTGCCCCGCACCGATGATGACGTCGACGTTCTCACCGCCGACGGTTTGCCTATGAACCTGGTAGTCCTGACCCCGGAATCATCGAACTATTCTTCCGATGAAGCCTGGTATATGCTTCATCGAGTATCGCTGTGGCGCGAGTATATCCAGGACAGAAAAGCAGGGATGAGCAAAATTCTCGAAGCTGCCGGTGTTTCAAAAAATAGAACCGAACAGGCGGATAAGGCGCTTGCAAGGTTGAGGCGCAATTATGCGATCTCGCGCTCTATCGAAGGGATGTCGACCCAGCGCACCGACCCTCTCGCTCCCGATGATGTCCAGATATTAACATTCGGCAAGCGATAGGTTCACTCTACCTGAAGACCCACGCGAGCGGAAGCAGCGAGGTAACAGCCTGGAACAATGTCATCTTTGGTGAATGCTCCGCTATGTAGATCACATCACCGCGCTTCACCGTATATTCTTCGCTCGGGTTCTTCATAACCTTTGTGAGATCGATCCGGGTTGTGGTACTGAGCTTCGGATCCTCAGTGGAGAGCCGGATGAGCTGCACCTTACGGATATCTCCTATATTGGGGATAGGTCCACCCGCAAGTCCGATCGCTTCGCTCAGGCTGAGCTCTTTTCTAAGCGGATACTGTCCAGGCCGATTAACGCTTCCGATTACGGTGAAGAAACTGGTCTCCAGCTCGGGCACATTGATCGTATCGGCAGGTTGAAGAGGTAGATCCGCTGCTTTATCTCCGGCCATAGCCTGTTTATAATCCAACTTTAGCGGTTCCGCGACACCATCGCGCCTAATCGTGATCTTATCGGTATCACCTTCAGGCAGCACTCCACCGACCAATCCAATCACTTCGCGGAAAGTCATACCACGCTTGATAGGAACGATCCCTGGTTTTGATACCTGACCGGATACGACCACCGTCCCCATCATATCCGAGCGAGGCACAACCACCGTGTCACCTGATTGCAGCTCGATATTAGAGCTCAGGTCCTGACCCTGGACATATTTGGCGAGATCGAGCGCCAGGGTCTGGTCTCCTCTTCGAACATTTATGTGTGAAAGATCGGCCGTATCATCATATCCCGCCTGAGCCAACGCCTGCAAAACCTTGTCTCCAGCGCCAACCTCCATCAATCCGGAGTTCTTCACCTGGCCCACAACAAATATCCGCATCTTAGCGCGATCGATGAAAACCACCGTAACCTGCGGGTCTACGAGCACCCTGGTAAGAGCTTTTCTTACCGCGACGCTCGCATCCGAAGCGGTCATCTCAGCGATCTTCACCGTGCCCACCATCGGCATCGAAATGCAGCCGTCTTTGTTGATCTGGTAGGGCTTTGTAAATTCCTTTTCACCGTCTACGGTAACACCGACCATGTCACCAGGTACGAGTTTCGAGCCGTCGCCAAGACACATGGACGAAAGGAGCATCAGCAGCAAAACTGCCGGAAACATTACGCGGAAGTGGGATACGAAGAACATTCCAGTTGCCTCCCTGTCGGTACACTGCCCATGTACATACCCGTTTTCAAAGCATATACCGACCTGGCGGCAACTATGGAATCAGTTCACCTTCACAACCTGGCCCGTATTAAGCGATTCAATCGCCGCGGCAATCACTTTCTGCGCCTTAAGACCATCTGCGCCGGATCCATCGATCTCATCGGGTGCAGCGCCTTCATCCACCTGCTTAAGGAAACAGTGAATACGCTCCCTGAAAGTATCATCGAAGTCGCGATAACCGCCGAATACCGGGTTCGTGTAGACCGATTTAACCGGATCACCCGCGGGATAAAGCGTTACCTCGCGCCACATATCCTCCAGCACAAAGCGGCCTTTAACACCGGCTACTTCGCATCGCTCCATCGGATGCCCCCGCTCGATATCATAGCTACTGGTGAGATGTCCGACGGTTCCGTTTGCAAACTGCATATTGATCGATGCCGTCGACCAGATATCCCGCCCCGGCGCCTTCGTTGCAAAGCATTGGACATCGGTGATATCACCACAGAAATGGCGCATCATATCGACCGAATGAGGGTTCAGAGCCTTGAGGTGGAAATACGGAGAATCGAAGCTGCCGGGCCGACCGATCCACAGCGCCATATTGACGAATATCAGATGCCCGAGCTTTCCTTCATCCAGCCATTTCCTTGCAACTCGCGCCGCGGGAGTAAAACGATGATTAAAATCGATCGCAAAGCAGCGTTTCCGCTCCCGCGCAACGCGCACCATCTCTTCAGCTTTACCGATTTCATTGCTGATCGGCTTTTCGCATAAAACGTGGCTTCCCGATTCCAGGGCTTGAATAACAGGCTCGAAATGGTCGCTGCTATATTCAAACCCGCCTGTAGCGACACTGCACAAATCAGGCTTCAGCGCCGCGAGCATCTCCGGTGCGCTCGCAAACCACGGTACCCCGAACCGTTCGCCTGCAGCTTTCGCTCTTTCTTCTATGATATCGCAAACGCCAACCAGTTCAGCCAGTGCGTCAGTCTTGTAGATACCAGCGTGGAGATTTCCTATCGGCCCGAGGCCGATTACACATACTCGCAACATGTTAATGCGTCCCTTTTAGTGTTCTGATACTTAATGAGTTTCGCATAATGATGTGACGTACTGGCGGGTCGAATCGAGCACGAAGCCTTCTGCCAGGTTGTCACTGCATTACCTGAAAGTCAATAATATAGTGTTGTTCATCTGTTTTCTTCGAATAAATTCGAGGCAACATGGTACGAAGTCCGCCTTCTCGGATTGAAATCTCAGGCTCCGAAAGGAGACTTTGTTTAGGTTGCCTCGAATTCATTTAAAGGCTCTCTTACAGCTCCTCCTGCCCCCTCTGCTTCTGCAGCTCTCTAGCCTGCAGAGCTTCGGCAGCCTTTGGAGAACCGATGTGGAGCGTATCATAAGCTTCCTGCGATGTTTTGAACTGGACTCCGTATCCGTGCCAGTTCAGGTTCGTATACATCGGATTTTCTCGTTTGGTCTGTTTCGTGCGTTTTGCGATATGAGCTTGCATTCGCGCTTCGAGCATTGCCACAATCTCAGGCTCTTCTTCAGCCACATTGTGGTTTTCTTCGGGATCCTTGATCATGTTATAAAGCTCGACCTCGGGCTTAAAATGGAAATCGGGCTCCAGCGCATGTATCAGCTTCCATTCCGGAGTTCTCCATCCGTGCTTACGCATCCAAGTGCACTCGGTGATATAGAACTCGGGCTCCTGCACGCGCGGTTTACCTTCCATCAATGGCATAAGGCTTCTGCCGTCGAACTTAATGCCGGACTTTATCCCCATAAGATCTAAGATCGTGGGCATTATGTCCTTCATCTGGCAGAAATCATCAAAGCGCTGGCCAGGTTTTACTTTTCCGGGATAATAGAACACCAGCGGGATGCGGAGCGTAACATCATATATTCCGTGATGATCGAACCAGCACTCATGGTCATAGTGCGTCTCGCCATGGTCTGAATCGATCACAATCAGTGTCTCTTCTTCGATTCCCAGTGCTCTCACGGTTTGGAAGATATTCGAGATACAGGCATCCATATAAGCCACCGCGCCATCGTATTGCGCGATTATATAGTCTTTATCCTTGCAAAGCGGTGGGAACCAGCTCGCGAAGAAATCGCAGAACGGCTTGAATGTCATCACCGGGTCGAGTGAATGGTTGCTTGTATCGAACTCGTTTCCATCATAAAACATTCTCTCGAATGGAGCAGGCGGCAGATACGGCGCGTGCGGGTCCATGTGCCGGAGGAATAGGAAGAACGGCTTATCTTCTCCCGCAAGCCGCTTGAGCTCAGGAATCGCAACCGCATTCAGTCTTTCCGCCTTGGGGCTCCGTCCCTCTTCCCAAGATCCCCATCCCGAAAAATCGAGATAGTTCTGGAATCCGCGGGAAGCCTGATTACCACTAAACCCCACGCAGGTTGTGTTGTAATCATTCTCACCAAGCACTTCGGCAAGAGTCTTTACATGATCACCAAGCATCCCCTGATGCCGGAGAGCTACTACATCCGTGCCGAAACAATCCATACCCGTGAACATCGATGAATACCCAGGTGTTGTAGGGATCGATGGGCTGAAAGTATTCTCGAACACCGCCCCCTGCGCCGCGAGCTTATCCATGTGCGGCGTCGTGAGCTTCGGATAACCGTAAAGGCTCATGTGATCAGGTCTAAGGCTGTCTATACCTAGCAAAATCAGGTTCGGTTTCTTCTTCACTGGAAGCTCCTTTTTACCATCTACTTTCAACTGATCAGTAGTTTCTCTTTAATGAATCCCAGCGCATCGATAATGTGCCGGTCCCAATATTCCCAGGTGTGCTCACCCGGCGCTTCGTAGTAGGAGTGCGGGATACCAAGCGATTCCAGGTGAGCGCGCATATCACGGTTCGCCTGGATCAGGAAATCATTATCGCCACAGTGCATCCACAATGCGGGAAGTTTCTCTTTATCTGCATTCTCGACAAGAGCGAATACATCCTCCGCTCCTCCGGTAAAGCTCTCACCAAAAATGAGCCTCATCTCCCTTTGGCGATCCTCAAAACCATCGAGGACAGGATTAATTAGAAACGCGCCCGATAAGCTCGCAGCTGCGCAAAACATATCATTATGCCTGATGGCAAGTTTAAAAGCTCCGTAACCACCCATCGAGAGACCCGCGATCGCGCGGCTTGCTCGCTCTTGACGTGTGTGGAACGCCGCGTCGACAAAACCTACCACATCTTTGATCATGTACGTCTCGAATGCCGCGAGTGGGTTATCTATCGCATCCGTATACCAGCTCCGTTCAGCATTCGGCATTACAACCATTAAAGGCAAATCTCTTACATACTGGTCGATGCTCGTTCTGCGCAGCCATCCGGTATGATCGTCGCTAAGACCATGGAGCAGATACAGCACCGGCCATGGACCGGGGATGTTTTCAGGAACAATGATCGTAGCTGAAACCGACTTCTGGAGCGTATTGCTCGCAAAATGCATTTCACAAACTGCCATACCGTATGCTCTACCTCGCTCCTAACGCCTTTAGGCAAGCATTCAGATAGCCGTAACTTTCAGCCGCAATAATGGATACATCAGTCAGTTCCATCTGCCCTGCCCCGATCACTTCCAGGCACACGGGACCATCGTAGCCGCCATCGACCATCACCTTGCAGTAAGCAAAGAGATCTATATCACCGCGCCCGCAAGCCTGATCCGGCGGAGCCCCTGGCGATGGACCATGACCTTTGCAATCACGGATGTGTATATGCTTCACGCGGCTGAGCACCTGAACGAGCGCCTTAGCGGGGTCTTCACCGGCTCTATAGATATGGCTCGGATCCATATCGACACCGAAACCAGGTGAGGTGATCTTTTCCATCGCTCGCAGAGTAGTGGGGGTACTATAGATCGAGGCGCCGACATGCGCTTTGCAGCAGAGGGTGACTCCGTATGACTCCGCTTTCTCCGCCATCTTCACAATCAAATCGGTCTGGCGTTGGAAATCCTCTTCCACATCTCTTGTACCGCCAGGGCCGATATTGATTACCGGTATTCCGATCTCCGCTCCCGCCTCAAATGCCCTGGTAAGCCTGTCCTCATCGAGAGCGGCTTCCTCCATCGATAGAAACTCCAGGCCATTGTCTGCTGCAATCTGTTTGAGCTCACCAGCCTGCTCTTGCCACCGGTCGAGATCGAGATGTTCGCACATCCCCTTGATCGCCGAAATCTCCACACCATCATAACCGGCCATTTTTATGTATTTCGCCGCCGTAGCAAAGTCGACTCCTCCGAACAAAACGGAGTTAGCTCCTAGCTTAATCATAGAAAGCTCCTTCTATCCAGATAAAAACCACGAGCAGTATATGGCAGTGACCTGGAGGTGTCAACAGCTTTCAGGCATATATCTGCACAATCAACGAATTCCATTCTATCGGTTAGGTGTGGTATGCTGAATAGGCAGTTCATGAGAGCGCCAGTCCACAATTGCATAAGGAGCTAAAAGTTAAGAATGATAATCACGATAATCGGCAGAGGCCATGGAGGAACCCGCGCCATATCTCACACCCTCAGTGAAAGCGGTGTTTATATGGGCGCTCAATTGAACGGATCCGGCGATTTGATCCCTGCCGAGGATTTATACGAAGCCTGCCGCGTTATGTCACGCAATGTCGTTCATCTTGGTGGGGCAAAGTGGGACTTTTTCAAGCTCCACACGATGCCCATCGACCCCGAGTTTATCCGGCTGGTGGAATCGTATCTGGTATCGGTGCTCGACAGCGACGCCGAGAACAAGGGCTGGAAGCTCCCCGAGACCACGCTTATATACCCCTGGATCGTCCGCATGTTTCCGGATATTTTCTACATCCACTGGACCCGCGATCCCCGCGATTCCATCCTCGGTGCTCACCTTACCGACGACCTCGCCGACTTCGGCATCCCCTACGAACCGACCGACGATGTCAGGCTCCGCCGTGCGATAAGCTGGAAGTACCAACGCGAGATCGTTAAGGCGACGCCCATGCCCGAGCATGTGATGGAAGTTAGGTTCGAGGATTTTGTTCTCGATCAGGAAAAGACGCTGGCTCAGATCGAGAAGTTCCTTGGCATCCCGCTCGCAAAGATCGAGGTAAGGCCGGAATCAGTGGGCCGATGGAAAACCGACGAAGAAAATCATGATTTCGATTTCCTTAAAGAGGATATGATCGAGCTTGGTTACCTGCCTTAATGAGTTTCGTGTAGTGATATGGTACACTGGCAGATTAGATTGAGCACGAAACTTTCTGCCTGATTGCCACCACACTACCTGAAACTCAGTAATAACTCGATTTTGATACAGGACCTTCGTCGCTGAGAAGAACGCAGAGCAACGGATCGCTGAGCACATCTCGAATATCCCGCGGCTGCCCGTCCACGATCATCGCGCGCTTCACCAGACGGATTCCGTGGCTGTAATCGACGTAGAAATTCTTATGCACCGTAGTGAGCGGCTGGATAGGGCTGCCGTCTAGCTTGTGCCAACCGTAGATCGCCACATGCTCCGGCCGATCTGCAAGCATATTCGTAATTACGACGTCCTTTTTGATACCCGCGATAAGCGCACCGAGATGCTTACCGCGCCGCTGTTCTTCGATTATCGCATTGTGCTGAACGAATGTATCCACAGCCTCGCGGGCTTCGGTGAGCGGCTTTGGATCGAGCTTTACTTCCGCTTGTAAATAAATATCGTTTACCATCTTCCGAGTCGGCAGTATACACCTGAACTCATCCGCAATCGGCTGTGCGGTCATCGGAGTGAGAGGGACCCGCACGAAGTCCTTATCCGATCCTACCGCAAGATAATCCGGCGCAACCTGGTAAACCGCAGTATGCTCTTTACCTTTCGAGTCGACTGCTTTCACGTGGATCGTGATGAAGTTCCGCAGATATTCCGGCAGATTACCCTGTTCGATCTCGGCCTTTATTATCGCTTCTCGCTCCGCAAGAGGCATTTGAGCGACACGCTTCATCACACTGCTCCCTGCTTCAGCCCTGCCCGGCCTGAACGGGATATTCGATACCGATATCGCCGCCGGCTGCACGTATTTCGTATAAGCTCTATTTCCGCCAAACTCTCCCCACTTCGATTCGCAGGACGTTCCCGCAGTCAGAGCTTCGAGGTAACCGTTCATCTCCCCGACAAGCGCGGTGTGCAGGATTTTATTATGCGGATTGCGATGAATAAAAAAGCGGATTTGCCCATTCATCCCATCATAACGGTCTATATCGCCGGAACTACTTCGCGCCAGTGCTGTATCATTCTCGAACCTCTCGATCATCCGGTAAGTCGCTCGAAAAGTGCCTCCGGTCGGCCCGAGGACTCTCTTCCCATTCAATTCGATGTCGCGATCATCATAAGCGATCACGACCAGATGATTCTCCGAGCTTGCGCGAAGCCACCCTAACAGCTTTTCTCCGTGCTTCTCCTTGTCAGAATATGCATAATCGGCATCGAGAAACGCGATCCGCTTTACATAACTCGGGATCTCATCGCCGGCATTCAGAAATCCGAAGATCATGCTTCCACCGCCGCTGTGCCCAGCGATCACCGCGTTCACGCTGCTCCCCGGCATCTCCTTTATTGTCTGCTCCACAATCTTTCGAATGATCGAGGAGCTATCTGCATGCGTCCTCCGCCACGAAGGCCAACTAAGCCCCTGTGCCTCCATGCACACCAGCACGATATTATCTCTAGTATCTATCTGTCGAAGCCGCCGCGTCTGCGCCGCGATGTGTTGTATATCGAAGTGCCAGTCCAGATCAGGCGTTATCGCGCAGCCGAGAGTCTGTTCGATAGTATTGCCGTTGGGAGTAGCGTAGAAAACAACCAAAGTGGGCCGATCCGCATGCATTACCTCGGGAGCATCGACGATCATCCTCACGCCGGTGTCCATCCTGATTTCGCGCACCTGTTCCCCAAACCACTGGCTGCGCTCATATCCCGGCATCATCGTTTCCGCCTTAATCCCGGTAGAGCATAGTATAAATACCAATGCCAAAGCCGTCGCAAGACCCCAAACTGACGTGCTCATTCCAGCACACCTTTCTGTTTCAGGCGATCGATCACCGCTTCGACACACTCCTCCACAGAGCATTTAGCGGTATCCAGCCGCACATCGGGATGTTCGGGAGCTTCATAAGGCGAAGATATCCCGGTGAATTCAGCAATTTCACCCGCACGCGCCTTAGCGTAAAGCCCCTTGGGATCACGCCCCTCGCACATATCGAGCGACGCATCTACGAACACCTCCACGAACCGCTCATCTCCGATAATTTCTCGCGCACTTCCTCTATCTTTCGCGAATGGAGAGATAAATGAGGTAATCACTATCAAGCCCGCTTCATTAAAGAGCTTTGAAACCTCAGCAATGCGCCTGATATTTTCGCACCTGTCCCCGGCGGAAAATCCGAGATCACGATTAAGACCATGCCGTATATTATCGCCATCGAGCACGAAGCACGCGCGCCCCTCTTCCACAAGCCTCTTCTCCAGAGCGTAAGCGACAGTCGATTTACCCGATCCGCTGAGCCCCGTCAACCAGACCGTGATCGGTCCATGCCCGAGCGCCCTTGCGCGCTGCTCCTGCGTGACCTGCCCGATATGCCTGGTGATATTTTTGTTCGCAGCTTCACTGCCGGCGGTTTCGTATTTATGTGCGCGATCGATTATCATTCCCGCGCCTACGGTGAAGTTGCTCACCTGATCGATCACAATGAAACTGCCGGTTTGGCGGCTGCGCTGATATTCGTCGCAGAGTATGGGCTTGAACAGCTCCATGGATATGCGGCCGATGTCATTAAGCCCGAGCGTATCCGCCGGTTGCCGGTGGAGAGTGTTGGGATCGATCTTATACTTGACCTCAGAAAACCGCCCGCGCACCGTTCTCGTCGTATGTTTGATAATATACTGGCGCTCAGGCTTCAGGGGCTCAGTATCCATCCAGATCAGGATCGCCTCTAGCTCGTTCGCAAGCCACGGCACATTCGCGGGGTGCGCGAGCATATCTCCCCGGCTGATATCGATCTCATCTTCCAGACACACCGTCACCGACTGCGGCGGAAATGCATACTCCACATCCTCAAACCCTGCCACGATCCGCTGCACACACGACTTCTTACCTGATGGAAGCGTAACGACCTCATCTCCCACGCGCACGATACCCGAAGCAACAGTTCCACAGTAACCCCTGAAGTCCCCATGCGGGCGCAGCACATACTGCACCGGGAAGCGTAGATCTATAAGATTCTGATCGCTTGCGATGTGCACCGTCTCCAGGTGAGTGAGCAGCGGTGAGCCCTCATACCAGGGCATATTCGAACTACGCCGCACCACATTATCACCGTGGAATGCGCTTATCGGGATGAATGTCAGATCCCTCGAAGGCAGCTTCGCGCAAAACTCCCGATACTCCGCGCGTATCTCTTCAAAGACCTGCTGCGAATAATCCACCAGATCCATCTTATTCACAGCGATAACGAGGTGAGGAATCCCGAGAAGCGACGCAATGAAACCATGCCGCTTAGACTGCGTAAGCACACCGTTGCGCGCGTCTATGAGAATCACGGCAAGGTTCGCAGTCGATGCGCCCGTGACCATGTTTCGCGTATACTGCTCATGACCCGGTGTATCGGCGATTATGAATCGGCGCCGGGGAGTTGCGAAGTGGCGGTAAGCGACATCGATCGTTATCCCCTGCTCTCTTTCCGCTTTCAACCCATCGGTAAGAAGAGCAAAGTCGATGTCATCTCTTCCGGCTTTGTATGAATCTTTCTTAAGCGATGCCAGGTGGTCTTCGTAGATTGATTTAGCGTCGTGCAGCAGTCGTCCGATGAGGGTCGATTTACCATCATCCACACTGCCCGCGGTCGTAAATCGAAGCAGATCGACTTCTTGAGCCTGTTTAAGGAGCGCATCCATAGTCATCAGAAATACCCCTCGCGCTTTTTCTGCTCCATGGAGCTGTCCTGATCGTGGTCGATCAGGCGCGTGATGCGTTCGGAGTGCCGTACCACCATCATTTCTTCTACAATCTCAGTTACAGTCGCCGCGGATGAATGCACGGCTCCCGTGCACGGATGACAGCCCAGTGTCCTGAACCGGCACATCACATTTTGCGACTTTTCACCCGGTTGGAGTGGAGTCCCGTCGTATACCGGAATCAATCGCCCTTCTCTCACGATCATCTCACGCTCGCGAGCGAAATACATCGGAACGACGGGAATCTTTTCGAGATGGATATATAACCATACATCGAGCTCAGTCCAGTTCGACAGGGGGAATACACGGATGCTTTCGCCTTTCTTAACGCAGCCGTTGTAGAGATTCCACAACTCCGGGCGCTGATTTTTCGGATCCCATTGGCCAAACGAATCTCTGAATGAATAGACTCGCTCCTTCGCGCGCGATTTTTCCTCATCTCTGCGCGCGCCGCCGAATGCGGCATCATATCCGCCCTCTTGCAGCGCGTTAAGCAGCGCCTGGGTCTTCAGGAGCGCGCAGCATTTAACCGTTCCAAGCTTCCATGGGTCGGTTCCCTGTTCGATGGCTTCCTCATACCGATACACGCGCAGATCAGCATTGATCTTCCGGCAGAAGTTGTCCCTGAACTCATACATCTCAGGAAACTTCATACCAGTGTCGACATGCAGCAGGGGAAAAGGAATTCGGCCGGGGTAGAAAGCCTTCTGGGCTAACCTGACCATCACGGAGGAATCTTTACCGACGGAGTAGAGCATCACAGGCCGCTCGAACTCCGCTACTACCTCACGAATTATATGAATGCTCTCGGCCTCTAGGGCTTTGAGATTGGATAGATGAAGCCTTTCCATAACAGGTGAAACGGCCCCCCTTGTAATGCTGTGCTTGTTAGATTATCCTACGGCATAACCCAAGCGTCAAGCCAAGCTTCACCTTTCGGGTGCATCCCTAATTTCTGGTGAAAGGGAATCGCGGAGGCGCGGAGATACGGAAGGAAGTTAATTCTGAATATTTATATTGTGGTAGTCTGATCTTGTTTGGTAGTCTTTTTCGCGCCAAAGGAGACATAAATCCTGATCAGACTATCACTCTACAAGCATTCAACATTAAGAACGTCCTTCGTATCTTCTGCGTCTCCGCGATCATTCTCTAAGTAACCTTTAATATGGGATACACTCTCACCTTTCCGCTATTCTCATAACTCTATTCATCGCCGGATACTCATCTTGCGAGAGAAGCTGCCTTCGCGTTTCATTGGGATAAATAAACCGCCTGTAGGTCACTACGTAGAATCCGGGATGCCCTCTGTTCACGAGCTTCCAGCGGCCGCGGCCGGCAGCAGTCCTATCCTGCACGATCTCCCCAGGCTTCGTTACCGACCGAATCTCAGTATCGACCTGCACGCTATATCCGGGCTTATACCTCGACATCATCCGAAAGACCAGAGTTTCTCCCCTGATCTGCGCCGTTATTCTTATGGTATCAGTCAGGTTATTTTTGAACTTCAGATCGATGTCGGAATAAGCTACTGCGGCATCTCTACCGAGCGGGGCGTATCGCGCCGGCCAATGGTGTCTGTGCCGCTCGATTACATCCAGCCCCGCTAAAAGCGCCGCATTATAGAGTGTGGAAGAAGCCTGGCATACTCCCCCGCCCCAGCTCCTGATCAGCTCTCCATCGTAGCTCACAGGCGCTTTCTCATATCCGACATCCGCTGTCCACGGTCCCACGGTCCTGTTGAATGAGAACACCTGACCCGGCATTACGACGGTTCCGTTTATCCTTCGGCACGCGAGCACGAGATTGTGGATCTGTGATGGAGTCCTGCCCCTCAAACCGGTGGCGTAGCTACCGATCTCATGTTCCGCTCCCGGCGCCAGCGCAGCCCATACCCCGAGTCCGATTATTACCGCGAACCCCGCGGTTATGGCAATAATTCGCGTCCTCATCTTATCCTGAACCCCGATTCACCACTCGTCGCGCGCACCCCTTGTTCATACATCGAAAATACTTGTGCGGGCAACGCGGAATATGTTCCCGAAAATCCCGCTCGCATCTGGTATTCCACCACATTCTTTCCCGGTGGAAGCTCATCGATGTAGAACGATATCTTTTCATCCCGGATATCCTGCCCTACCCACCAGTAGTCCCATTCCCACGAGGTCACATCACCTCTGTCTACGATCTCACAGCCCGCGGGAATGTAATCCTCGAGCAGCAGATGGTGCAGTCGATTATGTGCCCTGATTACAAGCCTTACCATCACGATATCACCTACTGCAGCTCTATCGACTGCCGACCCCAGGTCACGCTCCGAATCGGTGTCGAAGTACTTCGCGGACGGCTTATAATACTCACGCGTCAAGCTGAGGCCGGCTCCGGTAACAGTGGTCGGCATCGATTGTTTCGAGGCATATTGAAGAAGATCGGATGTGTAGTAAATTGTGCCTTCGCCATTTTTAACGATTCTGATTTCATTTATGCCCGGATGAAGCTCGCGCCCGGGTACAGTTATCTCTATTTCCGGCTCGTAGATCGATGACTTATCGAAATGCACCGTCTTGACCGTCTTTCCATTAACCCTGACAGCCACATCACAGTCCGGATTGAGTTCCTTAGACATCTTTAAAAACTCCGACATTGCATAGAGCACCATCGCCGTATCGCGAGTCGAGTACCAGTAATCGCCTCTGCGCTTATTCATTAGCCATCGCACTATCTCATAAACACGAGGATCCTGCGAATTCACCTTCATCACCGCCTGCAGACCGAGCGCCGTAGCCTCCACATCACCGCCATCATAATATTCACCCTCAGCACTGGTCCAATAGGTTCCGCTCGAATCGGTGATCGCCTGGTCGAAAAGCCGTTTCAGAGCGATCTTAGCCTCGTCGTTTTTCCCCGACTGCGCATATCCAAGCGTCAGCACCGCGAGCGTCTCGCTGCCGAGCCGGTGCATTTGAGCGATTTTATCGTAGTTGTTACCGATGTCTTGCCCCACCATCGCCAGCACATAATATCCGAACGCGCGGATATAAGCGTCCATCCTCTTTGCTTTAACCAGCTCACCAAGCTTCTGAATACCGTTGTTTAGCACATCCGTATTCACAGCAAACCCGGCATTTTTCGCGCGGATAAGGGCATAACAGACATAAGCTGTCATCCATGGGTCCGCGCTTCCATACTCGCACCACGACCATCCGCCATCTTCGAGTTGGAACCGATACAACCTCGATAACCCCTTGCTCACCATATCCGGCAGTTCCGCGTTCAATTTTGGATTACCAAAACCCAGCGACTTCATCGATTGCGAGAGTATAACATCGGGCAGGAACGAACTGGTGGTCTGTTCGGTGCAGCCATAGGGGTATTGAGCGAGATATTGCACCGAACCCAGCAGCGTAGACGCAAGCGAAGGCGCCAATCGCAGCTTTAATCGCGATGCTTCAGGTATTACGTCATCTCGAACTCGAACAGTGAACCGGCGTTGAAGAGCCCGTGCAACCACGCCGGCCTGCATGTTTCTCTTCTCCTCACCGTGTGGGTTTACAGGCAAATCGAGCTGCACCGCATCGCCAGCGGTTTCACCCTCCGCTCTGACTATTACCTGATACACACCCAGCTTCGATCCCCCTACGCGCCAATCGACCCTCTCCGAACCTCCGTTCCGCACATATACGCTTTGTTCGAGTCGATCGTCGATCCTCAGCCCTGGCGCGTGCATTCTTACCTTCACTCGCTGATCCCGACCGGTATAGTTATGGACCATCGCAGTAAGCACCGAATCATCCCCCTGCACGAGGAACCGCGGCAACTCCAGGCGAACGAGCATATCCTGCTGGGCGAGAACCGTGTTGCGCGCTTCGCCACAGGAAGTATCGAGAGATATAGCGCGCGCAGTAGCCCTCCAGGTTGTAAGGTTATCCGGCAGCTTACAGGTAAGTGTAGCCTCACCATCATTGCCGGTAATTACATTCGGACTCCAAAACGCCGTATCGAGGAATCGCTTGCGTACCCTTATCTTCATCGGCGCATCTTTTAGAGGAGCGCCGGCCTTATCCGGATCGCTCAGGTATATCTGAGGGAACGAGAAATTGGTCAGCACCCGGTTCGGTTTCCTGGAATAGAAGTAATCGAGGATCGGTGTTGTATCGTCAGGTGCAATCGCATATATGGCTTCATCAACAACTCCGAGTGAGACTTCCGCGCTTACCGGCTTACCCATCGAATCGGTCACCCTTACCCGGTAATTGGCTGTTTCTCCGGGCTTATATCTGGATTTGTTCGGCTTTATACTAACACTGAGCGCGCGTTCTCGCAGAGTCACTTTCGCCCTCGCGGTCTGTTCCGAAAATGCTTTGTTCTTCACGAAACACGTCCCGATGTAGAAGTTCGGCCTGTAATCCGCTTTCACGGAGAGCTCTACCATAGTCATTTTGCCCGTAAGCCGCACCGTCCGCCGGTCATAAATCCGGTCCCCTTCGACTGTTACCAGCGCCGTAGCTCCGGGTTTCTTCGTAATAACCAACACTTTCGCTGTTTCGCCCGGGGAGTAGGTCTTTTTATCAGTCACGATCTGCAGGTCGGAATAATTCGGATTGCCCCCCTCATCATCAACACCCTCTTTATATGACCAGATGTAAGTAGAACTGACTATATCGTTCCCGCGGCTGTCTCTAGTCTTCGCTATAAGCCTCAAATCACCAGTGCGCTTAACAGGAGCCTGGATCGAAGCGCAGCCGCGATCATCGGTAGTTACATCCTTCTCGTAGAGCGTTTCTTCATCATTTGTCCCATCATCGGACCACATCTCTCGCACCAGCCTGATAGTCATATCCTGGTTCTTTACGGGATGCTTTTCAAAGTCCTTAGCCACGATATCAGCATGCAGATTCGATCCCGGACCGACCACGAATTGATCCGGCTGCACTTCGACAGCAAATTCCCCACGTGTTGCTACGGTCGATGCGGTACCGGTCGCGGTCTGATCGCCCCTGTCGGTGACGGTGAAATCTATGCTGAACTCCTGATCGTTTTCATAATCATAGTTACTCACCTGCTCCGGCCATGCGGCGGGATAACTGACTACCGCCTCGCCGTTCGAATCTGTGCGCAGTGTTCCCTGATCGATAGCCTCACCGTAGCCGCCGTAGTCCTCGTAACCGGAATAGCTCGCTTCGTCATCATTATCGAAAACCCAATAGGTGTTTCGCCGTATCACATAGCTCACTTCCGCGTTAGCGACCGGTGCACCGAAGTAATAATTCACCGAAACCTTCGCGTGCATGGTCTCACCATGCGTATAGCGGTTCTTATCGAACTCAGCTTTTACGTTGAACTCCGGCTTTCGATAAGCCGCCACCTGAAACATCGCTCGATCCTGGTTCGATCCATCTCCGAACTCATCGTCTATTAAGGTATCACCGGTCTTCTCGCCATTTATACTCGTCACTATGGTGTAATAACCGGTAACGCATTCGGGGTTAAGGTGAAGCGAACCGAAGTAACACCCGAACTTGTCGGTATGCTTTGTCGCGTGATAAATGAGAGAATCGTTGAGGTCGCGAACCTCTACCGTCACCTGTTGCCCGCCCGGAACTTTATATTGATCTCCGGCTTGTTGACGCACGATGCCTTTATAGAACACAGTCTGATCGGGCTTATATACCGGTCGATCAGTATATGCGTAAACAATCTTATCCGAACCCGGCGTGCTGGTGAATTCCGCGTTTACGAATGCGACCGATCCTTCGTCGCGAGCAACCACAGTCTGCTGCGACTCGCCCTCGGTCTTCGTGGGCAGCTTGAGAATTACAAGCCCGTTCCCATCACTCCTGCCGCTCGCTATGGGGTTTGACCCGAGATAGATCTTCACATCCGTTCCCTGCACAGGCGTTCCGGTCTTCAAATCCACTGTATAAGCAAGTGTTTCGCTCCCCGCTGTCTTAGTCACCAGCCCGAGCGATGTCACCATCACCCATGCCAGTCTCTGAACTCCTCCCGCCTTCACCGCCGCCACATATAAGCCTGGCCCCAGGCCTTTCAGATCGATTCGCTGGGTGAATACCCCCTCCGCGTCACGCTTCGTAATCGGCGCAAGGAAGGAATTAAATATGGTCAGCGAGCTGTTTTTCGTGAGATTGGCTTCAGATTGCGCATCTTCATCATTGAAATCTGTTCGGACTCCTATCGTGCTGCGCAGGTCACCGTCATGCTTAAGCAGGAACGAATCCACATCCACCCTATAGACCCTTACATCCAGCGCATCGGCATCAACGAAGCCACGACAGATGAATTGGGGGGTTTCATCCGGTGTGAAAACATTCTGATGAACATAGGGATTCAGAAACGGATCAACCGGTGTCAGGTCAGCCTCGATGGTCTGAGTCTTCCCTTCCTCTATCTTAACCCGCACCGGTTTCATCGAGTGCGCTTCGCTCCTGATTTCGAGGGTATAGCTTCCGGCAGGCACTCGTTTGAAGTCGAATGCGCCATTTTCATCAGCTTCGGTGTTACTATACCAGATTTTGCTGTTGATTTTGGTGACCGAGGTCAGGGTGATATCAGCGCCTTTGATTGCATTTCCCGATTCCTGCGCGACAACACGCCCGGCAAGCGACCCGACAGGAATTTCCTGCCCGATTGCGAACGCAAGCATACCAACCCCGCAGGCAACTGCGACAGCAACAGCCAGCCTCATTCCGAATAATCCGCGTCCGTTCATCGCCGCCTCCTTATTGCGATTTTCTCGCTGCAACCGCGCCGCCAATTCCTATCACAGCAATAAATAAAACCGCAGCCCCCGCTAAAATTATCACGCGCCAGATACGGGTAAGATCGAGGCTCGCAAGCGGACCTACAAATTGAATCGCTGCCAGCATTGCTCCCATCGAAAGCAAACCGGCGGAATAGTCGAAACGCCGCCCATCTTCCGATGTCCGCATGAGCAGCAGGAACGCCATTGCAGCGGTGATCCCGAAGCAGAACCCCAGCACCGCTTTGATCTCCCAAACAAGAAACAGCAGCACTGGAGCAACTGCCGCAAGCAGCCCGATAAACACGACACTTGCAAGCGCTTTCGCGCTGCCCGGCGCCCCATGCAATCGCGCAATATACGAGACAAACACAAATGGCAGCACAGCTCCCAGCAGTGCGCCAACAAACGTATAATGAATCCGAATATCGGTCGAACCCACATCCGGCCTGTATTGCTGAACGAATAACCTGAAAAGCACGATCACAAGCCCCAGCGTGAGCGCTCCCAGCATCGCCATCGGCGCCGTATCAGCATGCTCCGCCTCATCCCGCGCATCGCTTCTAAATGCGAGCACCGGCGCCGCCACCGACCACATCCCCAACAATCCCAGCGCCACACCGAGCCCCGACCACAGTTTGAATGCCACAGTCGTGAAGCCGATCAGCAGAAGCACCGACGACGCCCCAACTTCCGTCCCACTCACGATTCCTCTATGCTGATCGAGACCTGCAGCTAGCCATGCGATCACAGCAGCAACTCCAATTCCAACCGCAACAACTTCCAACAGCTGCCAGGATTCCACAATCCGCCACGAATATATCGCGCTTAAACCAGCAACCAGCACGGCGGATATCAGCACCGCAACGAAGCAGGATAACCCCTGCCTCTCCTTCAACCTGCCGAGCGAAGCGATCTCGATTCCCACATAACACGCGATCAACACGCTCGACGCCAGCAATATCGGCAGCGCCCACCACATCCTCATCGAGCTCTGATCGAAATGCTTCACCGCAAGCAGCACGCCTGCGGTAAGGGTAACCCCGAAGATCGCCCAGCCCTCGGTTTGGATGATAGAAAGCCCTGAATGCATGGGGGTGGAATTGAGAATTGCCGCCATAACGATTCCGATGCTGAATCCCAGAAGCGCATCCTGCGGATTCCCGGAAAAGATCAGATAAGCCAGCGAAGCGCCGCATAACACAGTAAACAAACTCGGAAGCACTGCAAGCTGCCTTAACCGTAAGGAGGCACTGCATTCAATTCCAAACCTAAGCGTAAATACAGCGGCTACCATACCGGTAATGCCGCCTATCAAAAAGCCCGATCCCAGGGTTTGCCCAGTTGAAAACGGCGGTCGATGCTGCATAGAGATTGCCCACAAGGTCAGTGTGAATGCAAGAGTCAGCCCCAAAGCCGGCCATCCCCGCATC
>Ga0207433_10001070_pt1 | contig 60500 bp, 54 predicted proteins | sample YelNatPaOPGAMG01_FD_187559 | JGI IMG/M metagenome (GOLD analysis project Ga0207433, IMG submission 187559) | Hot spring thermophilic microbial communities from Obsidian Pool, Yellowstone National Park, USA - OP-RAMG-01 (SPAdes) (version 3) | ecosystem: Environmental > Aquatic > Thermal springs...
GCATTTAATTTCTACGCCGAGGCATTTTGCTGGTGTAAGTATTCAAGTAAGAATGCACCCTTGCAAAATTTTTATTATAAAAATTTTATAGAAGTTATTGAATTTTTTTGCCGATTATATTATAATAATAACGATTTTTGATTTGTAGAGGGAAAAAGATATGTTTAATTGCTTTGCTCCTTTTTATTTCTTCTGGTGGTGGTTTTATTGTTTTCGATTTGAGGCAGGTATTATCCTGAAGAAATAATAAGGGGCATATTATACAAAAGCCCGCAGGTATATACCTGCGGGCTTTTTTTTTGGAGGTTTTATGTTTGGAAAAAGAGAGATTTATCCTGTAAGTTTTGAAATTCCAGCAGATATGGAAACACCTGTTTCTACATATCTTGCTTTAAATATGGATGGCAAAAAGTCCTTTTTACTTGAAAGTGTGGAGAAAGGGGAGAGTCTTGGTAGATATTCTTTTATCGGGATAGAACCCGAACTGGAATTTGTTGCCAAGAAAAACAACGTCAAGGTTAAATTTAAGGGTAAAGAGGAAAATTTTGAATCTTCCAATCCCTTGAAGGAATTGAAAGAAATTATCAAGTCTTTTAAAGTGGTTGAGACAGAAAATGAATTTATTCCCCTCACTGCTGGATTGGTTGGTTACTTCAGTTATGATAGTATAAGATATTTTGAGAAAATTCCGGATATAAAGCCTGACAGATTTAATCTTCCTGATATTTATCTTTTGCTTCCGAAGATCTTGATTGTTTTTGATCATATAAAACAAAGAGTTATTATAAACAGTCATTACTATGACATAGAAGAAAAAAATGAAGTTTTTGAGCAGATAAAAAACTATGAGAGAAAAATTTACAATTTAAAGTATATATCTCATATTACGGATAGCCAGAAGACTTCAATTACTTTAACATCCAATTTCAGGAAAGAAAATTTTTTAAAATCTGTTGAAAAGGTTAAAGAATATATTGTGGCCGGTGATATTTTTCAGGGGGTAATTTCCCAGAGATTTATGGCTTTTACAGAAAAGCAACCTTTTGATATCTATAGAAAATTAAGAATGATAAACCCCTCACCTTATATGTTCTATATTGATTTTAGCAGTTTCAAGCTTATTGGTTCTTCTCCAGAGGTGATGGTGAAAAAAATAAAGAATGGAGAGACTTCTGAAATTCTTGTAAGACCCATTGCAGGCACAAGACCAAGAGGAAGAGATACAAAGGAGGATTTGGAGATTGAAAAAGAATTACTTTCTGACAAAAAGGAACTTGCAGAGCATACAATGCTTTTAGATCTTGCAAGAAATGATGTTGGCAGGATTTCAAAGTATAATACTGTGAGGGTTGAAAAACCCTTTCATATAGAAAGGTATTCGCATGTAATGCATATAGTTTCTGATGTATATGGAGAGCCAAGAGATGATGTTGATCCAATCGATATTATTGGTGCTACTTTTCCTGCAGGAACAGTTACAGGTGCGCCAAAGATAAGAGCAATGGAAATAATAGAAGAGATTGAACCTGAGAAAAGAGGGATTTATGCAGGTTGTGTTGGCTATATAGATTTTAGGGGAAATTTTGACACCTGTATTACAATAAGAACAATAATTTATAAGAATAAGCAGGTTTATTTACAGGCAGGGGCTGGAATTGTTTATGATTCTATACCTGAAAGGGAATATCAGGAATGTATAAATAAAGCAAAAGCCCTGATGAAGGCAATATTATAAAAAATTTTAAATATGGAGGTAAATAGTATGATCCTTGTTATTGATAATTATGATTCTTTCATTTACAACATTGTCCAGTATGTGGGAGAGTTTTATCCAGAGATTAAAGTGTTTAGAAATGATGAAATAACCCTGCAAAAGGCAATTGAGCTATCTCCTGATGGTATAATCATTTCTCCAGGACCAGGAAGGCCTGAAGATAGTAAAGTTTCTCTTGAGCTTATAAAGGAGGCAGCTGATATACCCTTACTTGGTGTTTGTCTTGGTCATCAGGCTATAGGTTATGTTTATGGGGGAAGGATTTCCCAAGCAAGAAACATAATGCATGGTAAATCATCGATTGTTAAGCACAACGGTTGTGAAATCTTTAATGGGCTTCCAGAGACTTTCAAGGCAATAAGGTATCATTCTCTTGTTGTTGAAAGGGAGACACTGCCAGATTGTCTTGAGATTATTGCAGAAAGTGATGATGGGGAGATTATGGGATTGAAGCATAGGACATATCCCACCTATGGTGTTCAGTTTCACCCTGAATCTATTCTTACAGAGTATGGAAAAACTATTATAAAGAATTTTGTAAATATTGTGATTGAGAGGAAAAACAAAAAAAATAAGGAGAAAATTGATGGAAGAATAAAGAAATTACTTAACAGTGTTACTGATGGGAAGGATCTTACAACTGAAGAAGCTTATGAGATGATGAGCTATATTATGAAGGGAGAGGCAACCTCTTCACAGATTGCTGCATATCTTGTGGGTTTGAGAATGAAGGGGGAAACTTCTGATGAGATAGCAGGAAGTGCAAAGGCGATGTTTGAGGTATGCAATAAGATTGAGGTAAATTTATCGCCTCTTGTTGATACCTGTGGGAGTGGAGGTGATAAGTCTGAAACCTTCAATATATCTACCACTGTTTCTTTTGTGCTTGCTGGTGCTGGATGCTATGTTGCTAAACATGGAAATCGTTCTATTACCTCAAAAAGTGGAGCGGCTGATGTTCTGGAACAGCTTGGAGTAAATATAAATATTTCCCCTGATAAAGCAAAAAAGTGTTTGCATAAAGCCGGAATTGCATTTTTGTTTGCACCACTATATCATCCGGCAATGAAGCAGGTGATGCCAGTAAGAAGAGAAATAGGTGTGAGAACTCTATTCAACATTTTAGGGCCTATTGTAAATCCTGCAGGTGTAAAACGTCACATAATGGGAGTTTTTTCAGAAAATTTACTGGATCTTGTGGCGGAGGTGTTCTTAAAATTAGGGCACAAGCATTCTATTGTCTTACATGGCAGTGGAGGACTTGATGAGGCTACAATAGATGGAATTACTTACATCAGGGAAATAATTGATGGTGAGATAAAAACTTGGCAATTAAATCCCGCTGATTTTAAATTGGATGGAAACCTCAACAATATAAAGGTAAAATCTCCTGAGGAAAGTGCCACTCTTATTCTTGACATACTGAAGGGAAAAGAAAAAGGCGATCCAAGAAAGATAGTTGTTTTAAACGCAGCTTTAGGTATATATATTGCAAAGGATATTAACATATGGGAAGCCATAAGAATAGCAGAGGAGAGCATAGATAGTTGTAGAGCATTGAATGCACTAGAACTTCTTAAAAAAATTTCAAACGAAAAGGAGGGTAGTTTATGAGTATAATTGATGATATACTTAAGCAGAAACAAAAGGAAGTTGCAGAATTTAAAAATCTGCATGGTGAAAAGCTTTTTTGTGAAAAAAAAGAGGGGGTTTCATTCTATAAAGCACTGAAAAAGGGGGAATTTCTCTCAGTTATTGCTGAAGTCAAGCCAAAATCACCTTCTCATGGTGAAATGATCAATATTGAAGAAGCAAAGGATATTGCGAATCTATACAGAAAAGTAGGAGTTGATGCTATTTCCGTTTTAACTGACAGTAAATTCTTCGGTGGTGGTTATGAGCTTTTATACGATGTTTCAAGAATAGCAAATGACATTCCAGTTCTTGCAAAGGATTTCGTTATTGATACAATACAGATTGATTTAGCCATAATAAGTGGAGCAGCAGCAATTCTTTTAATATCCGATATTCTTAATGATGAAGAGCTTTTAAGACTTTACGAGTATGCGCAGGCAAAAAAAATAGATGTGCTTTTAGAAGCCCATAAGCCAGAAAATCTAAAGAGATGTATAGAGCTTGGCGGGAGGATTATAGGAATAAATAACAGGGATTTATTCACATTAGAGGAAGATGTAAATCATGCCTTGGATATGTTAGAACTTTTGCCAGCAGATTGTCTCAAAATTGCTTTATCATCAATCAAGTCAAGGGAAGTTGCACAAAAGTATGCCGATGCTGGTTATGATGGAATACTTATAGGTAGTGTGATTATGAAGGCATTTAATAAGTCAGCAGCACTGAATAGTTTTATGGGAATTAAGAAGAAAGTTTATGAAGTGGTAGCATAAGCGTTTATTTTGGTCTCATTTTTTGTTACAGATTGAGCGTATGAAAAGTCAAATTTTATAAGCTTTTATCTCGGGTTGACTTTAAGGATTTACTTGTTTTGTAAAGAGTTAAATTTTCCTTTGCACTTCGGGAAACTCTATCTAGTGGATTTTTATGGTTTATTTATATTACAAGAGTTTTTCGTCTTTTGAAACTTAGTGTAGGATAAGAAAAAGAAATTTTAATTCTTTTCCTGTAGGCTGTCTTTTGAAAAACTTTTGTTAATTATACCATATTCTTCAAGCTTTCTTAAAAGGGTTTTTCTACCTATTTGCAGGATTTTTGCTGCCTTGGACTTATTCCAGTTTGTTAAATTCAGTGTTGCAATGATAACACTTTTTTCTACCTCACTCAGTGGTATGCCAACGGGAATTGTAATTTCCTTTGATTTTGCACCCATAATTCCACTGTTATTTACAATGTGAGGGGGAAGTAAATCTTCTGTAATGTATTTCTTATTACATAAGATAACAAGATTTTCAATCAAATTCTGTAATTCTCTAACATTTCCTGGCCAGCTATAATTTTGAAAGATTTGTAAAACATTTTCTTTTATACCCAGAATATTCTTTGAATGCTTGTTAGTATATATTTTTAAAAAATAATCAGCAAGTAATGGTATATCTTCTTTTCTCTCTCTTAATGGTGGTAAATGAATGTTTATTATGTTAAGTCTGTAGTAAAGATCATCCCTGAATTTACCTTCACTGACAAGTTTTTTTAAATTTCTATTTGTAGCGGCAATTACTCTAATATTTACCTTTATTGTTTCTTCTCCACCAACCCTTTCAAACTCGTGTTCCTGTAAAACCCTTAAAAGTTTAACCTGAACAGCAGGCGATATTTCACCTATCTCATCAAGAAAGATTGTACCACCATCAGCAAGTTCAAAGCGTCCTTTTTTTCTGGCGATAGCTCCAGTAAAAGCCCCTTTTTCATGACCAAAAAGTTCGCTTTCAAGGAGTGTTTCAGGCAGTGCAGCACAGTGTACCTTAATCAGCGGATTTTTTGCTCTTTTACTGTTAAAATGAATGGCATTTGCTATGACTTCTTTTCCAGTACCACTTTCACCTGTTATTAACACAGTGGCATCAGTTGGAGCTACCTGTCTTATTAGCTTCAATACTTCCTGAATGGCCTTTGAGTTGCCAATTATATTCTCAAAATTATACCTTTCCTCTATTATAGACTGCAATTCTTTTTCTCTGTTTTTCCTCTGGCATTCTTCAATTGCTCTGTTGAGAACTAACACAAGTTTTTCTATATTTACAGGTTTGGTTAAAAAATCATAAGCCCCTCTTTTCATTGCCTCAACAGCTTCATCAACACCACCGTGTCCAGTAAGAATAATCACAGGTATTTCACAGTTTATACCCTGCGTCCTTTTCAGAAACTCCATTCCTGAAATTTCAGGCATTTTTAGATCCAGGATTACGGCATCAGGGCTGAAAATTTTAAGCTTTTCCAGTCCTTCTTTTCCATTTTCTGCTGTTACTACTTCAAAATTTTCCATCTTCAGGGCACTTTTCAATGCTTCCCTTATGTTTTTTTCGTCGTCAATTACAAGGACCAGAGGGTTTTTTGACATCATCATACTCCATAATAATATTATGAGTGAAAAGAAATTATATTTCAAGTTAATGAATGAATTGGTAGACAGGGGATAGATGGTTTAAAGAAAAAATCTTTGTGTGAAATTTTTAGACATCTCAAATCTTGAAAGTATATACTTTTGGGAGTATAATTATTATAAGATTAAAAAAATGAGGTAATTATGAGAAAACTTTTTTTTCTTCTTCTTTTTCTCCCCATTTACCTTTTTTCACAGATTAGTAACGATATAAGTACAAAAATTGCAGTAAGAGATAGTGTCTCTCCTGTATATATTGCCTTGAATTTTATCACATATATACTTTTTCTGGCCTCAATTCTTATTTTTATAGTAAATCTTTTTGATTTTTCAAAACTTAATAAGGTAAATTTAAGGATTATGGATAAAATTTCACTGGCAAATTTTGAAAAATCTTACAGACTGAAAATCAGGCCTTTAAGGATAATTTTTGAAATTCTTGTTGGTATTGGAGTTCTTTCTTTTGTGGTTAATATTGTTATACTTTTTTTATTTTCATTTAAGGGAAAAACACCTGTTTTTATAGTTATTTACAGAAATATTGGCAATCTTTTTGACTATATAAAACTTCTCTCTTTTGCTGGAATAATAGTCATTCTTTTCTATTTATATCTTGAAGCGAGACTGGAGAGAAAATTTTATAAATCTTAGTTTTTGAAGGAAAATCTATGTTTGGTGCAAAAAATATTTTTGAGTTTCTGGAAATTGGTGGAATTTCGATGTATCTATTGTTTTTCTGTTCAATTCTTTTTGTCGGGGTTTTTATTGAAAGGGTAATAGAATTCTATAAAAAATCGAAGCTAAAAAAAGAAGAGCTTTTAGATATTCTTAAAGAAAATCTTTCAAAAAAAGATGTGACTTTTGTAAAAAATTTTTGTAGAAATTATGATTCTCCATTTGCAAGAGTTATTGAAACAGGCCTTGAAAATATTGAATTTGATATTGAAATAATAAATAATGCAATTTATAGAAGGATTATCAAGGAAATAGAGAGTCTTGAGAAGTATACAGCTATAATTGGAACAATAGGAAATATTTCAGTATATCTTGGACTTCTTGGCACTGTGCTTGGTATTATTAAAGCATTTGAAAGCATTGCTATTACAGGAAGCAGTAATGTAAACATAGTAATCAAAGGGGTGGCTGAAGCACTTTCCACAACGGCAGTAGGGCTTATGATAGCAATACCGGCAACGATTGCCTATAACTATTTTCAGAAAAAAATTGAGTGGTTTAATGGTGAAATGGAATATGTGGCTTCTGAATTTATTGATATTATCAAAATATGGAAAAGTATGTGAAAAGGAAGAAAAAATATAATATAAGAAGCGAAATAAATATTACCCCGCTAACTGATGTTTCTTTGATGTTGTTAAGCATATTTATGCTTACGACACCACTGCTTGTCCAGTCAGGGCTTAACATCGAATTGCCGAAGGTAAAGAGTGCCCAGCAAAATTTGAAAGAAAGTTTTGCTGAGGTAATCATTGATAAAGAAGGGAATATAACAATTGATAACCAGACTGTAAGCCCTGATGTTTTGAAATCTGTATTAAAAACTAAATTAGATAAAAATGAAAATCTTTCTGTAATAATAAAGGCGGATAAAAATGTTAAGTATGAATATATAATGAAAGTTATTGATTTTTCAAAGCAAGCTGGAATTAAAAAGATAGCATTGGGTGTAGAGACTGAAATTTGATTTTTTTTAAAGTATTTGTTATAATTTTCAATTACTTAATTCTGGGGGAAGCATTATGGCACATAGATGTGATATATGTGGTAAAGGACCTGTTTACGGAAACAATATTTCTCATTCCCATAGAAAAACAAGAAGAAGATGGGAACCCAACCTTAAAAAGGCAACAGCTATCATCGATGGGAAAAGGAAAAAGATTAAAATCTGTATGAGCTGTCTGCATGCCAACAAGGTAGAGATAGTACCTTAGTTTTTCTTTGTTTCCATTTTGAAGTCTTGATTTATAACCTGCTGCATTGAGAGTATAAAAGCTAACACGTCCTGTTAGAATTTAACCTGTAGAAAACTTAAAAGTTAAAGACAGTCATTTTTAGCTGTTGATTTAATCAAAAGTTAGACTTATTGGCAAAAACAGTTATAATTCTAACTTCTTTAAAAGCAATATGTTGGAAAAACGCTGTTTTTAGTTTTTTATGAAAATTTGACAAGATCAACATAAAACTATAAATACACAAAAAAACTTGAGTTTTATGAACTGGCATTCTGTTAGATTATTTAGGGAAGGATAATTTTTTGAGATTGGGAAGGAGTGAAAAATTCTGGAATTAAGTTACACTACTCCTTAAAATGAAATATTCTTTATTCTATGTTATAATTTTATTTAGTTAAAATAGAAGCAAAAGGAATATTATGTCTGTCATAAGGGTCTATGTTGAAAAAAAGAGGGGCTATGCAGTTGAAGCAGAAAAACTGAAAAATGAAATTACAACTTACCTGCATATAAAAAACATTGAAGATTTAAGGGTGGTTAACAGGTATGACATCGAAGGAATAGACAGCGTAGCCTTTGAAAAATCAAAATACACTGTTTTTTCTGAACCACCTGTTGATATTCTTTATGAAGAAAACCTTCCACTCGATGGAGAGTTTGGTTTTGCTGGTTATAAAACCTTTGCAGTGGAGTATCTTCCGGGACAATACGATCAGAGAGCAGATTCTGCATCTCAAACAATTCAGCTTATTACACATGGAAGTAGACCACTTATAAAAACAGCAAAGGTTATAGCTATAAAAGGAAACATTTCTGATGAAGATTTGAAAAAAATACAGAAATATGTTGTAAACCCTGTTGACTCAAGAATTGCAAGGGACGAAAAGCCTGCAACCCTTGTTGAGGAAGTTAGCCAGCCATCTGAAGTTCCTGTTATAAAAGGTTTTAGACAGATGAATGAGCCGCAACTGAAAAAACTGTTAGAAGACTTAGAGCTTGCGATGGATTTAGATGATTTAAAATTCTCTCAGAATTATTTTCAGAAAGAAAACAGAGACCCGACCTTAACAGAGTTAAGGGTTCTGGATACCTATTGGTCTGACCATTGCAGACATACCACTTTTCTTACAGAGATTACAGATGTTGAATTTGAAGATAATAATTATAAAAAAATATTAGAAGATGCTTACAGATCATATCTTGCTTTAAGAAAGAAAATATACGGTGATAATTCCTTTCACCCGATTAATTTGATGGATCTTGCCACCATTGGAAAGAAGATCCTTATGAAGGAAAATTTAATTTCTGACCTTGATATATCAGAGGAAATAAATGCCTGTAGCATAGTTATTGATGTAAAAAAAGGCTTAAAAAAAGAAAAGTGGCTGCTTCAGTTTAAAAATGAAACCCACAACCACCCTACAGAGATAGAACCATTTGGTGGAGCCGCAACCTGTCTTGGTGGTGCAATAAGAGATCCGCTTGCAGGCAGAGCTTACGTATACCAGGCAATGCGAATAACAGGCAGTGGAGACCCAAGAAAAGCTGTGGAAGAAACACTGCCTGGCAAATTACCACAGAGAAAAATTACCATTGAAGCAGCAAATGGTTATAGTTCCTATGGCAATCAGGTTGGGCTTGCTACTGGATTTGTAAACGAAATTTACCATGAAGGATATGTTGCCAAAAGGATGGAAATTGGTGCTGTTGTTGGAGCAGTAAAAAGATCACATGTAAAAAGAAAGAGACCAAAACCGGGAGATGTTGTAATACTTTTAGGTGGTGCAACAGGAAGGGACGGATGCGGTGGTGCAACAGGTTCTTCAAAAGCACATACAGAAAAGTCAATAGAAAAAGCTTCTGCCGAAGTACAGAAAGGGAATCCCCCTGAAGAGAGAAAAATTTTGAGGCTTTTTAGAAAGCCACATGTCATCAAGATGATAAAAAAGTGTAATGACTTTGGTGCTGGTGGTGTAGCTGTGGCTGTTGGGGAAATAGCAAAAGGGGTAACAATAAACCTTGATCTTATACCCAAAAAGTATGAAGGGCTTGATGGAACTGAACTTGCAATTTCTGAATCTCAGGAGAGAATGGCTGTTGTAGTCAGCAGGGAAAATGCGAAAAAATTTATACAGGAGGCAAGAAAGGAAAATCTTGTTGCCACGATTATTGCAGAGGTTACAGAAGAAGAAGTCTTAAGGATGTTTTGGCGCGGAAAAGAAATAGTGAGTCTAAAAAGGGATTTTCTCTCCTCCAACGGAGCAAAGAAGTATTCCAGGGTTAAAATAAATAAGATAGATGATAGTATTTTTAGAGGCAATACGCAGGAAAACTACGATATTAAGTCAATGTGGTATAAAATCCTTTCAGCTCTTAATATTGCTTCACAGAAAGGCCTGGTAGAAAGGTTTGACAGTACTGTGGGAGCAAAAAACATTTTAATGCCGTTTGGTGGGAAGTATCAGCTTACTCCAATAGAGGCAATGGTATCGAAAATTCCTACCCTTTACTATGATACAACAACTGTAAGTATTGTAAGCTATGGTTTTAATCCGTATATTTCGACGGCAAGTCCTTTTCACGGTGCCATTTATGCCATTGTGGAATCCATTTCAAGAATAGTGGCTACAGGTGGAGACTATGAAAAAGTTAGATTAAGCTTCCAGGAATATTTTGAAAAGCCACAAAAAGATCCTTCAAGATGGGGCAAACCTTTTGCCTCACTTTTAGGAGCTTTTGTTGCCCAGATAAACTTAAAAATCCCATCAATAGGTGGAAAGGACAGTATGTCTGGCACATTCAATAACCTTGATGTTCCACCTACCCTTGTAAGTTTTGCATTTACGACGGCTGATGTTAAAAACATTGTTTCCCCCGAATTCAAAAAAACGAATAGTTTTGTATACTTTTTCCCCACTAAACTCAATGAAAATTATATCTTTGACTGGGAATACCAGAAAAAACTCTTTAAATCAATTAGCAAGCTTATAAAAGAAGGAAAGGTTCTTTCTGCCTCCACGGGGAAATCTGGCGGGCTTGCTGAAGTTATAAGCAAGATGTGTTTTGGCAATAAAATCGGGTTTGAGGCAACAGAAAATCTCAATGACAAATGGCTTTTTTCTCCAATCTATGGTTCTTTTGTAATTGAAACAAGTTGTAATTTAACTGAAAAACTTGATGTTGAGTACCATCTGATAGGCAAAACCACCCAGAATCCAGAAATCAACATAAAAGGAAATTTAATTCCCCTTGAAGAAGCAATTGAAAAATGGCTTTCTCCACTACAGGGGGTTTTCCCATACAAAACAAACGAAGAGAAACAAAAGCTAAATCACTATCAAGTTTTAAGAGAAGAAGTTAAAAAATCTAAAGTCAAAATTGCAAAGCCAAGGGTTTTCATACCCGTATTCTACGGGACAAATACAGAATACGAATCAGAAGAAGCATTCAGGACAGCTGGAGCTATTCCAGTAGTAAAGGTTTTCGTAAATTTAACACCGAAAGATTTAGAGAATTCAATAGATGAATTTGTGAAAGCAATAAAACAGTCTCAGATGATTTACATCCCTGGTGGATTCAGTGCTGGTGATGAACCAGAAGGTTCAGGTAAGTTTATAGCTGCGGTATTTAGAAACCCTGCAATTTCTGATGTCGTAATGGAATTACTCTACAGGCGCGATGGGCTTATTCTTGGAATTTGCAATGGCTTTCAGGCATTGATTAAACTTGGCCTTGTACCTTACGGTGAAATCAGGGCACTCACAGAAGATTCTCCAACATTAACTTTTAACAAAATTGGTCGCCATGTTTCAATGATGGTACACACAAAGATTGTTTCAAACCTTTCACCGTGGTTTTTAAAATGCGACCCCCAAAAAGTTTACACAATACCTGTTTCACACGGAGAGGGAAGATTTGTTGCAAAAAAGGAAGTGCTTGAAAGTCTAATTAAAAATGGACAGGTTGCAACTCAGTATACCGATGAAAATGGGACCCCTACGATGGAAATGCCTTACAACCCCAATGGATCAATATTTGCAATAGAAGGAATAACAAGTCCGGACGGTAGAGTGCTTGGTAAAATGGGACATTCTGAAAGAAGGGGCAAAAATTTATACTTAAACATTCCGGGTGAAAAATGGCAACCTATATTTGAAGGTGGTGTAGAATACTTTTCATAATTTCAATTAAATGTGGTATAAAAATTATCATCCCCACTAAAACGGCGAAGATAGATGCCAGTAAAACAAAACCAGCAGAAATATCCTTCACAAGTTCTATCTTGCGTGAATAATTTTTACCTACAATATCGGCAAGTTTTTCGATTGCGGTATTAACCATTTCTGTGATTAAAACAGAAAAAATTGCCATAAGAACAAAAAGCCACTCAACAGAAGAGAGCTTGAGCAAAAAAGAAATTACTACCACAACGATGGTAACAAAAAGATGAAACCTGAAATTTCTCTCAAGAAAAAAAGTTATTAAAATACCATTTAAGGCAAATAAGAAGGATGTTAAAAAATTATGAGAGTGTTTTCTATAGACTTTTTTCATTCTTTAAATCCTTTATTATTGCTGCAAGCATCTCATCGTAAGTTTTATAAACATTTTCTCTATTTTTTATCTCATAATTACCAAGAAGAATATATGACTTTAGATAGGGCAGATTTATTCTATCCGATTCTTTATCACCCACCATTATACTATTAAATATGTCAATGTTATGCTTATTAGCCGCAAGCAAGACCATTCCTGGGTGGGGTTTCCGTAAAAGACTGTCCTTTCTGTAAGCCTCTATTATTCCATCAATGTGGTATGGACAGTAAAAACTGTCAATAACTCTTATACCTGCCTTTCTCAATTGTTCCTCAAGATAGGCCTCAAATTTTAAAAAGTCATCAATAGAAAACTTTCCTTTTGCTACACCAGCCTGATTGGTGATAATAACAAACCCATCAAAGTATTTCTGAAGCTCTTGTAAAAAATCTATTACCCCACTTACAAATTCAAGTTCTTCAATTCTGTGAACATATCCTGTATCAACATTAATTGTACCATCCCTATCAATAAAAACCACTTTCTTCTTATCTTTTCTCTCATTAATATAAAAGGGATTGATTTCCTCTCCACTCATGGGAAGGGCATTTGCATTTTCACTTTCAAGTAGCCTGCCAAAGAAGTCCCTCTTGCCAGCCCCATCAATAATTTTTTTCAAAACATCTTTATTCGTAAGAAAAGTATTTGTAAAAACATATCCCTCGTCAGAAAAGGAAGAAAATTTAAAGCTTTTAAGAGTGAACTTTTCATCCACTTCAACTACATTTTTGTTATGAATATCAAGCATAAACTTCACAGGAAGTGTAATTGTTGAATTTTTATTTTTATGAAAATCAAAAAGATATGTGTAATTCACATCGAAGTAATTCAGCCCAGTGGAAATTAAAACTTCGTTATCAAGGTTATCTGGATCAAAATCTCTCAATGAATACATCCTTACCCTGCTGGATAAACCATCAGGAAGGAAATCATCATAAGAGAGCAGGATAACTTTTGAAAAAAAATCTCTACTCAGAACAAAAGAAATAAATTTATCCAGACAATGAAGAGTTTCCCCGGAAATATCGAAAGAACTCTGTGAAACTAAAAAAACTAAATCCATTATTCTCTACAATTTTTTACCTTTTATAACCCACATTGTTTCAAGTGCAATCATCAACTCTTCATTAGTGGGAACAACAAGTACTTTGATCTTTGAGTCAGAAGTACTTAAATCTGCAAGCTTTGCCCTTGTGTTTTTATTCTTTTCAAGATCTACTTTGATCCCAAAATTTTCAAGTCCTTCCGTGACTTTTTCCCTTATATGCCATTCATTTTCGCCAATACCGGCAGTAAAGATTATTGCATCAACCCTGCCAAGTTCTAACATGTACATCCCGATAAATTTTCTTATACTATGACACAGTATGTCAATAGCAATTTTAGCTCTTGGATTTGTCTCATAGTGTGCATATATTTCCCTTAAATCATTAGAAATGCCCGATACTCCAAGAAGACCTGACTTTTTATTCAAAATATCGTTCATTTCTTTTGGTGAAAGGTTTTCCTTTTCCATCAAGAAAAATATTATAGCAGGATCGATACTTCCACAGCGTGTTCCCATTACAAGACCTTCAAGTGGTGTGAAACCCATAGAAGTATCAATAGACTTTCCACCTTTTACTGCAGCAATACTTGAACCATTCCCGAGATGACATGAAATACAGTTGAAATCCTCCAGTTTTTTACCAAGAAATTCTGCTGCTTTCATAACAACATATCTGTGTGATGTACCATGGAAACCATACCTTCTTATTCTGTATTTTTCGTAGTATTCATATGGCAAAGCATAGATATAAGCTTGTTGTGGCATCGTTTGGTGAAACGCAGTATCAAAAACTGCAACCTGTTTTTTGTCTGGCAACAATTCCTTGCAGGCTAAAATTCCTTGCAAATTAGGTGGATTATGCAAGGGAGCAAGTTCAGAATACTTTTCTATAGACTTAATCACTTTTTCATCAATAATAACAGAAGTTATAAATTCTTCCCCTCCATGTACTACCCTGTGGCCAATAGCCTCAATTTCATCAAGAGACTTTATAAAACCATTCTGTGGACTGGCCAAATTATCAAGTACAATCTTTAATGCCTGCGTATGATTAGGGGCATCAACCTTAGACTGTTTTTTCTGACCATCCCTTGTAACAAAGGTAAATTCTGAATCTCCACCAATTTTCTCAACAATCCCCTTTGTAATAACCTGTTCAGTATCAGTCTGAATCAACTGATACTTTAAAGAAGAACTTCCAGCGTTTATTACGAGTACCTTCATCTCTTCCCCCAGAATAATTATTATAAAGAAGCGAAAGAAAAAAAACAATTTCTCATTAAGTTGACTTTTTGTTAATTTTGTTAAAATCTTTCTTATTTTACTTTAGATCATCACTTTCTTTTAAATTTTCTAACTTTTTTCACATTCAAGATATTACTTTTTTCACTATTAAAGATATTTAATTTTTGATAAAATGTTTTGAAAATCAGATTTGGAGAATTTATATGAATAAAAGTTTGATAATTATACTTTTATGTTTTGCCTTTTCCTGTTCTACAATGCCCGAAGATACAAAAAATCCTGACCGGGATACCAGGGAAATTAAAACTGGAAGTGTAAGTGTAAAAATCTACAGCCAGCTTATTAATAAAAGTTTTTTTTCAAAGGCCTTGATTGAAATTTCTGGCCCGGATTTTATTCCGATTACAAATTTTTTAACCATTGATTATACTTCTAACCTGATCTATGGGGCTGTTGAAAACATTCCTGCTGGAAAACAAAGAGTCTGCAGGATTGAAGTCTTCGATGGCGAAAATAATCTTAAGGGATATGGCATAACCTCAAACATAACAATACTACCATCCCAGACAACACCTGTAACAGTATGGATTTTCCTTACTGAAGCTGGCTATGCAAATGTAAGCTTTAATATAACGATTAAAAATTATCCATTAAATGAAGATATCCTTGTTAAAACAATATTTTTAGATTTCACAAACGAAACCCATCCTTTAAGTTCTAACTTTAGCATAGATTTTACAAACTGTCCACCTGTAGAAAATGCTTACTTAAAACTTATAATTTTTGATAGAAATTATGAAATCTACAATGGTGTAGTATTATCTAACCTTTTAATCATGAGCACTTCAAATTATACATTCAATGCGACAGTTGAAATTTCAGGTGGAAATTGTGAAGTTGAAGGTATAATAACGAATGGAAGCATTACTTCACTTTACATAATAGACAATTTTGAGTGTGGCTTGTTCTGGAAAGCTACAAATGGCTTTCTTATTCTGCTTGATAGTGAAAAAAAGAAGTCCGGTAGATATTCACTAAAATTTAGCGGGCTTTGTTCCAGTAATACTGGACTTTTTGTTTCACCAGAATTTTTTAATACAAATTATGGGAAATATATCTCCTTTTGGATAAACGGCAGTGGAATAACAAAAAGTATTGTTTTAAGGGCTGCCACAAATAGTTGTTACTGGAATTTGGGTATTGATAAAATTACAAATGGTGAAGCAATTTATCCTTCAAAATCAGCAAGCTACGGAGCAGGATTTGATACAAAAGGCAACTGGTACGAAGTAAAACTTTATGTGGCAACAAATATTGTGCCGGAGGAATTTTATCTTGAATTTAAAGGTGGCAGTGGAGGAGAATATACCTTCTGGGTTGATGATGTAAATATGTATTAGAAAAAACTTTCGAAAGCCTTTAAAGTCAGGTATTTTATCCTAACCTGACCCACAAACACTTTGCGATTTTTTTAACAGGGCTTTTCAAAGTAGTGGTTAGAAATTTTTCCCTTTTGATTTAGTATTAACTTTTTTAGTTTATTTTATTTTTGCTTTATAATAATGGGTGAAGTATTAATGGTTATGGTTTAATGTTTGATGAAAATTACAGACCAAAGGCCGCTACACTGGCTATCTGAAAAGTTTTGATGCTTGAAAAACCAAAGCCTTCGGATTAAACAGGTGGGAACGGCAGTTATTGACTTTCAGTAGTTTGAATAAGATTTTCAGTGAAATTTGACTTTTGTATAGCCAGGGTTATAATAATATTAAAGACCTTTTGGGATATTTAGATAATCTGAAGTTAAAAAAGGCTTTATTAAATGTTGAAGTTGAGATTTTTGTTTCTGAAAAGGGCTACAATATGACAAAATTAATCTAAAAAAGGAAGATATGTATTTAGAAACTCAAGCCATAGATTATTTTAAAAATTTTGAATTAGGGGAAAAATTTTTTAGAAAGTTTGCATTGGAAAAAGAGGGTTTTTTCTCTTCAAGAAGAATCGGAAGCAGCATGGAGTTTGAGGAGTATAAGGAGTATCAGCCACCTGATGATGCAAGAAATATTGACTGGAAAAAATTTGCAAGAAGCGGGAAGTTGCTTACAAAACTTTATGAGAGTTTTGCCCATATAAAGGTAAATTTTCTTCTTGATATAAGTAACTCAATGAATTTTCCTCCTGCCCTGCCGAAGATTGAAATTGCAAAAAAGTTTATCGCCATATTTTCGTATCTATTGTTGAAAAACCAGAATGAGGTTTTTCTTTCTCTTGCTACGGAAGATTATTATGAAGCTGGAAAATTAAGTTTTGAAAATCTTGAAATGCTTCTTTCTTCAGTAAAGCCTGAAGGAAGATTAAGCAAGAAGGCATTTTATAAGATAAAAGAGGGCGGACTTTATTTTTTTATTTCTGATGGCTGGTGGCAGGATGATTTTTACGAAATTACAAAAATTCTTATTTCAAAGCGTATAAACTTTTTTCACTTTCTCTCAAAGGTAGAACAGGAATTTAGCCTGCCCAAAACAGTAAACCTTATAGATAGTGAGACAAAACAGCAAATATTCTTAAGACCTGCTGAAATAAAAGAAAAGTATTTTTTAGCTTTAAAAGAGAGGATAAATTTTCTCTACAATAGCTTTATAAAGTATTCTCTTTTCTACCAGTTGATGTTTATTGAAACACCGTATTATCATAATTTAAAAAATTTTCTGGATATAGTATGATTTTTGAAAATCCATTTTTTCTTTACCTTTTACCTCTTTCCATATTGCCTTTGCTGATAATGTTAAAGGACAGACTTATCAGACAGAATTTTATCTTCCCTTCCCTTGAAATAATCAAAGAAATATTAATTAAAGAAAGCAAAAAGTTGAAATTTCACTTTGTGTTAATTCAATTTTTTAAATTTCTCTGTCTTTTCTCGTTAATATTGGGTTTTTCAAAACCAGTAATTTCAGAAAAAAAGAAAGTCTATACTGTGGTAATAGATCCAACCTGCAGTATGAAGGAATTTGAACTTTACAGCATCATAGAAATGATAAAGGAAAAATTCAGGGTGGAAAAGATTTTTTTTGGTGAAAATGAGTTTAATGGAGAATTTCTGTTTAACACTACAGAAACGAATATTTCAAAAATATTAAATAAAATCTTAAAAGACAACAATTCTATTCTTCTGGTTACTGATGGGCAAAAGGTGAATTTTAAAAATTTTAACATCAAAAAAATTAATAACCTTTCAATACTTCTTTTAAAACACAATAGACAGAATCTATACTTTAAAAAGATTGAAATTTCACCTTATGTGATTACAAAAAATTCGAAAATTTACATTTCGGGTGAAATTAATACAAATGTTGATGAGAGGTTAAAAATTTTCTTCAATGAAAATCTTGTTTCTGAAATTATGGTTTGTGGCAAATTCACAAAAGAATTTATACCAGATCCAGCTTTGGTTAAACCTGGTACCAACAGACTTAAAGTCCTAATTGATGCTTTTGATTTTAAAAGCGACAATGAAAGTGAATTTTTGTTTTATTACAAGCCTTCATTTAAGGTTTACATCAATTCCACTTCAATAATGTTTCAGAATCTTATGAGTAAAATTATGAAATCGATTTTCCCTGATGTAGATCTTGTTAACCAGCCATCTGTTTGTGATATTATCTTTTCAGATAGTTTGCTAAAAACTGAAAAGATTAGCTTTTACTTTATAGAGAAAGAGTTAGGTGAATTTTACTCTATTCCTCTTATAAAGTTGGATGAAGAAGTTTCAGGGAAGCTTTTTTCTTCGTTTTTCCCTGCAATAAGTTTATTGAAAGATGTAAAATTAAGGGTAAAGCATAGAATATTAAAGGAAAACCCGTTAGTTAAGGATGTATTGAAAGTTGAAAACACTCCAGTAATCTATAAGATAAGAAACAGCTATCTTTCCACCTTTTCTGTTTCTCAAAATCTGACCGAGATGTCTTCAAATCCATTTCTTACATTCTTCATATATGAAGCGATCAGTCATAGTTATATTGAAAAAAGCAGGATTGATAATTTTTTACTTGAGGAATCGATATTTGAATTTTACTCAAAAGCTGAAATGAAAAAACTCATAAGTCCATTTGCTAATAATACAGAAGTTATTACAGAAGATGAAATTAAAGAAAGAAAGGGGTTGATTCTGTCTAACTTATTTTTTGCAATCTCACTTGCTTTTTTCATACTTATAGCTTTATTTAATTAAGCTAAAGTAAGTAAAAAATCAGCTGAATTATTTTTTACCTTCGAGGTGTCTATCTATCTTCTCAAGTAGCTTTCTGTCTTCATCAGTAAGAAGGGCTTTAATTCTTTCTGTCCCGAAGAAGCGCCAGAATCTGTAAAGATATATCTGGGAAACAATAACTCTTCTTGTTTCTTCAACTATAGTTTCGTTTTTCGAATACATTGCCTTTGCTGTTTTTTCGTCGCTGAAATTTACAGTTATTGCTTCTTTTCTGTCACTTTCCATTAAAAGGGAGGTGGGTAAAAACTCTTCCATTACGAAGTATGGTTCAAGCTTATAAGAGTATAATGTAATTCCTCTTGTCTCAAGAGAATAGTAAGAAAAAATATTTATTAAAACATTTTCTTTAAATTTTACTTCAAGTGAATCAATTATTTCATCAAGGATTTTCTGATTACCAGCCCACAGATAAATTTCTTTTTGTGTTTTTTCAATTATGGAATAAATGGAGTTATAGATATTTTTCTTTCCTATAATGTTCCAGAAATAATCTGTATTATCAACAACAACGGATTGTTTTAGAGTTTTTGATATATATTTTTTTGATTCCTCAAATTCGCTTTCAATATTTTTTAAAAATTCATCGATATCAACTGGAATATATGTATCTGGATTGGACTTTATAATTCTTGCACCCCCCTTCTCAACAAGCCTGTTTAACATTTCATAGACTACGGGACGAAGTATTCCACTGCTTTTGCTTAATTGATAACCTGTAATGGGGTGTTTTTCTAAAAGAGCAAGATAAACCTTTGCCTCATTTGGAGTAAGTCCGAGCTTTTCAAAGCTTTCTATTAAATCAGGTCTATCAGATATACCCAATTTCTTCCCTCTTTTATTGATTTTTTAATAAATATTTTCCCTTTCCTTTTCCTCTCATACTTACAGTTTGTTTATCTACATCCACTGTTATTCTATAACTGTAGAACTTTGATGTTCCATCTTGAAGTACAGGGGAACCGGTTAGAATTACTTTTTTTTCCTTTATGAAATATTCTCCCCACTTTGAGAATACCTTTCTTTCTCCCTGGGTTATTTCAACATCTCCCAATAGATTTGCTTTTTCCTCTTTATCGAATTTTTCCATAACCGTAGAAGAAACCACAGCCTCTCTATTGGTAAACTTAATTGTTGGTCTACTGTATAGAGATGGATAGCCCCCTGTTATCCTCATATATCCTTCTTCTTTGAAGTAATCAAGTCTATCGGCAAAAATTGTATAACCTTCTTTTAAATCTTCTACTTTTACTCCACCAGAAGCAGTGTAACTGTTTGCCTTTGATGATGAATCCAGTGTAGCCCTCTTTGCGTATAGTTTTGTTTCCTTTTGAGTTACAACCACATCATCTTTTATAATAAACTGGTTTTTGCCCCTGTTCATTTCTGCCTGTTTGCCATTGATTAAAAAATTTGTGTTTGATATTGAAACATTTCCAATCAGATAAACTAAATCCTTTTCAGGATAAATTTTAATTCTATCACTTTTTGCAAAAGTCCCATCTTTTTTCATTATAATCGTTGGATTTCGCGAAAGTGTGATTTCCTTTGTGGCTTCATCATATATAGCTTCCTGTGCATTTACGATTACCCTTTCCTTTTTGTCTTCATAATGTACATTACCGTAAGCAAACCCCTTCTTTAAGTTATCATCATAGATCATCAGATCTGATATTAGTGTACTGTTACCATAGTTGATAGAGGGAAGAATTCTATTAGAATTTTCTAAAAGAAGTTTTTTTATTTCCCATTTATAAACTGCTCTTCCAGCTTTTATTTCAACAGGTTTACCCGGTTCGGGTCTGAAAGTTCCTGAAAATATTAGATTTGATGCTAAAACAACAAAGAAAAATATCCATTTTTTCTTCATCTTTTCTTTTATCCTCTAGGTGTTGTTAAAAAATATCCTGAGATGTTAAACAGGTTTACTTTCCATTTAAAGGATACGTATATAAAATTTACATTGAGCAAATCTTTCAAAAAGTTATGCTTTTTTTTATAGATTTCATTTTCAATTGAACACTCAAAATAAATGCTTTCAGAAATTCTCATTTCATTTGCCCCACTTTAACATAAGAATATTCTAATTGGTCTCCCTAACTTCAGAATGTATATAATCCATACGTATTTCCTTTAATTCAACATCTGCTATAAGGTTATAACCTTTAACATAAGAGTTGTTTCTCCATAGTGTCACTATTTCGTTAGATTCTGAATAGAACCTTTTTAAGTTGTTATCCCAGTAAATTTTTTTTGTTTCAAGAAGTGCTTTTCCCTCAGAAAAGATTTTAACATTTCCTTCAGCATATACATTCATATTTTGAGTGTTTATATACCCTTTGTTAGCAGAAAGGAAGGATTTTATCCTTCCATCAGAATGAAAAAATGTTATACTCAAATTTTCAAGTATTATTTCATTTTTCTGATTGTAACTTTTGGCTAAAGAGGCACGAAGCTCCCATTCCTTGTTGCCACTGTTATCAGAAGAAATATATTTGAATTCACTTAAAACCTGATCGGGAAAGTCCCTGTCTTTTAAAGAACCGGATTTAAAACTTACCCCGCATCCAGATACAACTAAGATGAAAATTATCAAAAATTTTTTCACAAAATTCTCCAAAAATAGTAGTAATTTTTTTACTCTTATTGTATTATATTTATGAAATTATTGCAAATATATTTTATTGTTTTTTGCTAAAAAGTAATAATCTGATAGTTTTATCGGTCATTTGAAGTACAAAATATGGCAAAATAATTAAGGGAGTTAAGAAGAGTTAAAAATGAATGAAGAACTTATAAAAAGAATCTTTGAAATTTCTAACCAACGGTTAATTGAAGAAGCAATTGAGTTACAGAAGACGCTTTTTTCAAAGATAAGTTTTGGAGAAAACATAGAAAATGTTGAGTCTATTGGTGGAGTAGACATTTCATACAGTAATGATGAAGGATATTGTTCTATAGTTATTCTTGCTGAGAAGGGTAAGGAAATAATTCAGGTTGTTAATGCAAAAAGAAAAGTAAAGTTTCCTTATATCCCGGGGCTGCTTTTTTTTAGGGAGTTTCCAGTTTTCTTTTCAGCATTCAGAAAACTAAAAAAGATTCCTGAAATTTTAATGTTTGATGGACACGGACTTACACACCCGAGAATGATGGGAATAGCCACCATGGCTGGAATAGTTCTTGATATTCCTACCATTGGTTGTGCAAAAAGTCCACTTTATGGAGACTATAAAGAACCAGAAGAAAAGAAATTTTCATCCTCACCTATAAAAAATAGTGATGTGGTGGTGGGTTATGTTTTAAGATCCAAGCCAAGGTGTAAACCGATATTCATTTCAAGTGGATATAGAATTTCACCGCAGAGTGCTTTGAACATTACTTTAAAATTTATTACCGACTACAGACTCCCTCTGCCTACATACTATGCACACAAATATTCAAACTTCTTCAGAAATGAGTAAAAGATTTCTTTTTAAATGAATCAAAATCGAGTTTTCTATTTCTGTAAAAAATCCTTTTTTCTTCACTGGTGATTTTGCCAATCTTTGAAATAAAAATACCCTCACCTTTTAATTTTTCAGTATCAATTTCATCAGGGGATGTAAAGATAATTTCATAGTCTTCTCCACCTGAGATAAACTTTTTTATGTAAAAAAGTTCCCTTTCGAAAAATTTCTTATCCATTTTTTCTTTTGAGAAAGGAATGTTATCAATATACAGATCAAATCCACACCTGCTTTCTTCAGCAATATGAATTAGATCACCAAGCAGTCCATCACTTATATCTATGGCAGAATTAATTCTGTATTTTTCATCTATTTTTCTCATCCATTCAATTCTTGGCAGGGGATAAAAATGTCTTTTTAAAAAGTATTCTTTTTCCTTAACAGGAAAGTTATTACCAAGAAGCAACATAAGACCTATGAAACTATCCCCTATTTTACCGGTAACATAAATAAAATCGCCGATTTTTGCACCACTTCTAAGTACAGGCTTTGAAAAGGGGGTACCCAGAATTGTTATTGAGATCAGAAATTTTTTTGAAAAAACTGTGTCTCCTCCTATCAGAGATATATTGTACTCCTCCGAGATCTTTTTTAAACCCTTAATAAACTCCTCAATATCGTTATCACAAAGGTAGCCGGGTATGCCAAGGGTTAGAAGGAAATATTCTGGTTTTCCACACATTGCAGCAATATCGCTGATATTTACAGCTAAAGACTTGTAACCAATGGCAAAGAAGCTCATTTTCTTACTCAAGAAATGGATGCCATCAATCATTGTATCAGTACTTATAAGTAGAGAATCTTTTCTTCCGATTATTGCACAATCATCCCCAATGCCTAAAGTTTCAGGTTTGTTAATGGGAAAATGTCTTTTTATTTTCTCAATAAGTGAAAATTCTGATATGGTTATCATTATTGTGTTCCAAGAAGATAGTTATGTAATCTATTAATGTTTTCAATTTTGCCTATTATCACAAGAATATCATCTTCATTAAGCGGGGTATTTGGATCAGGAACTTCATTTATTTCATACTCATTTATTGCCCTGAAATCACTATCAAGTCTTTCTACAAGCCTTTTTATGGCAATTACATTGATCTTGAACCTTTTTCTGAAATCTACCTCTGCAAGCGTTCTATCTGCAATTTTCTTTGTAACCCTTATCTCAACAATGGCATGTTCTTTTGAAATTTGTTCAAAAGAAAGTAAATAACCAAAGCTAGTTACAAGCCTTTTTACAAGCTTTTTTGCAGTTTCTACTTCAGGCTCTATAACTTCTGTAACTCCGATTAGTCTTAAAATTTCCGCATGTTCTTCTGTGTTAGCCCTTGCAAGTATTTTTGGTATCTTGAATTTTTTAAGCAACAAAGTAACAAGTATACTTGCAATCATATCCACACCCATACAGACGATTGCACAATCTACCTGTTCAATTCCAATTTCTTTAAGGGCATCTTCTTTTGTTGCATCAAGAGCATAAACAACAATTGGTTTTTCTTTCAGTTTTTCTATGTTTTCTTTTTCCTTGTCAACGGCTATAACTTCTACACCATTCTCTATAAGTGAAAGAGCAACATTTGTCCCAAATGTACCAAGTCCAATAACTGCAAACTGGGACTTTTTACCTATTACTTCGAAAGGCATTAAATTACCCCCTCATAAATTGATTTTAATTATAGAGAAACAGTATAATAAAGTCAATTATTAATGATCACTAAAAGTATTTGCAATTTTTCCAGGAATAAAGTTAAATATAATTCTTCTTTATTTTTTTTTAATTTTGTATTATAATAAAAATAGAATATGTATCCCTTATTAAAAGGGGGTAGAGTTTTATGTCTGATGACCATGGTGGGGCTTCGTTTCAAAGAAAATGCAGTATCTGCGGCAAAGAGGACGTGTTAGTTGTTTTTAAAATTATTAGGGGTGGAATAATAGAAGAAAAGGGATTGTGTGCTAAATGTGCCTTAAAATATCTTAAGGTTGCCGGTGAAGAATTAAAAGTTATTGGTGTTGATGAAAAGCTTATTGAGTCCCTTTCTCATGTAAGAGAATTATTAGGTCAGATTGCCGGAAATATAGAATCAATTGCAAAAGCTTCATCTAATAATATTGGGGAGAAAGTTTATTGTAAAAACTGTGGTATTTCTTTTGATAGCTTCATTGAAACCGGTTACTTAGGATGTCCTTTTTGTTACAGTAGTTTTAGAAGTAAAATAATAGAAAGTATAAAGGAATTTCAGCGTGCTTCATATCACAGAGGCAAGATGCCTCCAAGATTTTCTGATATTTACCTTATCAGAAAGGAGATTATACATCTAAGAAATCAACTGAAAAGGTTAGTACTCTCAGAGAACTATGAAGAAGCTGAAAAAATAAAAAAGAAGCTTGAAAGATTAATAGGTTTCTACCCGATAACACATGAAGATGAATTATATTGAATTTCCAAGAAAACAAAGTAGAAGAAAGAATTATTTAGATAATCTTGTTTTTACAACCAGGTTAAGAATATCCAGAAATATTGATGGAATTAATTTTCCCCTTTTTCTTGAAAAAGAAAATAAAATTAAGCTTGAAGATGAAATTTCGAAGGAAATCTTAAATGTTTGTCCTGATGTTTTAATCAATAAAATTGAGGATTTTTCTTATTCTGATCTTTTAATATATCTTTCCAATGGAGTTTTGACATCAGAATTTATAAGAAATAGCAGGGTTTTCGGGCATCCTGTAAGTGGTGATTGGGTCTTTTTTCTAAATGAAGATGATCATTTGAAAGTATTTTCTATAGAATACGGTTACAACGCAAGGGAAATTTACAAAAAAATTTCTAATTTTATAGACAAGCTTGAAGCAAAAATGGATTTTGCCTATGATGAAGTTTTTGGGTATCTTACATCTTCTATTTTAAATGTGGGCACAGGGCTTAGAATTTCCTTTATTGTTAACTTACCCGGCCTTTTTCAAAGTGAAGCAATAGATAGCCTGACAAAAAGTTTGAAGGAAATTTCCTATTCTATAAAACCTTTTTATGAACCAAAAATTCCCCTTTATTACATATTTAATCTATTTTCAATGGGAATTTCAGAAGAGGAAATTCTCTGTGAATTTGAAAGTTTGCTTACTAAAATTGCTCATCTTGAATTTGAAGCCAGAGAAAAGTATATATTTGGAAATAAAGTAAAATTAGCCCAGCATCTTAAAAAACTTTTTGAGTTGAAGGATAAAAATGAGCTTACTTATCCTGAACTTCTGGAATATGTATCTTTAGTTGATCTGTTTAACAAAAAGGTTTTCGATGTCGATGATATTAATACAATCAGGGGAGCTATTTTTACAGGAGTGGATGAATATCTTACATATAAGTATAATTTAACGAAAGAAGAGTTAAACAGAGCAAGATTGTACATAATTAAAAGAGCTCTTTCCAGAATAAAATACAAAAAGGCATTTATTTAGGACTTTTGTATGGATAATTTTATAGGTTTTACTCCCAGAGCACAGAAAATGATCAATATTTTTGCACATCAAGAGGCGCGCAGGCTTTCATTTTCAACAGTTTTACCTGAGCATCTTTTTTTAGCTCTTCTGCGTGATGGAGAAGGTCTTGCTGTTAAAGTTTTGAAGTTTCTTGGTGTTGACCTTGATGAAATTCGAAGAGAAGTGGAATCGAGTTTAAGAACAAGGGCTTCAAATGTTTTTATACTCGGAAGTATCCCGCTTTCTGTAAGGTTTAAAAATGTGATAGAAATTGCAAAGCAAGAAAGTATGAATCTTGGGCACAATTATGTTGGCACAGAGCATTTGCTTCTTGCAATAGCTGCAGAAGAAAATATTGAATCGATAATACCGGTATTTCTAAAAAACAGGGAAATAGGCCTTGAGCTTTTAAGACAGGTAGTAATAAAACTGGTTGGATATGGGGAAGTTTCAGAGGACAAGATCCAGAAGAAAAAACAAGCCAAAACACCATTCCTTGATAAGTTTGCAAAAAACCTTACCTACCTTGCAAGTCAAAAATTACTTGATCCTGTTATAGGTAGAGAAAAAGAAGTTCAGAGGGTTATTCAGGTACTCTGCAGAAGACAGAAAAATAATCCCATCCTTATTGGAGAAGCGGGGGTAGGGAAAACAGCTATAGTTGAAAAACTGGCACAGTTGATTTTTATGAATATGGTACCTGAAAAACTCAGGAATAAAAGAATAATGTTGCTTGACATAGGCTTAATTGTAGCAGGTACGAAGTATAGAGGGGAATTTGAAGAAAGAATGAAAAATATAATTAAAGAAGTTGAAGATTCTGATGATGTGATTCTTTTTATAGACGAGATCCATACTATATTCGGTGCAGGTAATTCTGATGGGGCACTTGATGCATCAAACATGTTAAAACCTGCACTGGCAAGAAGTGGTTTCAGGTGTATTGGTGCAACAACCTTTGATGAGTATAGGAAAAAAATTGAAAAAGATAAAGCACTTTTAAGAAGATTTCAACCCGTTGTTGTTAATGAACCCTCTGTTGAAGATACCATAAATATTCTTTTAAACATAAAGTCAAAGTATGAGGAATACCATAATGTAGAATATACCCCCGAAGCGATTTCATTAGCGGTGCATCTGTCAAATAGATACATTGTAGATAGAAGACTTCCTGATAAAGCTATTGACTTAATAGATGAAGCTGGGGCATACTGGAGCAGCAGAGCTGGTGAAAAACCTAAAAATCTTTTCGACCTTGAATTTGAAATCAAAAGACTCGAAGAAGAAAAGAAGAATTTTATCAATCACCAGTTGTATGATGAAGCAGCAGAAATAAGGGATAAAATAAAAGAGTTGAGAGCAATATACAATACAGAGTTGAAATCCTGGCAAAAAAATTCAAACGTAAAAAAAGTTATTATAGGTAAAAAAGAAATAGAGGAAGTTTTATCGTTTATTACGAATGTGCCTGTTTCCATACTTGATAGAGGAGTGGATAAAAATAAATACTTAAATATGGAAGAAGAATTAAAGAAGGTAATTATTGGACAGGATTATGCAATTAAAGTTTTATCAAATGCGATCAAGAAAAATGTTGCAGGTATAAGGAAAGGAAATAGACCCATAGGAAGCTTTATTTTTTTAGGCCCCACAGGTGTTGGTAAGACTGCACTTGCTAAAGCACTTGCTAAGTTTATGTTTGGTTCTGAAAATGATCTTATTCAACTTGATATGTCAGAATATATGGAAAAGTTTCAGGTTTCCAGAATAATTGGAGCTCCCCCTGGATATGTAGGGTATGAAGCAGGTGGTATTTTAACGGAAAAAATAAAAAGAAAGCCCTATTCGGTTGTATTGTTTGATGAAATTGAAAAAGCCCACCCTGATGTTTTTAATATTTTACTCCAGATACTTGATGAAGGAAGATTAACTGATAGTTTTGGCAATGTTGTTGATTTTAGAAACACAGTAATTATTATTACATCAAATATTGGAACAGAAAGTTTCTTCAATAAAGAAAGACTTGGTTTTCTGGTAGATGAGAGAAAAAATGAAAACGAGAGGGAAATTTTTATTTCTGAAATTAAAAAATTTTTCAGACCGGAATTGATAAATAGAATTGATGAGATTGTAATATTCAACAAGCTTGATAAGGATATGCTTTTTGGAATAGTGAACAAGTTGCTTTCCGAACTTAATGAAGTTTTAATACTTAACAGAATTTATCTCAACGTAAGCGATGATGTTAAAAGGTTTGTAATTGAAAATGGTTATGAAGAAAAATATGGTGCGAGGTCACTTATACGTGCGATAAACAGATTTATTGAGATACCCGCGACTGATTATTTGCTTTCATATATGGATGGGGAGTTAAAGGAAGAACTTGTAGAAATAAAAGTCTTTTTAGAAGAAAATGAGATAAGATTTTCAATTGTTCAGGAGAAAAAGGGGAAGTCACCAAAAAAGAGTAAAAAAAAGGAAGAAAAAACTCTTGCCTGAAACTTGCTTTTTAACCATCTCAAAGGTAAAATGTTTATATTTGTCAAGCATTTTTCCGATAAAATTATAAGTTTTTTTATCATAAATAAGGAGATTAGATGGCAAAGGTTTTACCATTTTCGGGGGTAATTTATAATCCAGAAAAATTTAATAATTTAGATGGACTTGTAGTCCCGAGTTACAATTTAATTTCTTCGAGCTTAAGAAAGAAGCTAATGGAGGATTTAAATAATTTTTCTCACCTTGTTTTTCCCTTTGGAAGTGAGCAGGAAAAGTATAAGAATGTTGTAAACAGGTTTTTTGGCTGGCTTTTAAGAGATATACTTGTTATAGATAAATCTCCCTCATATTATGCTGTTCAGATAGAAACAAAAGAGAATGGTATTTCAAAAAAATGTGTTGGGTTTTATGGATTGTTAAAAATTGAAGATCAATTTTCCTTAAATTTTCCTGAAACGGTTGATGAAAGTCTTGTTATGGATAAATATAATCTACTTAAAGAAAGCCAAGCGATTTTTGAACCCGTATGCTTTATGTATAGGGATCAGAGCAAATTTATCGAAAGCAAAATCGAAGAGGCTATAAAAGCTCTTGTCCCATTATTTGAAGTTAACGCTTTTAAGAATTCTTACAGAGTTTATAAGATAAAAGATGAACAGTTAACCAAAGATATAAGAGAGTATTTTGAGAAAGCTAATTTGTATGTTGCAGGAGGACAGAGTATATTAAGTGCTTCTCTTAAATACAGAGAAGAGATGAAAAATATAAGGGGTGAGAAATTTTCAGGACAGGAACCCTTCAATTTTGTGTTTTCTGTATTCTTCAACTATTTTAATGAAACAGTGCAGTTAGTACCAGTTCAAAGAGGTATAAAGAAAATTGATCTTTCTGTAAATGATATTATGAAATCAATTGCAGCAAATTATAAATTTGGTGTGATACAGTTCAATGATGCGAGGGAAGAAGTTCTTGCAAAAAGAAAATTGAAGATTTTCATTGAAGAAAACAGAAAGAAAAATATTTTAAGTTTTGGATTTTATCATAGATCTTTCCCCTCGAGGTATTTTATTTTTACTTACAAAACACCGGTTAATGAATTTGATATCAATGTATTAAATAAGTCAATTTTGGATGTTTTACGTATCAATCCACTTGACAATTCTGTTGTAGAATATGTTTACAATTATGATGAATTGTTTGAGATGGTTAAAAATGGGGAGTTTACAGCTGGTTTTATAGTTGATGGTGTAAATAAAAGTAGAATTTTTGAGCTTTCCGAAAGAAAAATTTCTTTACCACCTTTAAGTTTTTCTTTTTATCCACTTTTAATTAGTGGAATTTTGTTGTATTCATTCCGATATTCAGTATATACACAGTAGGGGTAAAGGGAGGATATGTGAAACGTTTATTTATTTTACTTTTTGCATGTGTATTTTTTGTAATAGGAGCATGTGGAAGTAAAGGCAAACAAACAGAAACTGGTGAAAAAGATGTGATTGCAGAATTATTGAAGGAAAATCTTTTAGGTGGATCTACAAATACGAACTTAATCAGTGGGGAAGAAAGTATTACAGAAGCATATTCAAATACAAATGTAGTGGAAGAGCTATCCTCAAGTAGTGTTTCTTCCACAGAGGCAGTTGGGGCAGAGAAAAAAGAAATAAAGGATGAAGGAATAAAAATTAAAGAAAGAAAGGAAGCTATTAGGGTAAAAGGTGAAAGTTATATTAAGGTAGGAAATGATACTCCCGGACAGGTGGTTTCACCAAGAAAGTTTTTAAAGCTTACTTTTGCCGTTTTTTCAAAGTCAAGAAATATCTCCCATGTCGATTTTTATGTTTATGCTCTTCCAAGGGGCCAGAAAGTTTTTGATAGTAAATACCTTATTACTGTTGTTAAGAATGTAGAATTTATAAATGGACAGGCACAGCTTACAAAGTACTGGAATGCAAGAAATGTTGAGTGGGATTTTCTTCCCCAGGGCGAATACAATATATATCTTAAATGTTTCTTAAAGAACAGCGAAGGAAAAATTATTCAGAAGGTTGAAAGGTACTGGGGTGGGGAAAAAGAATTTTATCTAAAATTATATTAAAAAAGACTTTACATATTTTTTTTTGTGTATTAAAATAGTTTTACCGGGATGAGGAATAAATGTATTTGACTGTTCTCAAATCGAAGATTCACAGGGCTGTTGTTACAGAAACAAATTTGGATTATGTAGGCAGTATTACAATAGATGAGTTGCTGATGGAAGAGGCTGAGATTTATCCTTATGAGCAGGTACATGTATGGAACCTTACGAATGGTACAAGACTTATTACATATGCTATTCCTGGAGAGAAAGGAAGTGGAACTATATGTTTAAATGGAGCAGGTGCACATTTAAATCAAAAAGGTGATAAAGTTATTATAGCCTCTTTTACGATAATATCTAAAGAAGAATTGAAGGATTTTAAACCAAAGATAATTTTACTTGACAGTAGAAATAAAGTGGATCAAATTTTATTTGAAAAAAAATAGTTCTAAGGAGAGACCTATGAAATACAAAACAGGAAGGTTGATATTATTATCTGGGCTTATATTATTTTTCTTGATTTTAAAAGTAAATTTTGTATTTTCTTTTGGTTTCACTGAAAAAGGACGTGAAACAGTTAATCTTCAAACTTATGTGGTTTCAGATTTTGGAGATGAAAAGGATCAGACAAATGGTATTGTATGGAGGGCAAAGTTTTCCCGCTTTGCAAAACCGGCAGATCCCAACAAGGAAATGAGTACGTGGGACACTAATGCCTGTGATGTAAGATATGTAGAGGCAAAACCTCTTGGAATTCCTCAGGAACTTGAAAGCAGACAGAAATGGTCGCTTGGTGTAAAAGCACAGTTTATCAAAAAAGGATACAACTGGATTGAGCTTTATACTGTAAAAGCCAAGGGAAGTATATATAGTGCTCAGGGACAGCCTGATCCAAATGTGGAAGGAGATAAAATCGCATTGCCCCTTATAGGGGTTATAAAAAGTCTTGATCTGTGGGTATGGGGTGGAAATTATAGATACTGGCTGGAATTTTATCTTGTTGATTATAAGGGCTTCTTGCACAGGCTGCCGGCAGGTGATATAGAATATGTAGGTTGGAGAAATTTAAGAACAAGAATTCCTGAGTATATACCTCAAGCGCAAAAGCATGTTCCATTTTTAAAACCCTTAAAACTTGAAATGATAAAATTGTGGTCTTTCCCTGATGAGAGGGTTGATCAATTTTTTGTTTATCTTGATTATATGCAGGTTCAAACAGATGTTTATCTTGAAAGATTTAATGGCGATGATTTAGCCAGTAAAATCTGGTAAGGAGAAAAGTATGAAGAACATTATAAAGTTTTTTGTTGTTGGGTTATTTATATTTATATTTAGTGTGAATTATGCTCAACAGGTTGAACGCTCAGATCGTAGCAGGATCGGGGAACTGGAAATTATTAATACAAATGCCGGAGAATCGGCAGATAAGAAAGTAGCCACAGAACTGGTTCAGACAGTTCTTGTTGATGATTTCGAGACTGCAGGAGAGTGGGCTGCTTTTATGCCAAGGGATTTTGGTTTTGCAACTGCAATGAGAAGAGAAGGAGCGCCAAGGGATCTTGCTTCTGATAGGAATAAGTACGTGCTTGGTGTAAAGATTGAATTTATGAAAAGGGACTGGGCTTGGGCAACAGTTGTTCCAGCAAGACCAGTAAAAATTAAAGGTATAACAAAAACCGTTTCTGTATGGGTAGTTGGTAGAAATTACAAGCACATATTAAGTCTTATGCTTAAAGATTATCTTGACAGAATGAGATTTATAAGGGCGGAAAAATTAATATGGATTGGCTGGAAGCAGGTTAATATTAATATTCCTGACACGATAGATCAGGAAAACTACAAGATTTCAGAAGATAGAGGAATTACTTTTGTTGGTTTCAGGTTAGATTTTGATCCAGATGATATACTGGGAAGACCTTTTTATACATATTTTGATTATCTTACCGCTGATGTGGATTTGTTCACTGAGACAAAACAGAATCCTGACGATATGCTTGATCACTGGTAATTTTTATTTAATGTTTCCTCTTATTTTTGTGTAAATTAAAAAGTAAACTGTGAGTTAATAAAGGCTGGTTTTTAACCAGCCTTTTATTTTTTGGAATGAAAGTAATTTTCCACAATAAGGTGGAAGATGAAACTGCAGTTTTCTTTTAAATACTTTAAATTTCTTTTTTTCTTTTTATTTTTATTATTTTATGATTGTACTGATAAACAGGGTATTATTAAGGCAAAAACCCCTTATTTAAAAAGGGAAATTGAGCTTAAACTTTTTGATGAGATTTTTATTCACAAAGGATATGTTTATAGTATTGATAATACAGGCAATTTAATTGTATCTGGGGGAATTGATAATTTAGTTTATGTATGGGATATAGAAAGTAAGAAAATAATCAAAAGGTTGTCTTTTAATTATAAAGGTAAATGGGGAATTCCTGTTGATCTCAGTGAGGATGGGAATTATCTTATAGCCGGTGCCTTTGAAGAACTTGTTTTATTTTATGTGAAAGATGATTTCAGGGAACTCAGGAGAGTAAGGGCTAATGAGAGGGGCATTCAGTCGCTTATGTTTTCCCCGGATTTGACTTTTGTGGTTTCAGCAGGTGTGGATGGAAAAATAAAACTTTGGAAATTTCCAGAATTGTCTCTAATAAAAGAGATAAAGGAACACCAGAAAGAGGTCTGGAATATTTCGATTTCTAAATCTGGAAAATATCTTTTAAGTGGTGGTGAGGATGGCATTTTGAATCTTTTTTCTTTTCCTCAAATGAAACTTATAAAAAAAATAAAATTGGGTGTTCCTGTTGAGTATGTTTTCTTTTCTGAAGATGAAAAATATTTTCTCTCAGCAGATGCTGATGGTGTTGTGAGGATATGGAAAATAAGTAACTGTGAAGAGTATAGAGTTTTCAGGAATCATTTAGGTTCTGCTCTTGTTGGCAGATTTTTGACAGGAAGCGTGGTTGCGACAGGTGGAAAAGATGAGTGTTTGTATATTTTTGATTTTGAGAGTGGAGAAATTTTGAAAAAATTTTCGTTTAATAGTTCAGTTTTTTCGATTTATTTCAGTAATAAAAATAAATGGCTTTTTGTAGGACTTGAAAATGGTAAGATTTTAATATACAATTATAGTGAGATTTTTAGTAAAATTTGAAAATACATAGTTAATAATATTATGGAGGTTTTGTGGAAAAAGAGATAAGCCAACGAAATGAAATTATTTCTATGTTTAATAAATTAAGATTAAGTCGTAAAGAAATAAGGCTGGAGCATAATGATTTAAAATTTCAGCTGAAAGGTTTTATTACCAAAGCAGATCCTTCTGTTTTGAGTGTTTTTTATGATGGTTCTCCATCATTTATTCCTCTAAAAGGTATAAGAGTTTGTTTTGACTTTACAAACAATTTTTATAGTTCTGATGAAACATCTGTAAGGATTGTGAATACAGGTTTAAGAAGTATTGAGTTCAATCTACCGGATAAACTTTACTTTCATCCTGTAAGGAAACACGAAAGAATTGAGGGGCTTGAAGAAATAAAAGTATATATAAAAAATATTGAGACTGCTGAGTTAACCAAATCCACATCAGTAAACCTTGCCGAACTCCCGGCCACTTTAAGGAGTATCTATCTTGAGTTACAAACAGAAAAACCTGATGTTAAAAAAATAATAAAAATGGTAGGAGAGGAACTGGCAAGATTTTCCAATAGATTCAGAATTAACCTGTTTAAAGATCTTTCAAAGCTTACACCAATAGAGAATGTTGTAAATGTGTATAAGAAAACATTCTGGGTAGGGGATACGGATAATCTTACAAGCTATGTCCATTTAGGTGAGAAATACGGGGTTATAGGTTATGAAAAATATTTTGAACTTGTCAACAAAAAAACAAATCCACAGGTGCTTGAGCAAATAAGGCAATCATACATAGAAAAGGGGATAATTTCTTATGCCATGGTTCCAATTATCATAGGAGATAGGGTTTTTGGGGTTATTGAAGTCTCAGTACCAAATGATCCAAAATATAAACCCCTTTCTATATATGAAATCTTTTATATCAAAGGACTTGCTGATATTCTTGGAGAAGTAATCGTTAGAACTCAGGGGACTGTGGAAAATGCGGACGTTTTATTTACAGTTGTAGATCTTTCAATGGGTGGTGTACTTGCAAATACAAAAAACGTTTATGTTACTCATTTTATAAAGGAAAACACAGTTGTTATTCTTACCTTAAAGTATCATGAGGAAGAAATAAACTTAAAGGCGAGGGTTGTAAGGTATCATTATATTTCTGGCGAAAATGCGGGGCTTAATGTTGCTTTTGAGTTCTACATAGATGACGATAAAACCCGCCAGCAGCTTTCCAGCTTAATAAAAAGAATAGCAAGTTTTTCTAAAGCGAAGGAGGAAAAATAGGGGGGTCATTCACCTTTCTTAATTTCAGCCTCACTTTTTCTTATATATTTCGGGACAAGTAAATGTGAATCTATAAGGTTTTCTTTTTTTGTTTCGATAAGTTTTTTTGATAATTCACATATTGTTTTTCCACTTATAACCACCCCGGGTAAAAATAATTTTTTGTTATTTCTTAATTCGAGTCTTTCGAGGACATTTTTAAGTTTTTTTACGCCGTTTCCAGCAAAAATTATCGTTTGATTTTCTTCTGAATAATTTAAAATTATATTTATCAGGCTTTCAACTTCAGCGTCCATATCATCCAGCAATCTTTCTTGATTTTTAAATAAAGCTGTAAAAACTCTATCAGTTGTGGCTTCAATAAGGGGAATAATCAAAGAATTAGAATCGACTAAATTTTTTGGCAGGGAATAAACAAGTAACTCTAAAGAGGAAAGGGGTAAAACAGGTTTTTTTGTGACAAAAGCCATAGATTTTATTACTGAAATTCCCACCCTCAGTCCGGTAAATGAGCCCGGCCCTGTCCCTACGGCATAAAAGTCAAGTTCTTCCGGTTTAATTTCAATTGTTTCAAGTAAGGATGCTATTGAATAAGAAAGAAATTTATCTGTTTCATAAAAATTTATATAATTCATCTCTACAATTTTATCTTCAAGAAATGCTCCAATAGAGAATGAACCACAAAGAGAAGTGTCCAGACCAATGAATTTCATTTTTACCTCTTTTGAAATATGGTGAGAGAAGTATCGCCATAATTTCTTGTTTCTATAAATAAAGGATGAAAATCAAATTTTTCCCTGCTGTTGTGTTCAAGAAGAAAAAGCCCACCTTTTGTCAGAAAATCCTCTGCAAGAAGGATAATATCATCAAATATCCAGGAAAGATCATCATAAAAGGGATCAGCAAAAATTATTTCGAACGGTTGAATATTTCTATTTTTAAAAAATTCTGTTAGCCTAGAAGCATTATGTTTAATTGTAATGTATGAATTTTTATCTTCTATTATATTTTCAAGATTTTTTTTGAGAAGAATATAATTCTTATGATTGTTTTCAACAAAACAGCAAAAGCTTGCTCCATTTGACAGTGCCTCAATACCGACTGCACCTGTTCCGGCAAAGATATCAAGAAATTTTGCTCCCTTAAGGTAGGGGCTTAAAATATTTATAACTGCCTGTTTGACTTTTTCAGAGGTGGGTTTTACACCAGACTTAGGAACGAGAATCTCTCTGCCTTTGTATTTTCCAGAAATTACTTTCATTTTACTACGCTCTTATTAATGTGCCAACTTTTTTCCCAAGGACTGCATTTTTAATATTACCTTCTTCAAAAATATTTAGAACAAGAACAGGGAGGTTATTTTCCATACATAATGTTATAGCTGTTGTATCCATTACACGCAATTTTTTTTCAATAACTTCGCTATACCTTATTTCTTCATATTTTACTGCGTCCTTAAATTTCTTGGGATCCTTATCGTAAACTCCATCAACTTTTGTAGCTTTCACCATAATGTCTGCATTAATCTCTATGGCTCTCAGAGCCGCTGCCGTATCTGTTGAAAAATATGGATTTCCAGTTCCACCAGCAAATATTACAATTCTTCCTTTTTCAAGATGTCTTATTGCTCTTCTTCTTATAAAACTTTCTGCTACAGAGGAAACCTGGATTGCCGATTGAACCCTTGTGGGAATGTGAAATTTTTCTTCAAGAACAGATTGCAATGCAAGAGAATTTATAACGGTTGCAAGCATTCCCATATAATCAGCTGTAGTTCGTAAAACTCCATACTTTTCAGAATCCACACCTCTTATTATGTTCCCGCCACCAACAACCACACCAATTTCGGTAATTAGCTCATAAGCTTCATGAATTTGCCTTGCCACCTCGGAAATGGCTTCGTAGTCAAGCCCATTTCCCTTACCACCAAAAACCTCTCCAGAAACTTTAATTAAAACCCTTTTATACATTAAAAGTTTCCTGTAGTTTTTAAAGATTTTGCCAGAATTAAAAGACTTATTTTCTTTGCAGAAGTATGTTAATTTTTATAACATCTGCTATTTATTTTAAATGAAAAATTTCAAAATTTCAACATATTTTCGCTTGCTCAAAAACATTGTAAACTAAACTTGTGGTGCTAAATTATCCAAGAATTCTACATTCATATAATTTCTAAAAAAATCGAATTTCATTAGAATATCACTCTAATATCAAAATAACATGAAAAACAAAAAAACTACCAGCAGACTGATAAATATGGGTAAAAAACACAATCAGTGAAAGGAAGAAATCACAAAAAATAGACTTTCAGGCAAAAATACCCATTCTAACTTCTTTAAGAGTAATAAATTGAAAGACACATTCCGGGGAAATTTAGCCAAAGATTTGATGAAATCAAAATCCAGTTAAGAAACACTCAGAATTAAAACTCATAAAATTCAAGTTTTAACACATTCAGAGAGTATGTAAAAATCAAAAAAATACAATTTCTGCGTATTGAAAGAAAACATAGCTCATTATTAAAAAAGGAGTTTCTTGGTGATAGTAAGGATAAAAACTCATAAAACCCAAGTTTTATACGGGCTTTCAGCCTAAAGAGAAACTCTTACGAAGCCGTAAATTGTTAACTTTGTATTATTATTCTTTTCAAACTCTTCTATGACATTTTTTACTTTCTTTTCTTCATCTAAAATAAAAGGTTGTTCTAACAGAACAACATCAGAAAAATATTTATCGAGTTTGCCTTTTACAATATTTTCAAGAATTTTTTCCGGTTTACCCGTTTGTTTTGCTTCTTCATAAAATTGATTTTTAACATTTTGTAAGATATCAGCAGGCATATCTTCAGTGCTTACAGATACTGGATTCATTGCTGTAATCTGCATTGCAATTTGCTTTATAAATTCAGTAGCCTTATCTGAAGAATTGCTCAATTTATAATCAAGAATAACAGCCACTTTGTTTAAGTGAACATAAGGGAAAAGCTCACCCTTAGCTTCTATAAATTTCCACTCAGAAATAAGTATGTTTTCCCCTACCTTAGCAATTATATTTCTTCTCAATTCTTCAAGATCAGCCGGAAGAGTGGAAGAGAAGGAATAATTATTTTTAAAAATTTTATCCCTTACTTCCTCAACAAAATTTTTGAAATCGTTCGTTTTAGCCACAAAGTCTGTTTCGCAGTTGACTTTTAAAATCAGACCTTTTTTACCTTCAACCTTAAAAGTAGCAATACCCTCCTTGGCTTCTCTACCAGCTTTTTTATCAGCCTTGGAAAGGCCTTTTTGTTTAAGAATTTGTATAGCTTTTTCTAAATCACCTTTTGTTTCCTGTAAAACAGCCTTGCAATCTACAATCCCGGCTCCTGTTTTTTCTTTAAGTTCTTTAATCAAATTTACACTTATTTCCATCAAATCCTCCATCTTAAACTTTTCTTTAAAAAGGTTTTAAAAGTTTTATTTCACAAGATCTTTTTCTAATTCTTCTTCTACTTCCTCATAAATTTCATCAACAGTGGAAGTGGTTTCTTCAACAACTTCTTCAACCATTTCTACTTCTTTCTTGGCCGCATAGGTTGAGCCTTCTATCACAGCATCAGCTATAATAGATGTGAGAAGTTTTACTGACCTTATAGCATCATCATTACCGGGAACTATATAATCAAGTAAGTCAGGATCACAATTTGTATCAGCAATTCCAAATACTTTTATATTCAATTTTCTTGCCTCAAGCACAGCATTAATTTCTCTTTTTATATCCACTACCCACAAAGCAGAAGGAAGCTTTCTCATTTCTCTTAAGCCATCGTAAAAAGCCTTCATTTTATTTATCTCTCTTTCTATCTTTAAAGCTTCCTTTTTCAAAAGTGTATCCTTTTCAACCTCAAGTTTCTTTTCAAGTCTTTTCATCTTATCAATACTTTTCTTTATAGTGGAGAAGTTTGTAAGTGTTCCTCCAAGCCATCTCTTTATAACGTAGGGCATTCCGCATCTTGTAGCTTCCTCATATATGGAAGTTTGTGCCTGCTTTTTTGTACCAACAAAGAGAACAATTCCATCATTTGCCACAATATCTTTCATTGCATTGAAAGCCTCTTTAAGTTTTTCCATAGTAAATCTTAAATCAATGATGTGAATACCGTTTCTTTTCATGAAGATATACTGCTTCATTTTTGGATTCCATCTCTTTGTTTGGTGTCCAAAATGCACTCCAGCTTCAAGTAATGCGCTCATTAACTCCTTATCATCATAAATTAAACTTGGCATTATTTTTCCTTCCTCCTAAAATTTTAATCTATTAATATAAAGTATAATTAAAGTTAAGTCAACTTTTTTTAATGTTATCTTTATAAATTGTGATGTTAGTATGCTGTTAGTTTGCCAGCGTTTTATTTTCTTTTTTTCTGGAGAGCAACAAAAGAAAATAAGTAGTGGCACTGCCAAAGCCAGTGCCACTACAATTTTTTATTTTTCATCTTATTTCCACATCAAAAGTCCCCGCTGGTCTTTACTACTTTAGAAGGGTGCGAAAACTCCCTTGCAAGAGGCAATGCTCTACTAAGCTGACAGGAGGTCAGCGTTGAAGCAAACTGGTGCACCTACCTTATGAACTCTAACAGATTTTATCAGTGGGTACCCATCGATTTGACTACATAGTTTTACCTGAAAGATGGGCTGATAAAATCTGTTAGAGTGATTTAATCTTCCGAAGACAGGAAGTCAAGTTTTTGCTGATTGGACTACGCCTCTTGCAAGGGAGTTTTCGCACCCAATACAGTCCAGCGGGGACGGTTTTAGCGTAGCGAGTGGTGCTGGCATTGCCAGCAGCAACTGCTCTACTCAAGCAGTGACATTCGCAAATCTCAACTGTGTATCGTTCTATCAAGCATGCCTCCTGTATTTTTTCCTTAATCTGTTTGAACTTGATTTTTAAACAATTTAGATTTATAATATCAAGTTTATTTTATTTTTGAGAGGTAGGTTATGGATTATAGTAAAACTGTGAATCTCCCTCAAACTGAATTTTCGATGAAAGCAAATCTCATTCAGAAAGAACCGGAAATACTTAAAAGATGGGATAAAATTCGTCTTTATCAAAGGCAGATTGAAAAAAGAAAAAATAATGAACTTTTCATCCTTCATGATGGTCCACCCTATGCAAATGGTGAAATACATTGCGGAACAGCCTTAAATAAAGTTCTAAAGGATATATTGAATAAGTATAAATTTCTTAGGGGATATAAAGCACCCTATGTTCCAGGGTGGGATTGTCATGGACTACCAATAGAACTTAAAGTTATTGAATCTCTGGGAAAGAAGGCTGAAGATATTTCCCCTGTCGAATTGAGGGATCACTGCAGAAAGTATGCAGAAAAATACGTAAAAATCCAATTGGATTCTTTTAAAAGGCTTGGTGTTATTGGAGATTTTGAAAACCCCTATCTTACAATGTCAAAAGATTATGAAATAGCAATAGCAGAGGCTTTCGGCAAGCTTGTGGAGAATGGATACATATATCGTGGACTTAAACCTGTTCACTGGTGTATTTCCTGTAAAACTTCTCTCGCTGAGGCTGAAATAGAATACCATGATCATACCTCACCTTCTATATATGTAAAATTTCCAGTAACTTCACACAATATAAAAGAATTAAAGGACAAAAAACTTTTTGTGTTGATATGGACGACAACCCCCTGGACATTACCTGCAAACACTGGACTTTCCTTTCATCCAGAAGAGACCTATGTGGCATTCAGGTATAATGATGAATATTTAATTGTAGCTGAAAAGCTTCTTTCCAGTGTGGCAAGTATAAAGGGTATAACAAATCCAGAGTTTTTCAATCTTACTAAAAAAGACCTTGAGAATATGAAAGTCGATCATCCATGGATTAACAGGAAATCAAAAGTGGTATTTGGATTGCATGTTACAATGGATACTGGTACAGGAATTGTTCATACTGCTCCAGGGCATGGGATCGAAGATTACATAATAGGAATGGAGTATAACCTTCTTCAGCTTTCACCTGTAGAAGATGATGGAAAATTCAGTAAGGATGTAGAATTTTTTGGTGGAATAAACGTTTTTGAAGCAAATGAAAAGATTATAAAGTTTCTTGATGAAAAAGGTGTTTTATATCACAGAGAAGATATAGTACACAGCTATCCTCATTGCTGGAGATGTAAAAATCCGATAATATTCAGATCAAAACCCCAGTGGTTTTTTAGAGTTTCAGACGAAAGGCTATCAAAACTTGCCTTGAAAGTTCTTGATGAAATCAAATGGGCTCCGGAATGGGGAAAATTGAGAATAAAAAATATGCTCGAGGGAAGGCCTGACTGGTGTCTGTCAAGACAGAGATACTGGGGCGTGCCAATAATTGCTTTTTACTGTAAAAAATGTGGAGAGCCACTTTTGAAAAAGGAGATAATTGACTTTGTACTTGAAAAAATGCGAAAAGAAAATGAGGGAATAGATATATGGTACACCAGAGAAGCTTCAGAACTTTTACCTTCTGGTACAAAATGTCATAAATGCGGGAGTACTGAGTTTTTGAAAGAAAAAGATATACTTGATGTGTGGTTTGATTCAGGTGTATCTCATTATGCGGTTCTTGATAAAAGAAGTGAACTTAGAAGCCCTGCTGATGTCTATCTTGAAGGAAATGATCAGTACAGAGGCTGGTTTCAATCTTCACTATGGCCATCGCTGGCTATCAAGTCCTGTGCACCTTACAAAACAATAATAACACATGGATGGGTTTTAGATGAACTTGGAAGACAGATGCATAAAAGCCTTGGTAATACAATAGCACCGAAAGAAATATACGATAAATATGGAGCTGATATTTTCAGAATCTGGGTGGTTTCTGAAGACTACAGGGATGACTTAAGAATTGGTGAACATATGATAGAGAAATGCGTTGATATGTATCGTAAGATCAGGAATACCTTTAGATACCTTTTGGGTAATCTTAATGGATTTAATCAGAATATGATAATATCTTATGAAGAACTTCTGCCCCTTGATAAGTTTATGCTTGCAAAGTTTTATAACCTTTGCAGAAAAGTAGAAAGATTTTATGATGAGTATGAATTTTACAGAGTTTTTAGAGAAATTTATAATTTCTGTGCTGTTGATTTAAGTTCTTTTTATCTTGATGTTTTAAAAGATAGACTTTATATTTATCCAAAAAATTCAAGGGAAAGACTTTCTGCACAAACTGTGCTTTATTATTTTCTTGAAAGGATGATGATAATGCTTGCTCCTATTCTCTCCTTTACTATGGAAGAAGTTTTTATGACCTTTTTTGCGAAAAATGAAGAAGAGAGTGTACATTTACTTGACTGGAAATCGCCAGAAGAAATCTGGAACAATTTAGAGATTTACAACGATTTTAATCTAATAATGGAGGTGAGGGAAGGAACACTCAAGGCAATTGAATTCTTAAGAAGTGAAGGCATTGATGGTAAAACAATAGGCAGCAGTCTTGAGTCAAAAATTCTAATTTCACCCAAAAATGAAAGTACGAAAAAGATTTTAAATAAATATTTTGAGCATCTAAGATATATTTTTATAGTCTCACAGGTTGAAATTGTAGATGGAATTTCAAAGGCTGTTTTTGAGGATGAGAATGTCAAAATACTCTCAACTTTTGCAGATGGCAGAAAATGTTCAAGGTGCTGGAACTATTCTACTGAAGTTGGGAAGTATTCTGATCACCCTGAACTATGCGAAAGATGTTATCCAGTGGTAAAAGAATTGACTTTTTAGCTTTTATAATGTAAAATATTGTTGTGTAACCTGCTTCCACTGGCAGAGCAAATGACAGGAAATTGAAAGAAAATGTATTTTTGCGAAGCAAAAATATGTGTCGTTGCAATGTAGCTCAAGAGTAGAGCGACTGGCAGGGGATTAAAAATTTAATATGTTTTTGCTAAGCGAGCACATATTAAGTTATAGTATAGCTCAATTGTTAGAAAACAATTGACGGGAAGTTAGAAAATTGATATATTTGCTAAGCAAACACATATTATTTTGGAATATAGCTTAGCAGGTAGACAACTGACAGGAAATTGAAAGGAAATATATTTTTGCGAAGCAAAAATATATTATATTGCAATGTAGCTCTTCTGGTAGAGTGAATGGTAGAGGATTAAAAATTTGATATATTTTTCTAAACAAACACATATTATGTGGTAGCATAGCTCAACTGGTAGAGCAACTGACGAGAAATAAAAAGGAAATGTATTTTTGCGAAGCAAAAATACATTACACGCCAACTTAGCTCAACTGGTAGAGCAACTGACTTGTAATCAGTAGGTTGGGGGTTCAAGTCCCCCAGTTGGCTATTCTGGAGGGATGGCCGAGTGGTCGAAGGCGGCGGTCTTGAAAACCGTTAAGCAGCAATGCTTCGGGGGTTCAAATCCCTCTCCCTCCGAATTTCATAAGGATACAAGATGGATAAAAATTTCCTCTTCCATAGATTAGAAGCCGTCAACAAAGCATTTTTTAACCTTCCAGAAACTCCAAAGATTAAGTGGAGCAAAGGCCAAATCAAGAAAAGATATAGAAAAATTACTTATGGATGTTATGATATAAAAAAGAATGAAATCAGAATACATCCAATCCTAAAAAACAAAGAATATCCCCCGTATGTAATAGATTTTGTAATCTATCACGAATTATTGCACTATGTTGATAGAGAGTTATTGAAGGAAAAGAAGAGCTTTTTCAAGTTTGTCAGAAGAGCAAAAATTCATAACATGGAATTTAAGAAAAAAGAATTTGCCTTCCCGTATGCAGAAGAAGCAAAAAGAGAGTTGAACAGGATAATTAAATCCAGAAACTAAATATTTTGAAATTTTTTTATTAAATACCCGCCTGTTTTTTTACTTCAAAAATTATTCATAAAATCAATGGGCAATTACGCCTTCTTATAGTTGAAAAATATGTTTTGGTTCTATATAATGTTGTAGGGGAATTTTTTATGAAGAATAACAGTTTGTTTGAGAAGGCTATATCTTATCATAAAAAGTACAATGGTAAGATTGAGGTCCTACCAAAAGTTTCGGTAAAAACAAGAGAAGAACTGTCGCTTGCTTACACACCCGGTGTTGCCATTCCCTGTCTTGAAATTGCAAAGAATAATGCCCTTTTGTATGATTATACTGTGAAGGCAAACAGTGTTTTTGTGGTCAGTGATGGGAGTGCAGTTCTTGGTCTTGGTAATATTGGTCACAAAGCGTCTCTTCCTGTTATGGAAGGAAAGGCTTTGCTTTTCAAGGTTTTTGGTGGCATTGATGCCTATCCAATTATTATAGCTTCTCAGAATGAAGATGAAATAGTTTCAACCGTATTTCAGATTGCCGATAGTGTTGGTGGAATCAATCTCGAAGATATTTCGGCACCAAGGTGTTTTAATATAGAAGAAAAACTTTCAAATATTCTTGACATTCCTGTATTTCATGATGACCAGCATGGAACATCAATTGTTACACTTGCAGGTTTGATAAATTCGTTAAAGCTTGCAGGGAAGGAAATTGATAAGATAAAGATAGTGATAAATGGTAGTGGAGCGGCTGGCATTGCTATTGCAAGACTTCTTTTGAAATATGGAGCAAAATATCTGGTTGTTTGCGATAGAAAGGGTGCCATATATGAAGGAAGAGAAGAAGATATGAACGATAAAAAGATAGAGCTTGCTAAGCTTACAAATCCATTTAGAGAAAGAGGTAGTCTTGGAGAAGTAATTAAAGACGCCGATGTTTTTATAGGTGTTTCTGTTAAAGGTGCTTTGTCCGGGGAGATGGTAAGGAAAATGGCGGATAAACCTATAGTATTTGCTATGGCAAATCCAGATCCTGAGATTTTGCCTGCTGAAGCTTATGAAGCTGGGGCTTATATTGTAGCTACTGGAAGAAGTGATTATCCCAACCAGATAAATAATTGTCTTGGATTTCCTGGAATATTTAGAGGACTTCTGGATGTGAGGGCAAAGAAAGTCACAGATGATATAAAAATTTCTGCTGCCCTTTCAATTGCAAATGTGATAAGTGAAGATAGAATTTTTAAAAAAAGAGAAATTATTCCATCAGTGTATGAACTTAAGTTGCATGCAAGTGTTTCTGAGGCTGTTGCCATGAAAGCTGTAGAAACGGGGATTGCAAGAGTAAAGGTGCAAAAGGGAGAAGTATTTGAAAGATGCTTGAAATTGTTGAAGAGAAATAAGAAGAGATTTTTTTAGCATTAAGATCAAAAACAAGGGTTATGGAAGGCAAGGATATCTTCTTCCAAATCTCCTATAACTCACTTTTCGAATATCAAAAATTTTTATTGCCAGTGACTTTTTTTGAAAGTTCAGTTTTTTTCTATCCTACTTCCCATTATACAGAAAAATTATCTAAGGTAATTTAAGTGTTTAACATCTTGATTTAAAAAGTTTATAACTTTTTCAATTCAGATTTAATTTAAATTAAAAATTTATTGAATAAAATCAAAATATATTTTATAGTAATTTATAATTTTAAAAAGGAGAAAGAAATGGTATTAAAAATTAATGGTGAAAAAGTAGATTTTACTCTTGAAAATGAGAAAAATGCCTATGAGATGGTTTCCTCTATTTTTAGCACTCTTTCTAAGGACGATATTCTTGTAGTAAAAGTTATAATTGATGGAAAGGAATATCTAATAAATGATATGGCTTTAAAGAATATACCACTTGAAAATATTGGTGAAATGAATGTGCTTGCTCAAAAGAAGGATGAAATTGTTTATGATTTACTTTTTGAGTGTCAGAGGCTATTTTTTGAGATTAAAAGAGAATTAAAAGAAAACAAATTATCAAGAAAGAATGAGATTCTTGATGTACTAAACTGGGTTAAGGAGACGGTTGAGACTGTTAGCAGGCTTGGTTATTTTCATAATACAGAAGCAAACACGATCTGTGTATCAATTGACAGAATAATTCAGTATATCAGTGATGTTGATAAAAGTTCCCTACAGGTAGAATCGTTAATCAATATTTTAGACTCTCTTGAGGATTATATTAGGACAGTAAGGGAAAGGGTTGTTTTTGGTGAGCTACCCTCACAGGAAGATCTGAAGGAGAAAATAAAAAAGACAATTGATTTATTACCACAGATTTCTGAGGCTTTTCAGACGGGTGATGATAAGAAAGCATTTAATAACATTAATTGTGTTTTATCAACATTGGAAACATTCTGCATTTATCTGAAGAAAAACATAAATTCTTATTCTGACGATAGAAAATCCAAGCTGGCTGTTCTCTATGAAAATTTGAATTCAATACTTATGAGAATAATTGAAGCTTTTGAAAATCAGGATTTGATTCTTATTTCTGATCTTTTTGAGTATGAACTTTCAGATAAGTTAAAAGAATATCTTGATATAGTTTTTAAGTAAGGGGATTCTGTGGAAAATAGAAAACTATTAGAAGAAATTGCCAGACTTGTTTATGAAAACTGTGGAATAGTTTTTAAGGATTCAAATCTAAGTGTTCTGGAAAGCAGGATTTCAGTAAAGTTAAGGGAAAAGAAAACAACAGCTGAAAATTATTATAACATTTTGAAAACTGATAAGGAAGAACTCTCTTCTTTTATTGATTTTGTAACTACTAATTTTACAAGCTTTTTCAGGAGTGAAAATCAATTTCATATTATGGAAGAAGTTGTTTTACCAGAGATAGTAAAACAAACAAGAAATGAGAAAATTATAAAACTCTGGAGTGCAGGTTGTGCTACCGGCGAGGAACCCTACTCAATGGCAATGGTTGTTGATGATTTTCTTGATAAAAATGGACTTTATAAAAATGGATGGGATTTTTTTGTTGTTGCTTCGGATATAAGTCTTCAAAGTCTTTTTGTTGCCAGAGAAGGAAAATTTCCAGAAAGCAGCGTTAAAAAAGTACCCAAACCATTTGTAGAGAAGTATTTCAATTTTATAGATTACAGATATATTGTCAAAGATGCTTTAAAGAAAAAAGTTAGGTTTGATTTTCACAATTTGATATACGACAATGGAATAAGAAATATAGATATTACCTTCTGCAGAAATGTTTTAATCTATTTCGATGAAAAAACTCAAAAGCAGGTACTGGAAAATATTTATATTGCTTCAAATGAAAAATCATATCTTTTTTTAGGACATTCAGAAAGTCTTTTTGGAATTTATGATAAGTTTAAGCCAGTATCACATCCAAAGGGGATAGTTTATGTTAAATCAGTCTGAAAAGATAAAAGTTATGATAGTTGATGATTCTGTGCTTGTTAGAAAATATTTAAGTAACATTTTTTTTGAGCTTGGTATGGATGTTGTTGCGACTGCCTCTGATGGTAAAATTGCCCTTCAAAAAATGGAACTTTACAACCCGGATGTAATAATACTTGATATTGAAATGCCTGAAATGAATGGGATTGAATTTTTAAAACACCTTAAAGAGAAAAGGCAGGATAAAGTTCCATATGTAATTGTTTTCAGTTCACTTGTAGAAGATGGATCTGAAGTGGCCATAGAGGCCTTAAATAATGGCGCAACTGAATTGATAAAGAAACCTGATGGACCTCTTTCTGAAAATCTTTTATCCCTGAAAGAAGAATTTAAGATAAAAATTGAGGAGCTTTACAATTATAGAAGACTTAAAGAAGTAAAAGTTGAGGAAAAGAAATATTCTGTTTTTTATGGCATTGACAATTTGAAACTTATCCTGAATAAAAGGCCAATTCATCCCGAAATTATAGCAATAGGAAGTTCTACAGGAGGGCCTGTGGCTATTAGAAAAGTATTACAGAAAGTTAGGTATCTGCCAGTCCCGGTGATTATTGCACAGCATATGCCAGCAGGTTTTACGAAAGAATTTGCTAAAAATCTTGCAACTTATTTTTCCAGAAAGATTGTGGAGGTTTCCCATAATGAAATTCTTGAAAATGGTGTGATATATATTTGTCCTGGTGGAAAACATGCGAGGGTTTTGAAATCTTCTTCTGGTTTTGTTTACTATGAGGATACAAATAATTATGAAGATATTTATTTCAAGCCATCAGTGGATATTCTTTTCCAATCATTGAGAGAAAGTGGTTGCAGAGATGTGCTTGCAATAATCCTTACAGGCATGGGCAGGGATGGAGCAAGGGAAAGTGTAAATTTGAGAAAAACAGGGGCTTTTGTTATTGCACAGGATGAAGAGAGTTCCGCTGTATGGGGGATGCCTGGCAATGCTGTGAAACTTGGAGGAGTTGATATAGTTTTGAATATTGACGAAATAGGAGAGGCAATAAATTTAATTTTTTCACATTGATTTTAAGATATAAAATATAGAAAATTAATCTATTTTATACTATAATTAAGGTAGCCTTAAAAAGGAAATTTTTATGGATCTATCTCTGGATTTAAAGAATGATTTTCTGACGGAAGCCTTTGAGCTTGTTGATTCTCTGGAGAAGAATTTGCTCTCTTTAGAAAAAGACCAGACTAATGAAAAATCAATAAATGAAATTTTCAGGGTTGCACATACAATTAAAGGTGGGGCTGCTACACTTGGTTATAACGAAATAAAGGAATTAACGCATTTAATGGAAGATGTTCTGGATCTTGTGAGGAAGAAAAAAATAACCTTAGATCACTCAAGAATTAATATTTTACTTCAGTGTAAAGATGAAATTGAACGAATGCTTCTTGAGAGAGAAAAGGATAATGTGTATATTTCAGAGAAAACAGAAAGCTTAAAAAAGGCACTGGAAAATATAAAAAAGAGTGCAGGCCTGAGTATCGAGAAAAAAAGTGAGCAAAAGGTAGAAAATGTTGAGCCTGAAAGAAAATCTCAGGAACTTACCGAGATTTTTGAGTTTATAAAATTGAATAACTTTGAGCTTTCTACACTTTCAGAACTTGTTTCAAAGGGAGAAAATGTTTTTTTAGTATTCTATGAATTTAATGAAAATTACGAAATGAAAGATGTTGCTCCATTTCAGGTGTATGCTTTGTTGAATGATGTTGCCAATGTTATAAAAATAGTGCCATCCTTACAGGAACTTGAAAATATCTTTGTAAAAAAAGTTTGTTTTATCATATCAACTAAAAAGAATAAAGATGAAATTGAAAGAAAAACATATTTATCTGAAATGGTAAACAAAATATCATTTTACAGTGTTAACTTAGATTTAATAAATACATTTTCATCCTTTCTTGGTAAAAAAGAACAGGAAACTGTAAGTGAAAGAATTGATAAAAAAGCCCCTGGGGAGAAAAAAGGAGAAGAAGAAATACAGAAAAGAGGTTTAACAACTATAAGAATTGAAAGTTATAAGGTTGATGAGCTACTGAATCTTGTGGGTGAACTTATAATAGCGAAATCAGCCTTTACAGAACTTTACGATATTATTGAGAAAGTTGAAAATTCCTTTAGAATGTGTTTGAAAGAGTTTTTGAGTGGGGTATTGAAGCTTAATCTTTCAAGGGATAATAAGGATAATGAGGAAAAAAACTTAATACTGCTTGATAGTTTTAATGATTTGTTTAGTCTTTTTGATAACTACAGAGAAAATATTCAGAAGCTTACAAGAATTTCGTCATCACTGCAGGAAAGTGTAATGAGTTTAAGAATGGTCCCCATTCAAATGATTTTTTCACGTTTTCCAAGACTTGTGAGGGATATGGCTGAAAAGATGAATAAAAAAGTTGAATTTGTTATAGAAGGTGTAGAGACAGAAATTGATAAGAGTATTGTGGATGATCTTTTTGACCCCTTAATTCACATTATCAGAAACTCCCTTGATCATGGAATAGAAAGCCCTGAGGAAAGAAAAGCCCTTGGCAAACCTGAAACTGGCAGGATAGTTCTTAAAGCCTATCAGGAGGGGGATAGTATAGTTATTGAAGCCAGCGATGATGGTAGAGGAGTCGATATTGAAATGTTGAAAAAAAAGGCACTGGAGAGTAAGATTATTCCAAGAGAGCTTGTTGAAAGAATGAGTCCAAAAGAACTTGTCGCTTTGATATTTTTACCGGGATTTTCTACTGCAAAGAAGGTTACAGAACTTTCTGGAAGAGGCGTGGGTATGGATGTAGTAAAGAAAAAAATAGAAGAGTTGGGAGGCAGAGTTAACTTTTCAACAGCTAAAAATAAAGGTTCAAAAGTTACAATTAGATTGCCACTCACACTTGCAATCATACAGGCCCTTCTTGTAGTGGTAAGTGGTATGCATTTTCTTATACCCATTGCTTCAATTCAGGAAACTGTTATTATCTATAAAGATGAATTAAATTATATTGATGGAAAATTAATTTTTAACCTGAGGGATAATTTAATACCCACAATTTCACTTAAGGAATATTTTTATGGGGAAAACTTTACAGATGACAAAAACAAAAGGATTTATTGCATTATTTCAAAATTCAAAGACAAGAGTTATGGTTTGCTTGTTGACGAGGTGATAGGCGAACAGGATGTGGTTATTAAGCCTTTGAATTCAAAGCTTGTAAATAGTACAGGTATCTCTGCCGCTGCAATTATTGGTAATGGAAATATAGCTTTCATAGTAGATGTTGATAAGATTATATCAAGTGTTTATAAAACAGGTTAGGGGGTAGACTTGAGCCAGGAGATTTTAAACAGGGTTGTGCTTGAGGAAGCGGAGCATAAGGTAACATATAAGACTTTATTCAGTGCAATTATTTTTATGCTTGAACACAGTTTATTTGCAATAAATCTTGATTATTTACAGGAAATTATTTTTTTGAAAGATATTTTTAGAGTTCCCAATACAAATGAGAGATTGCTTGGTCTTATAAACTTAAGAGGTAGTATTATACCTGTTTTTAGTCTTAAGTTAATTCTTGGAATGAAGGATCATTTAAAGGGTAAAAATATAATTAAGGGTGATGAGAGGTATATTTTGATCATTAAGTATGAAAAGGACTTGCTTGGATTTGTGGTTGATTCTATATATAAGAATATAGATGTGACTGAGTTAAATTACAGGGGTAGTGAATATATAAAAAACTGGTCTGAAAATTTACTTTTTGATGGGATTATACTTGATGAAGACAAAGAAATTTTTACTATATCTGTTAAAGGGTTGATAGGTTATTTAACTTATATCAAATAAGGAGGAGAAATGAGAATTGAGTATATTAATCCTTTTATCGAGGCTTCTTTTGATATTTTAAATGAGGTTTTGAAAACTAATGTGAAAAGAAATGAACTATATCTTAAGAAACTTGGCGAGTCTATGAAGGGGGTTGCTGTTGTTATTGGAGTGACGGGAAAGGTAACAGGAAGAATTGTTTTTGATATGACGGAAGAAACAGCATTAAAGTTAGCATCAAAAATGAACGGAGAAAATATTAAAGAATTTGATGAAATGGCAAGAAGTACAATTGGAGAACTTGCAAATATGATTACCGGGCGTGCAGTAACAAGGCTGGAAAAGGATAATTTGAGCTTTTACTTTACTCCACCTACAATAATCAGTGGTGAAAATCTTCATATTTATGAATTTTCTGGTATGGAGGCTTTGATTATACCGCTGGATACTGGTCTTGGTATAATAGAAATAAACATAGCATTTAAAGAAAATTAGCTAGTTAGGAGGAGTTTATGATAATTTTTGATGAAAACGGGCTTCCTACAGGTAGAAAAGTTACAGGGGGTCGTGTAAGAGTAGTAATAATAGATGACTCGCAGTTTGTAATCAAACATCTGATGCAAATACTTTTATCAAGAGATTTTGAGGTTGTAGGCACAGCTGAAAATGGAAAGGAAGGAATAGAATTGGTAAAAAAACTTAAGGGGCAGGTAGATCTTGTTACACTTGATATTACAATGCCGGAAATGGATGGGATTCAGGTTTTAAAGGAGATAAAGCTTATTGATCCAAATATAATAGTGGTAATGGTAACTGCCTTAGGAACAGCAGAGGCTGTAAAAGAGGCTATAAAGTATGGGGCAAAGGGTTATATAGTAAAACCTATAGACAGAGAAAAAGTTATAGAAAGAATAGGACAAATTCTAAGATAAAATTTTTGATAATGTATAAAAAGGGGAATTGCCATGAAATACTGTATTGGAGTTGACCTTGGTGGGACTTTTATAAAAACTGGAATTGTGGATGAGAATGGTAAACTTGTTTCATCTATTCAGCTTCCAACAGGGGTTGAAGCAAACTCAACTGCTGTTGTAATGGAAAATATTAAAAACTCAATAACAAAATTAATAGAGAGCAATAAAAACTTAAAAATTTCTGGCATTGGTGTGGGTGTGCCGGGAATATCAGACGATAATGGTAATGTGACTATATTTTCCAACATAAAGGTCTTTGAGAATTATCCCATGGCAAAGGAACTCAATGAAAGTTTTGGTGTTCCGGTCTTTGTAGATAATGACGCAAACAATGCTGCAATTGGAGAGTATTTATTTGGTGCGGCAAAGGGTTTGAAAAATTTTGTGGTTATAACAATTGGGACGGGCATAGGAGGGGGTGTTTTTATAAATGGACATATCTACCATGGAAAAATTGGGTCTGCTGGTGAAATAGGACATATGATAATAAATGCTGATGGAAGACAGTGCGGATGTGGAAATTATGGTTGCTGGGAAAGTTATGCCTCTGCCAAGGCGATTGTAAAAAAAGCGCGCTCACTTATAGAAAGGGGAGTAAAAACCTCTCTTATAAAGTATTATCCAGATGAAATAAGTGCAAAGGTTATAGGGGAGGAGGCACAAAGCGGTGATAGAGTTGCCGGGGAGATCTTTGAAGAAATGTGTAAATATCTTGGCATAGGTATTGCAAATATTGTAAACATTTTTAATCCTGAGGCCTGTATAATTGGAGGAGGTGTTTCTCTTGCAAAGGGGTTTTTGCTTGAAAAGTTAAAGTTTTATACATCACTCTACGCTATTTCTTATGCATATAATGAGGTTGAAATTAAGCTTGCTGAGCTTGGTAACAACGCTGGTATACTTGGGTCGGCAGCACTGGCGTTTACTAACATTTAGGTTATACCCTTATTAATTTAATCTTTACCTTATGCGGACGGGATCAAATGGGAAAGAAATTTTTTTTTATTCTGTTTTTGCTTGTTTCTGAGTGTATTTGCAGGAATATTTATGCTTTTGAGCTTTTTCTTGATTTCAGGGGGGCTTCTTTTGATGAAATAACAAAAAAAATCGAAGAGCTTAAAAATTCCGGCATCCATATAAAAAGAATTCTTTTAGATCATCCCTTTGAGGAGTCCGAAAGTCCAGAATTTGTTTATGATTATAAAATTCCAGAAAGCAAAGAGTGGATGTGGAGTTTAATAACAAATCTTGAGAAAGAGGGTATAGAGGTTTATTTTTATCTTAATATCTTTGCCGTTCCGAGATTTTTTAATAGGAAAATATGGCAGAGTGAAGATTTTACTTTAGATTCTCTTTACTATCTTTCAAATTACTATATAATAAGCCTTGAAAGTGAAAATACTTTAAGAAAACTGAAAAATATTTTTGAAGTTATTCTTTCATTTTCCTCTAACTGGGTTATTGATTTGAGAGAGGTTTTTGACAATAGAATTTATTTGAATTTCTTAAAAAATCAGGCAAATGATAGGTTAATTTATTTTATAGATGTTGATGAAAATACAACATTAAATTCCAAGGGGGAAAATTTCATTTGTTCTGAAAATTACTGGATGTTAAGGAAAAAATTTTTTCTGCCTCACCGGTCTTCCATTTTAAACCTCAGTAACTATAAAAACTCAGGATATATTAATTTTATAGAAAGTGAAACCACTTCTGTTAATGGTATTGCTACGATACTATTCTTGCTGGCTAAAAATGAGAAGGTTTTGATCCCATATAGTATTCTGAATGGGTCACTTATAAAAATACTATCTATAATGGCAAGGGATAAATTTAAAATTTTACTCTACTCTAACGAAAAGATGCTTCTTCAATCTGAAAAAGGATTAATTTTAGTCAATTTGGGTGAGTCTTTTGATATAATAAAATTTTCGCAGAATAATTTTAAGCCTTCAAAGAAAATCTGTTTTTCTGAAATTGGTGGTGGTTTTGCCAGCTTTGGTGGAAATGATGTTGAGTTGTTTCTTTTTCCTAATTCTATCAGTTGTTTTAGTGAGTTTTGAAAGGAAAATATAAATTATGGAAGCCGAAAAGATCTTTATTGAGACAATGAAAAGAATTTCTTTTGTGCATGATAAGGAAAAGATGCAAAAAACATATGACAGAGCAGTTTTAACTCTTGATCTTCATGGTAAAAGTGTGAAAGAGTCTACTGTATTGCTTGAAAGCTATATAAAAAGACTCGAAGATAAGAGCGTTAAAAAGATTATTGTCATCACAGGCAAGGGGAACCATAGTTTTACTGTTAAACCTGTGCTTTTTGATGCAGTTGATGAGTTTTTGAGTTTGCAATGCAAAAAGTTATCAATAAACTATGTAAAAAAATCAGGTGTTTTTGAAATATGGAAAAGTTAACATTTTTGTTTCTGTTATTTTTATTTTTTTCATGTTCGCAATATTACAAGTTTGATGCTCTATATGATAAAGGAGAATATTTTAAGGCATATCAGATGCTTGAGAATATTAAAAATAAAGATAGTGTTCATTACAGGATAAGAAAATACAGGATAATACTCAAGCTTTCTTTTGAAGGAGATAAAGATTTTCTTGAAAAGCTTAAAAACTTTATAAATGAAGATGTGGGAAAAGAACTGAGGGGGTATAATTTTCTTGGTAGAGGCTTTATATCTTATATTGGTGCAAAAAGTAAGGCAGATTATTCAAATACTCTTGATTTGCTTGAGAAAGTTAAGCCAGTTCCTAAAGAATTTGAGAATTACTTTTATCTTATTAGAGGAATTTCAAAGTATAAAATTAAAGATTATACGGGTGCTATTGCTGACCTGAGTAAAGCATACAGTATAGAAAGATCGCCTGATACTCTTTATTTCATAGGAATGTCATACTTTAATCAGGGAAGATTACAGGAAGCCCGCTTGTATTTTGAAAAAATTTTTAACATAACGCTCGATAATTTCTTTTTAAGTCTTGCATATTTCCAGATAGGTGAAATTTACTATGAGCAACAGGATTACCAGAAAGCTATAGAATATTATTCTAAAGCCATTGAGAATTATTCGGAAATACCTGAATATTCATTCAAATTAGCAAAGTCTCTTCAAAGGTTGGGATATTCAGAAATGGCATTAAAATATTTGAAAACGGCGTTGAGAGTTGACAGAAATTATGCCACAGCATGGTTTTATCTGAATATCAATTGAGGGGAAAAATGAAGAGCAGTAAAAAGTATAAATTTCTTATTGTTGAAGATGATTTTCCTGTGCTGAAAATATTAAGTGATATACTGAAGCTTTCTCCATTTGTGGGCACAATTTATACAACGGACAATGGAGAGCATGCTCTTGAATTATTCAAAGAAAATTCTATTGATGTGATAATTACAGATATTTTGATGCCAAAAATTACAGGACTTGAGTTAATAAAAAAAATAAGAGAATACAATAGTGAAGCACATATAATTGTAATCTCTGCATATGGTAATACTGACTATCTTAGGGAAGCTATAAGAAATGGGGCTTATGATTATATTTTAAAACCTTTTACCGTGGATGAAATTTTATTTTCAGTTAACAGGGTAATTGAAAAACTGAACTTTCTTGAAGAAAGAAAAAACTATGTGGTCTCTTTAGAAAATGCAGTCAAAGAAACCAGAGAAAAGCTTGAAAAATCCTTTTATGATAGCTTAAAAAGCATTTTGAATGCACTGGAAGCCAGGGACAAAAGGATTTATAAGCATTGTCATAATGTTTCTATTTATTCAGAAAAACTTGCAAGAAAGATGGCACTTGATAAAAAAACTATAGAGAAGATAACAATTGGAGCACTTCTACATGATATTGGCAAACTTGCAGTCCCTGATAATATTCTTTTGAAAGATGAAAGTGAACTTAAAAGGGAAGAATTTGAGTTGCTTAAACAACATCCTGTTATTGGCAAAAATATTGTTTTGCCTGTGTTAAAAGATGATGCCAGTATTCTAAACATTATTTTTTACCACCATGAAAAATTTGATGGGAGTGGTTATCCTGAGGGTCTTAGAGGAGAAAAGATTCCTCTTGAGGCAAAGATTGTAAGTATTGTAAATTACTACGACAGTTTAGAAAATAAAATAGGTGATAACGATAGTAATAAAAGAGAATTGGTAATTGAAGAGTTGAAAAAATCTAGCTCAAAAATATCTGATCCAGAGATTTTAAAGATATTTTTGTCTCTTCTGGAGTGAAAAATGGAAGAGTTTGATAGAAGTTTTAATCTTGAATTTTTTGAAAATCTTCTGGTTAATGGGAAGGGAGAAAAAGCTATAAAACTTCTATATGATAGCGTATACGGAAATATTGAAGATGTGAAAAGAATTCTTGCTTATTTTTCATTTCTCTATCTTGAAAAAAAAGAAGTTAAAAAGGCTTTGCCTCTTTTGAAGGAATTAAATTCTATCGATCCAGAAAATAATTTTGCAATTTTTAATCTCGGTCTGACTTACTTCTATCTTCAGAATTATATTGAAAGTATGAAAGTTCTTCAAAAAATAACTGTGACTGCCTCTAATTATTTTAAGGCACAAACTTATATTTTGCTTGATGCATTATACGCAGATATGATGGAAATTGCATTAAAGATAATCGATGAAGGAAAATTTGAGGCAACACCTGATGAAATCTTTCTGATAGGGAGTAAACTTATTGAAAAAAAGGAATATAAGTCAGGCATTGAACTCTTTATTAAATCTATAGAGAAGTATGGGGAGCTTGATATATTTTTGTTTGGAATGGGGCTCTGTCTTATTGGTTTAAACGAATTTAAAAAAGCCATAAGTTACTTTGAAAAGATAAAGGAAAAGTGGGAAAGTTTCCCGTATGTTTATATAGCCCTTGGAATTTCTTATTTTTATCTGGGGGAGATTGATAATGCAAAGACTTATTTTTTGAATTCGTTAGATAAAAATCTCTATCCTGATGAAGCTTATTATTACCTCGGGCTTATTTATAGAGTTCTGGGAGAATTGGATGTGGCAATAGAAAATATTAGAAAGGCGGGAGAATTCAATCCAAAAAATATTGCTATATGGAAGGATCTTGCAGAGATGTATTACGAGAAAGGGGATTTAGTTCAGGCAAAGATAAACTATAAAAAATGTTTTTATCTTTCAAATGATTTGAATTTTGCTTTTAAGGTTGGACTTATAAGCATGATAGAAAAGGATTTTTCAGAGGCAAAAAAATTTTTTGAAACCTGTTTATCTTTTTCAAACTGTCCTGATGATATAAAAATGGAATGTCTGAATCAACTTGCTTTAGTTTCATTCAGTGAGAAAAATTATCAACAGGCTCTTTTGTATGGTAAACAACTTGTTGAATTGGGATTCAAAAGCGAACAGTTGTTTTTAATTATTTCGGGTAGTCTTTCTTCACTTGGCTTACTTGACGAGGCAGAGGCTATTTTACAGGATGCAACCATTCTTTATCCTCAGAGTTATGATTTGCTTTATTCTCTGGCTGTTGTAAAAAGTAATCTTTTTAAGTATTATGAGGCAGATAGTATATTTGAGAGGATTTTAAAGGCTCATAGAAGGCCAGAGTGGCTTTTTGCCAGAGCCTTGACAAAAATGAAGTTGAAAGAGAAAGAATTTTCATTCAGGCTTTTTAGTGAATATCAGAGCTATTACGAAAATCATCCCGAAGTTCTTTACAAGTTAGCTCTATTTTATATTGAACTGGGACATAAAGAGGAAGCACTTAAAAACTTTAAAAAGATTGTTTCAATAGAACCAGAAAATAAAAATGCAAAAAATTATATCAAACTGCTTGAGAAAGAGAAACTTAAAAATTGAAAAGAGGTTTTAATAATTATGAAAAGAGTGAAAATTTTCTTTTTTTTAATTCTCTTTTTTTCATGTTCACAGGAACATTTAATTCTGTTTAAGAACTTAAAAAGAACAAAGATTGATCTATTCAGACAGATGCTTGTGGATATTGGACTTTCTCAACAACGGCAACTAACAAACTTTCAAATTCAATCAGATGTAATAAAAACCGAAGTGTATCCTGTTGCAAAAAAAGTTCCTGTAGAAAATAAAATTGCAAAAGTTTCTGAAGGAAAAGAAATTACAATAATTGTAAATGAGTCTACCAATTTTGTAGTTTTGAAATCTATAGAGGGAGATATTGTTTATAAAAAGGAAAGTTCGAAGGAAGATAAAGGTATATTTGTGTTTCAGGCAGGTAAAAGTGATAGCAAGATTAAATTTGATGTAGTCGATCTTGATGGTAATCAAGTTAAAAAGATTAATTATTTTATTAATGTTATAATGAAAAAAGAACCTTCTTTAGAAGATAGAAAGGTAGAAGAAAAACCAAAACCTCAGGAGGAAAAAGAAAAAAAATCGGAAGGTATGGAGACAAATCAAGCCGGACAGACACAGGAAATTTTAGGCATTGGGATCAAAGGTATAATAGAAAGTGTGATTAAGGATTATCCCTATCCCGGTGCAGTAAAAGAGCTTGAAAGAATGATTTCAAGTGAGGATTTAAAACCTGAAGAAAAGGCTCTTGTGAGGTATGCACTTGTAGAATTACTTCTGGGCAGAGGGGATTATAAAAAGGCTGAGAATAACATTGCCGAAATTCAAAACGAAGGAAAAAAGGCTTACTACAGTGGAAAGCTTGCTTTTTTAAGAAAGAAAATTCAGGATGCTTACTTGCAGCTAAGAGTTGCAATAGAGAAAGGTGATGTTGAAACGAGAAAAAGTGCCATACTGACACTTCTGTCTTTGTTAGAAGAGAATAAAATTATAGGAGTTGAGGAATTAAGTGATCTTGAGAAAGAGATAAAGAAAAATCAAAATGACCGTGAATTTTATGGAAATTCTATGGTAGCTGTTGCAGAACTTTATATTTATTTTAAAGAGGTTTATAAGTCTCAAGCCATTCTTAAAAGCATAATTGATGGAGATTTTGATGAAAAAATAAAAGCGAATGCAAAAAAGGTCTATAAAGAACTTGAAGAAAACTTTTTAAACTACAGGTGATAAGGAGTAATATGAAAGTTACTGAGTTAAGTAGTTTTTTAAGACCACTCAAAGGTAGTGATATGGATGTAGTTAGGGAGATGGAAAGATATGGAATTATAGGACAATCTGAATCCATTATAGATTCTTTTTTAAAGTTAAAAAAGGCTTCAAAGAGTGAGGCAAATATTCTAATAGAAGGTGAAAGTGGAACAGGAAAAGAACTCTTTGCTTCATCAGCTCATATGCTCAGCAGAAGGGCTGATAAACAAATTGTAAAGATTAGCTGTGCTGAAATTCCCGAGACATTGCTTGAAAGTGAACTTTTTGGATATGAAAAGGGTGCTTTTACAGGTGCAGAGAAGAGAAAAATAGGTAAGTTTGAGCTTGCAAACAATGGCACTATATTTTTAGACGAAATAGGGGAGATTTCATTAAATTTACAGGCCAAGCTGCTCAGAGTTATAGAGAATAAAACTATTTCAAGGGTTGGAGGGCTTGAAAGTATTCCTGTTGATGTTAGGATTATTTCAGCAACAAATAGAAATCTATGGAATGAAGTGAGGAAAGGTAAATTCAGAGAAGATCTCTATTATAGATTGAATGTTGTCTATCTTAGGTTGCCCCCTCTCAGGGAGAGAAAAGAAGATATTCCTCTATTGACCAGGCATTTTATAGACATTTATTCCAGTAAAGAGGAAAAAGTCATAGAAGAAATAGGTGATGATGTTCTGGATCTTTTCTATTCAATCGAATGGAATGGAAATGTAAGGCAGCTTGAAAATGTTATTCATCATGCAATTATAATGAGTGAGGATAAGAAAATTCTATTAAGAGACCTTCCTGAGAATGTTTTTTATATGATCAGTAAAAGTAATATACTTGAGAGTGAGGGGTATATTAGGAAAGATACATTGGTAATTACAGAAACAAAGATTGAAGAAATTGAAAAAGCCCAGATAATATCAGCGTTAGAAAAAGCTCACTGGAAAATTTCTGAGGCAGCAAGGTTGTTAGGGGTGCATAGAAATACATTAAGACAGAAAATGAAAAGATTTAATATAAATAAGTAGGTTTGTAAATTTAATAAAATATGCTCTTTTTATCTCCATCAAAAGATTTTTTAAATATCAAATTTGTTTATATCAAATTGATCTGCTACTTCTTTTTGAACACATTTAAAAAGTAGATTAATCTTTTAATTTTGTGAAAATGGAGGTAAAAAATATTTTAATAATTTTCTTGACATAAAGGCTAATATTTAGTAAAATAATACTTGCGATTTTTGGTAGAAGTAGATAGGTGATAGGACTTAGGTGAGGGGAGAGTAGGAAGCCTTTAGTAAGGCCGAAGAAGGACAAACTTTCTGTTATAGAGATTTATAACGGAGGGTTTGATTCTGGCTCAGAGCGAACGCTGGCGGCGTGTCTTAGGCATGCAAGTCGAT
>Ga0207433_10001075_pt1 | contig 60351 bp, 58 predicted proteins | sample YelNatPaOPGAMG01_FD_187559 | JGI IMG/M metagenome (GOLD analysis project Ga0207433, IMG submission 187559) | Hot spring thermophilic microbial communities from Obsidian Pool, Yellowstone National Park, USA - OP-RAMG-01 (SPAdes) (version 3) | ecosystem: Environmental > Aquatic > Thermal springs...
GCACCCGCACAATCAAAGCGCTGCCCCAGCTCTACCACTTCGAAGGCCTGCCGCAAATGCATGTGCCCAAACCTGCAGAACAACGCGCCCTTGCAGCTATGGGTCTAGCTGAATTCGTATCGGCTCTAGGCAAGCAACAGGTAATCAAGCGCGCCACCAACTCACACAAAAACCGATGACCCTTATGCTCTTAAGCATGAAAACTTTCCCCACATCCAAGCTTGCCATGGTCAGAGGTATGCGGCGAAGTGCGTACCCGGAGCAGGGCCGGAAGCGGTGTGCAGCGTCACCCAAAGCAAGCCGCCCACGCCCCCGGCGCCTTCCATCGTGCCTGAAAGATCCAAGCCCCATGAATAGCTCCGCACCAAGGCGTTGTCGCTAGCCCGCAGCTCGGCAATATGCCGGCCAAACAGCGTCGGATCGCTGACAAATTTCATGTCCTCAACCACGGCCCATGTGTTGTTGGTCCACACCGACGTTACCTGCCGTATCCGACGCCCCAACGCATCGTATTGCCATTCAACTCGCCGCCACGACGTCTGTGGCGTGTCGGAGCGGCTCTCGACTTTCACCAGACGGTTCCCTGCATCCCACGTGTAGTTCCACCGACCATCACTTGTCATGTTACCATCAACATCATAACTGAATACCTCAGGTGTCTTGGCCACAAAGACGTTACCTGTCACAGGCGTCTCTCCACTCGCCGTCACCGTCACTTGTTGCCACACTGGCCCTGATGCGTTGTTCACAGTCAGCTCCTTCCGGAAGTATTCGCCTTTCCGATACGCCAACTCTCCATTCACATACACCGGCTTCGTCGCCAAGGCAATCCCAATAATATCCACATACCCAGGCACTGTACGCTGACTGTATTGGTTGAGCAGGTTAGCCGTGTACAGGCTCTCACGCAGGTTCCACCCGTTCTCGTCACCACCACGTCGAGCTACTTTGCGATTGCCTATGTCATCAAACCCATACTCGAACTGTTGCCCAGCCACAGGGGTCCCATCTGACCAGTATTTCCTACCTGCAATCACCTGGCCCAGTCGATCGTACTCGTACAACCAGTACGAACCGTCTGCAAGCTTATCCCTCATTCGCTGGTTCGAATTGTTGTATTGGTAATTGAAATCAACCCCAGACGATGCATATGGCGCTGACGATATCGCCGTCAGGCAGTTCAGAGCATCGAGGTGTTGGGTAGTTGTACTGCTGTTGCATACAAAAGTGGCAAACAAAAGCTAGCACACCCCAAATCCAGGAGGGCAAAAGCCACTAGCTCTGATTCCACACGCCATCGCAACACCTGCCAATTCCAACGTTGACACCATCACGAACCCACCCATTTAATCGTTACACTGCTTCCAGGGTCACACGCAATCTACATCCAAAGCACATCTCCGTAGTTTGCCCCATAGTGGAGGAGTCTCAACTAAGCCTTGTAAAATGCCACGTTCACATCTGGTCCTTACGGGTTTCTAGGCGGTCCAAAAAAGCCCTCTGGTAATACAATTGGTTTGCACCCCACCTTCTACTTCCATCATTAGCAACCCAACTCCAATCATCCTGGCGTTGAAAAGCCTACAACGGGCTGTAGCACCTGTAGTCTCGTCATTATACATTCCCGCTGTACCTAGGGCGTTTGTTACCATACGTTCCACCTCTGTAAACCCAACTCCAAATACAACACGCTGAAAACCATTGGCGTCCTCATCGAAAGCCCAACGAGCTATAATCCGAGGCAACCCATTCGTATTGCTTAGCGTAGCACCATGAGCCAACATCCGATCCACAAAAAAAGCGGTGAAATCGCCTCTTTGACCCTTTTTGCAACCACTGCTCAATAACACCATCCCGCACAGAACAACTACCCACACGAAACACAATGTAGTTTTCATGGTATTGATGGTGAGTTTCCTCAGGTTGGAGCCAAGCCCACAACTGGCCGCAGTCGACAACGGGACGGCCATACTTTTTGAGTTCTTTGTTCGCCTGCATACACAGGCAAAGGCACAAACCATGAACATCCACTTTACCCTTGCCAATCGACCTCGCTAGTTCATGACATTTAAGGCATTTTTTCTTGCATGGCTGCCTACACTCAGTATCAAGCCCACACATGCATTCGCAAAACCAATCCTTGGAGTAAGAATAAACTCTTGTGCAGTTTCGAAAATAGGCAGTAATACTGTCGTACCACAAACCCAGTGGGTCAAATTGTAAGAGGTTTCCATCGGAGCATGCCAAAATACCACCGTTTTTTGCTATACCTACATACGACCGAGGAACAAGGTTTGACTTAGAAAGTGTCCATGGGAGCAGTTTTGGCTTTACAACTGCTTTTTTAGGATGGGTGGGTCCTCTGCCTGGGTGCTCAGTTAAATAAAAACCTGCCCTTGGCAATGAACTGTCCGAATGAGATGCCCAGTGAAGCTGAAAGCAATTAACTGGGTGTGTTGCATCCTTTGCTACATGGCTTTGTACACGGAGGGACAATTATTGGAAAAACTAGCAAAACCCCAGTGGCAGTATGAGAGCAAGAATAGACCAGATGATAATTTGTGAGGATGTTGGTGTGGATCAAGCTACGTTCGGCTTTTCCTGATGATGCGTAGATGCACAGCGGAGATAAGTGGGAGGTATGGGCAAGGAACAGAACAATTCACTGAACAAGGGTACCTAAAAATTACGTGGGTTGGGTTTATAGGTATCCTAACCGTGCAAGTTCGTTTTGGAGAGCCGACTTAAATTTTTTGAGGTCGTCCTCAGAAGGTCTGTAGCCAGTGAGTTCCGGAGCTATTCCCAAACGGCCCATTTCGTCCATATACCAATCAGCACGTTGTCCATCGCTGAAAGTTACTCGGCCGCTCAGGACAGTCCCAGGTTGGGGGTATTCGTCCACTGTTACAGTAACAGTGCCAACATTTAAAGGGGATTGCTGGGCTTGTTGGTTCTGCTGCGGGGTTGGGGCTTGGCTCTTCTTCTGATCAGCAGATTCTTGATCTTTAGGAACGAGGTCCAAATCGGCCAAAAGCAGTTTCACCTCCATGTAGGTCAATCTGATGTTCAACTCTTCAGCCAATTTTTTTTGAATCTGGGCAACTGAAAAACCCTCGTTTATCCACTCAATAATCTTTTGTTTGGTTTTTTCGTCTAACTGCTTGTTCATATGCCGCTTCGAAAGGTGCACAGTTTGTCCGTAGAAATCCACTCGAAAATTTAACTCGGAATTGACTTCATGCAACGCGTGAGAGTTTTACGGGGGTTGAAGCAATGTCACTGAAATGAGGAACTGCCATTTTTGATGCTGCCCCCCCACATTATCCTCATAAGCGACATATTGGGCTAATGAGCGTGTTAGCTCTAGCGTTTTTGAGATACGGTTAATACATTTTTAATTTTGATACAAGGCCTTACTCCTGTTGCTGGTAACAGTTCCACATTGAGTGGGAAACTTAGTAATATCTCTGTGCCCGGGGTGAAAGTGGATCACCGAACATCGTGAAAAAAGAAGCATTTTATTGCTTTACACTTAGATATGGGTATTTCAAAACTTGAGTTTGTGGGTATAAAACTCTCTGATTACAACAAACTTTGCCAAAGGCTATTAGTCCGAAGCTTGTCTTTAAAAACCCGGGTGGGGACTTCAGAGATGTTACTTTTGGGAGATCCTTGTGTGATAATTGGGATCGATCCGGCGTTAAGGAGTACCGGGGTAAGCGTGATTAAAGCCAGTAAAAAAGGCTTTGAGGGCATATATCAAGGGTTACTTTGTCCCCCTACTAAACTGGATCACCCAGCACTTTTAGCGTGGATATATTCGCGGGTTGATTCGATTCTGAACCGAGAAAAACCGGATTTAGCAGTTATTGAAGGGTTGGTTTACGTGCAAAATTTCAAAACAGCTTTTACGTTGGGGGAGGTTCGGGGCTGTATTTTAACTTGCTTAGGGCACCATAATATCCCCGTGGTTGAAGTAAGCCCAAAGAAAATGAAACAAGCTGTGACGGGATATGGAAACGCTACGAAATTGGCCGTTGCCAAAATGGTAAAGGAATTACTCCGATTGCAGTCCACACCCGCTGGAGATATAACAGACGCGATAGGGCTGGCTATAGCAGGATGGATAGAAATTCAAAAAACTACCAAAATACCAACACAGTTACAGTGAAGGCACGTTGGCCTCTAACTTCCATAACTTTACATACTAGGAGTTGGGTAAGCCTATGATATCGTTCATTGAGGGAAAACTTACAGAAGCACTTCCCACACGAATCGTCTTGGAAGCAAATGGTATGGGGTATGAGATTTTCATCCCCATTTCGACCTACGAGAAACTTCCAGGAGTTGGTTCCCCTGTACGCATTTACACCCATTTAACTGTACGTGAGGATGCGCACATTTTATATGGATTTTATACGGTACAGGAGCGAGACCTATTCCGCCTATTAATAAATGCAGTTACAGGCATTGGTCCAAAGCTTGCTTTAAACATTTTAAGTTCGTTTACCCCAGAGGCATTCCGAGAGGCTGTTTCCCGGGGAGACATAAAAGCGCTTGCACAAGTGCCAGGTGTAGGCAAAAAAACTGCGGAACGTATAATTGTGGAACTGCGCGACAAGGTATTTCCCGCCAAAAAACAGGAGGTGCTGATTCCGTCGGTTCAGCCTGCAGCTCGAGATCAGCGGTGGACCGATGCAATTATGGCACTAATGGCGCTTGATTTCAAACAGTCTGAAGCACACGAGTTAGTTTCTCGAGTTGTCTCCAAACTTGGTCCTAATTGCACTGTAGAGGAAATAATCAGAGAATGTTTACGACAACAAAGGTAAAAATTGGTTACCAGAGAGATGTCTAGGAAAGTCCTCCCATACCCCTTGACCAACTCTCAAAAATTTCTGGCGTGGGGTGCTTATTTATTAGGTAGGTGGGTACCACGTACAATACGTATGAGATTGGAAGACAGGTCAGGGTTGGTGCAACGTGGCAAACTTCCCCAAGCTATTTATTGTATGTGGCACAACCGACTGGCTCTTGCGCTTACTGCATACTATCGGTTTGCTAAGCCTATCACTCCAGCCAGAGGACTTGCTGTGATGGTAAGCGCCAGTCGGGACGGAACCCTATTGGCAGCGGTATTGGAACGGTTTGGGGTTGTACCTGTGCGAGGTTCGAGCAGTAGACGAGGAGAGCAAGCGCTTCTTGAGTTGGTAGGGTGGGCGGAACGCGGTTACGACCTCGGGATTACCCCTGACGGCCCACGAGGGCCAAGATATGAAATCCAGGACGGCGTGCTGTGGTTAGCCCAGCTTACTGGCCTTCCGATCTTTCCTTGTTCTTACGACGTGCATTGGCATATTCGTGTCAAGAGTTGGGATAGGTTTATAATTCCCCTCCCGTTCTCCACATGTGTATTTCGGGTGGGTCCCCCGATTCGGCTACCAAGAGTTATCACCTTGGACGAATTCGAAAAGATTCGGGAAGATCTTAAAGGTCTTATGATGAGCCTGGGGGCAGAGTAGAACCTAATTTTAAAATTGTCTGCAGTCCCACAACTTTTAAACTGACGAACGTTTATGTGTGGAATAGTGGGATACATAGGACCACGCCCTGCAGCTCCACTACTCATAGAAGGGTTGCAAAGGCTTGAATACCGCGGATACGACTCGGCAGGCATTTGCGTTTTAAACGATGGGACTCTCCAAGTACGAAAATTAGCAGGGCGAGTTGCACAACTTTGGGAAATGCTAAAAGATAATCCTTTAGAAGGTAACACCGGCATCGCCCATACTCGCTGGGCTACACATGGTCCACCCACGGATATCAACGCACACCCACACCTGGATTCAAGTAAAACCATTGCAGTAGTCCATAATGGTATAATTGAAAACTACCGGGCTCTGAAAAGTAAGCTAATAGCCCAAGGATGCAGATTTATTTCGCAAACCGACTCGGAGGTATTTGCCCACTTAATTAGCACCTACCTAAAAAAGAAAACTGCACGGCGTACCACTATTACACCAGCACTTTTGACGGAGGCGGTGGTTAATGCGACCGATCAAGCAATAGGAACCTACGCCATAGTAGTTACTCACGCAGCGTTGCCGGGGGTACTTGTGGGGGCTAGACGTGGGTCCCCGTTAGTGTTAGGCATTGCACAAAATGAGTTTTTCCTAGCGAGTGACATATCGCCAATTATCCCTTACACTGACAACGTAATCTTTTTAGAGGACGGGGATGTCATTACGGTAACCCCAACAAGTTACCAAATTTACAACGGCAAGCGCGCCGTGAAGCGTCCAGTGAAAAAGGCTCATTACAATCCGGAAGAAGCCGAAAAAGGAAATTTCCCACATTTCATGCTTAAAGAAATTCACGAACAACCCATAAGAGCGGCTGAAGTAATTAAGCGTTGTTTGAAACCAAACTTAGGCATAGCTGAATTTGAGGAGTTATCATTGAGTCCAGACCAACTTAGGAAAATCAAACGCCTATTATTGGTAGGTTGTGGTACAAGTTGGCACGCCGCTCTTACGGGAGAATACACCATCGAATCTTTGGCCTTGCTGCCGGTTGAAGTGGAGAACGCAAGCGAGATGCGTTACCGGCGACGGCCGTATGAGAAAGGCACCGTTGTGATGGCAATCTCACAATCGGGTGAAACCGCTGACACACTTGCAGCTGTTAGGGTGGCAAAAGCCCAAGGGTTACGAACCCTGGCGCTTGTGAACGTACCGGGCTCAACCATCGCAAGGGAATCTGATGCCGAAATTTATATGCGAGCGGGCCCGGAAATTGGGGTAGCCTCAACAAAAGCTATGGGCATGCAACTGCTTATGTTGACGTTGTTAGGATTGACCCTAGCACGGCTCCGCGAAACCATCCCTTTGAACAAAGCTCGACACTTAGCCCGTCAGTTACAAAGGATTCCAGACCAAATTCAACGGATTTTGGAGGATTCTGAGCACATAAAACGCCTGGCGGAAAAATACATGAACTATGGTAATTTCTTATATTTGGGGCGCCAGTACAATTACCCCATCGCGCTCGAGGGGGCTTTAAAACTAAAGGAAATCTCCTACATCCATGCAGAAGGTTATCCCTCAGCCGAAATGAAACATGGGCCAATCGCATTAATAACTCCCGAGTTTCCCACAGTCATAATTGCTCCTCGCGACAGTGTTTACGAAAAAAATCTTAACAACATCGCGGAAATAAAAGCCCGTAATGGCAGGGTAATTGCGGTAGCTACTCAGGGGGATACTAAGATTTTAGAGTCGGTTGATGATGTGATATACGTGCCCGAGACGGAAGAGGTCTTGTATCCTCTCCTTGTGGTTGTGCCCTTGCAGCTTTTTGCCTATTATGTGGCTGTATTTCGGGGGTGTGATGTAGATAAACCGCGGAACCTTGCAAAAAGTGTGACAGTAGAGTAACAGAGTAAAAAGCTTGCTCACAGAGGTTGCAGTGGATAAGATACCCTACTGTTTCAATTAATTATGCGACGACCCAGACCAGTCAAAACTAAAAAAGCGGCGGCTAAACGGTTTAAAATAACCGCGACAGGCAAGGTTATGCGGTGTCGTGCGGGAAAACGTCACTTAATGCTCGGGAAATCGTCAAAGCGCCGGCGTCGGCTTCGAAGTAAAGTTGAGGTTTCGGATACCGACGCTCACCGAGTGTTAGAGGCATTACCGTTTAGTCATCGCGGATAACCGACAATAAGGCCTAAACTAGTATGCGTGTTACTAATGCTCCAGCTTCAAGAAAACGCCGAAAACGGTTGCTGGCGATGGCTAAGGGCTATCGCCTTCGTAGGTCTAAGTTATTCCGATACGCTAAGGATGCTGTTTATAAGGCATTACAATATGCCTATAGAGATAGGCGGACCAGGAAACGGGCTTTCCGAAGGCTCTGGGAAATTAGGATTAACGCAGCAGCACGAAGTGCTGGGCTAACCTATTCCAGGTTTATGGAGGGGCTTAAAGCGGCGAATGTAAATATTAATCGCCAAATTTTAGCCGATTTAGCCGCCAGAGACACTGCAGCCTTCCTTGAACTAGTTAAAATCGCGCAAAAAGCATTGCAAGAAAAGCACGCTGCAAAGGTATAGGTTTAACCTTACCTACTTACAGGGCATGGGTGGCGCACCATTAATGGTCAGAAGGCGCCACCCATGCGCGTTTTTGTACACTAGACGTACGAAAGCTTTCGGCGTAATTTGCAAGGTATGGCAAGTCCAAAAAAATCCCCAAGCCCTCAAAAAGACGACCTATCCAAACTATCGTTTGAGGATGCGTTTCAACAGCTCCAAGAGATCGTGGCCCAACTCGAATCCCCAGAACTACCCCTCGAACTCCTAATAGAGCGGTTCGAAATGGGGATCAAACTCGTCCAAGTATGCCGTGACAAACTAACCCAGGCTGAAATAAGGATCAAACAGCTTGAAGAAAACCTCCAAGGCGAACTCAAGCTAAAACCGGTTGACATGACGGAACTGAAGACCACGAATTCGAATCACGAGTAAAATGCGTGTCTAAAGAGACTGTATGGGTGGATACTTGGAGAACATAAAATCAAGCCGTGATTTGAAGCGGTTTACTGTTGCCCAGTTGAGGGAATTGGCCTCGGAGATTAGGCAACGAATAATTGAAACGCTTGCAAAAAATGGGGGACACTTAGCCTCAAACTTAGGCGTTGTTGAACTTACGTTGGGAATCCATTACGTTTTTGATATCCCACCGGACAAACTCGTCTGGGATGTAAGTCACCAATGTTACACCCACAAGCTGCTTACAGGCCGAGCACACCTTTTCCATACAATTAGAACCACGGGTGGCTTATCGGGATATGCTTCTCGATTAGAAAGTCCGGCTGACTGCTATGGAGGAGGTCATGCAGGAGTAGGTCCCTCTGCTGCACTAGGGATTGCGGCGGCAAGAGACCGGCTTGGATCAAATGAACATGTCATCTGCGTAATCGGGGACGGGAGCCTAACCAATGGTATCGTGTATGAGGCATTAAATAACATCGCGCAAACCACTCGGCGGTTGATCCTAATTTTAAATGACAATCAGTGGAGCATCGCTAAGAATGTTGGTGCAATTGCTCGATATCTAAGCAAGATTATCACCAATCCCCACTACAATCGGTTGCACCGCGACTTTCATTCATTATTGAAAAAACTACCTAAAGGTGAGCTAGCTCTTATGCTTGCCCAACAAGTGGAGGAAAGTTTTAAACGCGCTCTTACGGGTGCGACACTTCGGCCCACTACCCAGGAATTAGAAACAGATGGGCGTGGAGGCACGGGCAACAGTGTAATTTTCGAAGAATTTGGGCTCCGATACTTAGGGCCAGCCGATGGGCACGACATCGAGGTCCTGATCAACTTACTTGAATTTGCTAAAAACTACAACCAACCGATTGTACTCCACTTCGTAACTCAAAAAGGTCGAGGGTATGCAGAAGCTCAACAAGCTCCCGAAAAGTTTCACGGATTATCTCCCACCCAAATCATCCAAGCATCCCATCCTCAGCCACCTCCTCAGTGGGCCGATGTGTTCGGGCAAGCCTTGGTTAAGTTCTGTAAAACCAACCCCCGCATCGTTGGGATCACTGCTGCAATGCCATCCGGCACAGGATTAAAGTATCTTGAAAAGGAATTACCCAACCAGTACTTCGACGTAGGAATTGCTGAAGAGCACGCGGTTGCATTCGCTGCAGGATTAGCCACAATGGGCTACCATCCCGTGTGCGCAATATACTCCACATTTTTGCAAAGAGCATACGATTGCATCCAACAAGAGGTTTGCTTGCAAGACTTACCAGTAACATTTTGCATGGACCGCGCGGGATTGTCAGCGTCAGATGGCCCTACCCACCACGGCCTATTCGATATTTCCTACCTCCGCCCAATCCCCAATGTGATTGCAATGGCTCCCTCGAACGAAGATGAACTTGTGGACATGTTGTACACCGCTCTCTTGACCAACCACCCAACTTTCATTCGATACCCACGAGGGCCAGCCGAAGGCGTCCCAATAAAAAGCTGCCCCCAGCAAATACCAATCGGGACTGCTCAAGTAGTAAAAGATTTTCAACTCCACACACACCCGCAAATAGCTATTTTTGGGCTCGGGAACATGCTTAAAGTCGCTATAGCTGTTTCCAATTTGCTCAGTAGGTCTAGCATTGATACTGCTGTAATCAATCCACGGTTCATAAAACCTCTCGATAAAGAGACCCATCTCAAATTTGGATCCCAAGCCGACCTTCTCGTAACAATTGAAGATCACGTGTTAGCTGGGGGGTACGGGTCGGCTGTGCTAGAACTCCTCCACGATAATGGGATTACCACCCAAGTGCTCCGTTTCGGTTGGCCCGATAAATTTATTGAACACGCAACTACAGACGAAGATTTGCGTGCCGTATATGGGTTAACTCCAGAAAATATCGCGACTAAAATTCTAGAAAAACTTTCGCAACAAATCCCCGAATTCGTGCAGAATCAACAAGCAAAACTAAAACCGTTACCAACCCCAACCAACACTCCAGGGTAGAAATTGCCCCCTCGGCAAAATAAACTTCTTATCGCACCTCCGCTTGCAAAAACAAACGTAAGTTTTCGTTTCCAATCCGAACGTTCGAGTGGTCATCAGCGTAACCTCTCTCCGAATCTCAGAGTCCACTTTGCGCTTTAAACCGGAAAGTCGCGGTATAAACCCTTGGTCCAGTTAACCCCTCCAGGACCCACAATTTGTTAAACCTCTCAGAAATAAAAATTTGGGTCGACAACCCTTTTAAAAGAGAATGTACACTTACAATAGCGTGAAGCCCATTGCCCCGATAATCGTCAAAATTTTAAGCACATGAACTTTGTAAGGCTAATCGAGAAGAAAAGGGATGGTATTGAGCTAAACGCTGGAGAAATCGGCGGTTTTGTGTTGGGTGTGTCCAATGGCACTATCCCAGATTATCAAATCGCAGCGTTTTTAATGGCGGTTTATTTTCGGGGCCTGTCACGGAGCGAACTCACCAATTTAACTCTTGGAATGCGAGACTCAGGCAAAACCTTAAGATTTCCACCCGATCCTCGGCCAGTTGTGGATAAACATTCAACTGGGGGCGTTGGTGATAAAGTGAGTCTACCGCTTGTACCTTTACTTGCATGTCTTGGGTTTCGAGTACCAATGATCTCTGGACGCGCACTTGGAATCACTGGTGGCACGTTGGATAAATTGGAATCGATCCCTGGGTTTCGTACAAGTCTTCAAATCGATGAGATTATCTCTATTGTCCAACAAATTGGGTGTGTGATATGCGGCCAAACAGAGGATATGGTACCCGCCGATAAAAAACTTTACTCACTGAGGGATGTAACAGGGACAGTCCCCAGTATTCCACTTATAGCAGCTTCCATACTTTCCAAAAAGCTTGCTGAAAACCCGCAAGCCCTGATCCTCGACGTCAAATATGGAAAGGGTGCGTTTATGAAAAGCAAGCATGAGGCTCTCCGACTTGCTCGCGTCATGACTAAACTCGCCTCGGAATGTGGAGTCAAAACCCGTGCCATATTAAGCAATATGAATTCACCAATTGGGCAAGCTGTAGGCAACTGGTTAGAGATTAAGGAGACTATGCAATTTCTAAATTTGAAGGCCCAACCGTCCCCATCAGACCCACTTTTTGACCTTTGGACCCTGGTTACTCACTGTGCTGCCCACCTTTTAATCTTGGCAGAGAAACATAAGACTTTAAAAAACGCTCTTAAGGCCGTTATTGACTGTATGGTTTCTGGAAAACCAAAGGAGAAATGGTTCCAAATGCTACATGCACAGGGGGCAGATATACACGCTTTCGAAACTTTACTATCTAAGGACCACCTAGCACCCGTCGTGATCGAGATAAAGAGTAATAAGAAAGGTTATGTTTCCAAATGTGATGCGCGCATCATTGGAGAAGCAGTAAGGGATTTAGGAGGTGGTCGGCTTGTCGCAGGTGCAGAAATAAACCATACCGTCGGCATTGACAACATCGCAAAAGTAGGACAACAGGTAAGCCCTGGAGATGTAATAGCTAGAATTCATGCGCCAGAGGCGCGTACAGGGTCTATAATTGCTGAGGTCGTCAAAACTGCTTTTGATATTTCTGATGCTCCTCCTGAACCTGCTCCGATAATCGCACAAGTGATATAAAGCTAAGTCAAACCATTTTATGTCTAACTTTTTTACCACGCTGCTGCTGGCAACGTTTCCATACAATGGGGCGAATTACGTGGGTTTTCGGCACTGGTGAACAGACCCTAAATTTGTATTATTACTAACTAGCAAACGAGCTATGCAGCCATGGGTAAAACAATAAAAGAACTTTTGGCATCTGAAACACCGATCGAGCAAGTCTCAGTTGCCGGGTGGGTTAGAACCCGCCGTGATGGTAAGACATGTTCCTTTATCGAAATCAATGACGGTTCTTGTGTCGCTTCCCTGCAGATTGTAGTTGAACAATCCTGTTCTGGATACGAAATGTTGAAGAAAATTCTAACAGGCAGCTCCATACGTGTGGAAGGTGCACTTGTCCCTTCACCTGCGCCGAAACAAAAATGGGAGTTACATGCAAAACAAATCCGACTAATTGGACCTGCAGATTCCACGTATCCACTACAAAAGAAAGGGCACTCATTGGAATTTTTACGAACAATTGCTCATCTTCGCCCACGCTCAAATCTTTTCGGTGTGGTTTTTCGGTTTCGAAGCAAGATCGCGCTTGCTGTACATGAATTCTTCCAAAAAAGGCAGTTCATATATGTGCATACCCCAATAATCACCACAAACGACTGTGAAGGGGCAGGCAGAATGTTTCGCGTTACAACCCTAAGTGGGAACATCGACCTTGCACCGGAAAAAGATTTCTTTGGTAAACCTGCGTATTTAACGGTAAGCGGCCAACTGGAAGCTGAGGCATTGGCATGTGCCCTGGGCAAAGTCTACACGTTTGGCCCGACATTCCGAGCCGAAAATTCAAATACAAGCCGGCACGCTGCCGAATTTTGGATGATCGAACCTGAAGCGGCCTTTTACGATCTAGAATCCGATATGACTCTGGCAGAGGAGTTTATCAGATCAATAGCCCAATTTTGCCTTGAGAATTGCAAAGAGGAATTGGAGTACTTTGCTCAACGGGTTGACCCACAGGTATATCAACGGCTTACTGTAGTGGCCACAAAACCCGTAACCCGTATCCCTTACAATGAAGCCATTGGTATTTTGCAGAAATCTGGGAGAAACTTCGAATTTCCACCGACTTACGGGGAAAACTTACAAGCTGAGCATGAAAAGTACCTCACCGAAGTATATTTCAAAGGACCGGTCACCGTCTTCAACTTCCCACGGGCAATTAAACCATTTTACATGCGCCTTAACGACGATAATGAAACGGTTGCGGCAATGGACGTACTCGTCCCTGAGGTAGGTGAGATCATTGGAGGCTCACAAAGGGAGGAACGATTAGAAACACTGCTCGAAAACATGAAATACCACGGACTCAAAGAACGAGATTACTGGTGGTATGTAGACCTCCGCCGCTACGGGACCGTCCCGCACGCCGGTTTCGGTGTGGGATTTGAGAGGCTTTTAATGTTTCTATCAGGTATCCAAAACATCAGAGACGTAATCCCATTCCCTAGGACACCAGGCAATGCTGAGTTTTGAAACATGGTCTTAACCACTCCGCGCTCATCCCCCAACACTCCCCAAACTCAAGCAGCACAGTTGTAACAATTGATCCGGATATGACGTTAAACCCATCGACACCCTTCGCTCAATTTTCCGGTTACGGAGGGGATAAAACACAACATCATCAAACAAATTATCTCATTTTGCAGGGTGTAACAGCCCAGCTATTGAAACGAATTCCCGTGCATTTCGCACAAAACGTAGAACACCTTATTCCAAAACTTTTTCTAACATCCCAAAGAGCTTGATAAGTGGGCAATTTACAACCGAGGCATTATTTTGACGTGCCAATTTCACCAGCGGGAAAAGAAGGCAACAAAAGCCTTAATGGGCAAGCTTCGCATTTTGGGTTCCGCGTCGAACAATATTTTTTACCCACCGCAACAAGTTGTGCATGATAATCTTGCCAGTAATCAATCAAAGCCGCCCCTTTTAGGTGACTCAACGAGCCCTCACAAATGCGTTTCAAATCATCATAACTTGCCTTACAACGGCTTTTGCTCAATCCACTCCTTTTAACATCCAAATCCGTTTCACCACACCAACCATGCCTATGGAATATGCGGCGAGTATACGCATCCACAACAAACGTTGGCTTTTGCCCAGCATACAAAATCATGCTATCTGCTGTCTCTGGCCCAATCCCAGGTATGCTGAGAAGCCTGGTACGCACCTCTGGTATTTCACCTTCAAAAAACCGGTCGAAACACCCTCCAAATCTTTCTACCAACGTTTTTACAAAGGCCTTCAAACGACGAACCTTAACATTGTAATAACCGGCGGGGCGGATTAAAGCAGCCAAACGTTCTTCACTGGCTTCATACATAGATTGTGGGTCCAACAGGGCGGCTTGCTTCAGCCTTTCAATGGCTTTTTGAACGTTCTTCCAATTAGTGTTCTGGGTAAGGATTGCACCGACACATACTTCAAACTGAGAATCCCCTGGCCACCAACCCTGATGACCAAAGTGTGATCGCATCAGTTTATATGCACGCCTCAATTGGTTTGCCACTTGAAGAAGCCTTGCCATATACGAGCCTGCAAAAATAAAACTCACGCACTAAGGCCACCTGCGCAGTCATCCTCTTTGGGGGATAGTGGACTTTCAAGTATCTGCCTATTCTTCCACACTTCTTCTGGCCTAAAAATGCCAACAGGGGTCACAATTCCAGCGATCAATTCAGGAGGTGTAACATCAAACCCGGGATTCCACACAGCACTCCCGGGGTTCCCAAACGCCACGTATTGAAGATGTTTACCAACAGGGATCAGTTTCTTACCTTTTCCAACTTTATAAGGTCTACCCCATGCACCCTTCACCTCAGAGGCATCCCTCTCTTCAATCGGGACTTCACGCCCAGAAGTAAGCGTCCAATCAAAAGTGGACAATGGCACTGCTACGTAGAACGGTATTTTGTGATAATGCGCCAGTATTGCCTTGATGTATGTGCCAATCTTATTTGTGATTTCCCCGGTGCGGGCTACAACTCTGTCTGCCCCAACTAGTACAAGATCCACTTTCCCCTGCGCCATTAACAGTCCGGCTGCGTTGTCAGTAATAATCTCGTGTGAAATCCCTGCTTGCGAGAGTTCCCAAGCTGTTAGGCTCGAACCCTGGCACCTCGGCCTAGTTTCGCTACAGTACACGTGGATTTTCAGACCCAAAGCATGTGCCGCATAAATAGGCGCTGTAACCGTGCCCACGTCTACACAAGCAAGCCACCCAGCATTGCAATGAGTCAATATACGCATCCCGTCCCGGATTAATGCCAGGCCTTGTTGTCCGATAGCCTTGCATTCAGCGACACTTTGATTCGCAAATTCATTAGCGGCGCGGAATGCCAATTCCTTTGCCTCGGGAACAGAAGTAGCCCGTCTTGTTCGCTCCAACACGTACTTCATCGCATTAACCGGATCTACAGCGGTGGGACGCGCAGATTTCAACGTTTCGAACAACTTTTCTACATGGCGACTGAACTTTGCCATGGAAGATCCACGAAATTGATATATTCCTTGCACTAACCCATAAACTGCCGCAGCAGCAATCGCAGGAGCTCCACGCACCACCATGTCTAGGATTGCTGCAGCCGTCTCCGTATAGGTTTTAGTCCTAACCACTGTAAACTCGTGAGGCAATAGCCGCTGGTCAATCAGAATAACCTGATTCCGCTTTGGATCGTAATCCACCGATCGATAATATCTTTTTGCCCTACCAACTCGGACTTCCATGGAAATGTAAAATGCCCTTGTATCTTCGCGCGCGCAATTCATACTTCACATTAAACCATGCGGTGTTTCGTCACAGGCATAACTGGTTTTATTGGATCCAACCTTGCAGTAGAGCTCTTGGCCCGCGGCTACCACGTAGTTGGCTTTGCTCGTCCAAACAGTTCCCTAAAAGGAATCGCCGATCTAGATATCGAAATCGTGCGCGGGGACATAACTGACAAAGACACATTGTTGCGGGCACTTCGAAGGTGTGACTTATGCTTTCATGTAGCTGCTTCATACAAACTCTGGGACAGGGATTACAAATCAATGTACATAACAAACGTGCAAGGTACCCGCACTGTCCTAGAAGCAGCAATTACCGCAGGGTGCACCAGGATCGTGTACACAAGCACTGTAGGATGCATCGGTTTACCCAGATGCGAAGGGGGGAAAATAATTCCGGCTGACGAAACCACCCCGGTAGAACCAACCCAATTGTCAAATCACTACAAACGCTCGAAGTGGGAAGCAGAACAAATAGCCATTAAATTAGCGGCACAAGGACATCCAATCATCATCGTCAACCCTACTGCACCCATTGGTCCCCGCGATGTTAAACCCACCCCAACTGGACAAATAATCGTAGATTTTCTCAATCGTAAAATGCCTGCTTATGTTGATACGGGTCTAAACTGGGTCCATGTACGTGATGTAGCATTAGGCCACATATTGGCGGCCGAAAAAGGACGCTTGGGCGAAAGGTACATCCTAGGTAACCTTAATGGCAATCTCACCTTGGCAGAAACATTCCAATTGTTGGAACGTATTACTGGGATTCCAGCGCCACGGCACCAAATCCCATACTTTGTGGCTTTCGGATTCGCTTTGCTAAGCGAAATACACGCTAAGCTAACTGGCAAACCTCCAAAGGCACCATTAGCAGGGGTACGAATGGCAAAATACAAAATGTTTTTCAATCCTCATAAGGCGGTTTTTGAACTTGGCCTACCTCAAACACCCATCGAACAAGCATTTAAGGACGCCGTTTCATGGTTTGTTGAAAATGGTTATGTTCGGACTCCTCTACCTAAACCCACCACTGAGCCCCAACCATAAATTTCTATCGTGTCAGAAACAATGCTTGCTTACGAAATGGAAAATGACAAAACTGTTTGAAGCTTATGGCACAACACATAAAACTACACATTCCTGGCCCAGTCGAAGTAAGTGAAAAAACGCTCCAGGCGTTCCGGTCACCCATGATCGGACACCGTAGTCAGGCATTCAAAGACCTGTACGCAAGCATTCAACCCCAACTCCAACAGTTGTTTTACACGAAACAATTGGTCTTTATTAGTACATCCTCTGCTTGGGGAGTAATGGAAGGCGCCATCCGAAACCTTGTTGCACGCAAAGTATTAAACTGTATGTGTGGTGCATTTTCAGATAAATGGCACGACGTTTCCAAGCGTTGTGGCAAGGAAGCCGAACCCCTCCAATTTCCCTGGGGTTCGCCTATCAGGGCAGAAGCTATTGACAAAAAACTAGCCACAGGGCAATTCGATGCAATCACATATGTCCACAATGAAACCTCCACCGGAGTAATGAGCCCAATTGAAGAACTCGGCGAGCTAAAGAAAAAATACCCTGATGTAATGTTTATCGTGGACGTAGTTAGCTCATTCTCGGCAGTGAAAATCGAATTTGATCGGTTGGGACTCGATGTGATGCTGGCAGGCTCACAAAAAGCTTTAGCCTTACCGCCAGGCATCACATTGTTTACCTGCTCAAAAGCAGCATTGGAAAAAGCCGCCACAATTAAAGACAGAGGATACTACTTCGATTTTGTGGAGTTCCAAAAGAACGCAGAGCAAAACATGACACCTAGCACACCAAGCATAGGCCATGTATTTGCTTTGAAATCAAAACTCGAAGACATTTTTACAGAAGGCCTTGAAAACAGATATGCACGTCATAAAAAACTCGCTGAAATGACCAGGGAATGGGCACGGAGCCATGGCTTCACATTGTTTCCAGACCCAGGTTACGAATCAGTAACACTGACGTGTGTAAATAACGGTGCAAAACCTGGCGGTCGGGTGATCGACGTTCCTAAATTCCAAAAACTGGTTAAAGACCAGGGGTTTTTGATCGACGGCGGTTATGGAAAAATCAAAGGACTTACTTTCCGCATCTCAAATATGGGCGACGAAACAGAAGAAACCATGAAACAGTTGTTCGCAGCAATGGACCGGGCTCTAGCACAATTATAATTAACGTTTGAAATCCGATGTTACGGGGTTAAAAGATAAGTAGCTTATTTCATTGCGGTGGATGAGTGAGACACTCACTCATCCACCGTTTTATTTCCTGTGGTTTGTCGGTGTTTATTAAATCAACCCCCGCATCCCACAAAACCTGCCAAGCCATTGGCGTATCTGGTATTCCCCAAAACCGAATGCCACGTCCATTGCAATGGGATCTCTCCACCATCGACTTTAACTTCTCCAATTCCTGTTCGGAGAATTTCCCGTTACCGCGCCACTTAAAATGCCTGTTCCAGTCCTCCGAAACCCATAAGAACAAGTTTGGGGAATTAGTTACTCCTACTCTGTGATACGGCAATCCAAAGCCGCGAGCCGTGACGCTTCCGCACATATCAGCTCAACCGGTCTACGACCTGTTAACACAACAGTGACAGCATTAGTCCTTACTCCACCGTCTTCAAATCGGGTAAGGATGTCTTGGTACTCTTTCAGAACCTGGCGCAGTCTTTGGTAAGGTGGTTTTGGTTCCGATTTGATCTCAATCCATAACCAAAATGTAACGCCTGGGGTGTAAACCCACCCTCCATTTTGCTTAATTCGCGCCCTAAGTGGCTCAAAATACAGCTTTTCTAAGATTCTATCTTTGCTAAGAAAAATTGGTAAAAGTCCGACCAATAAGTTTTATCCTACAAAAAATACATCTGCTTCAACGCTATTTAATCCACATTCAAGCGCATCAAAAAGGGGCTGACCCCGCAAATAGTCGTTATGTGAATGTACCCGCCACAATACCACATCGTGCACCGAGTTAGTAACTTCAGCACCCAGAAGCATGTGCCCAAGTACACTTTCCAAACAAATTGTAAGCAAGATGGACCTTGGTATGATAGTCTTCGAACGTTCGTGCAATGATCGATGCATGTCCAAAATCAACGGTTAGTATTTACACCCCTGTCCAAAAATGCAAATCTATCTCCCAGAAACAATGCCAGATGAAACAAAAAACGCAATCCCTGTGATGGAACTGTTTGAACGTGCAGTAGCCTCCGGGCGTATCTCGCACGCGTACCTTTTTACGTGCGAAGACTTAAGCCCTCTTGAACAAGTCGCTATGCTATTCTCACGAATGATCTTATGTGAGTCGCCTACAAAGGATCCTTCCTGTAACTGCAAGCACTGTGAACTAGTTTCCAAGCTAGAGCATCCGGACATTCACATAATTAGGCCTAAATCAAAACTTCGGATGATCTTAATCCCCCAAATTAGGGACCTAATGCGGGAAATCCACCTCAAACCCGTAGCAGGCCATTACAAAATTGGAATCATTGTGGGAGCCGATAGGATGAACGCAGACGCAGCCAACGCATTTCTCAAAACGCTCGAGGAACCTCCGCCCCGCTCCGTGTTGTTACTCCTCTCAACCGATCCCCATAGATTATTGGAAACTGTGAGATCAAGGTGTTTACACGTTCCAATAGCCTTTGAAGCCAAAGCTACCATAAACCCGGAACTCAAAAGTTGGCTTTACGAGGTCACGAAACAACTCATCAGCACCCCCCCTGATATTGTAACCAAATATAAAGTCCTCGGATTAATCCTGGCAAAACTACAACAGATGCGGAACCAGATAGAAACACAACTAACCAAGGAGTCCCCACTCGAGATCTACGCCACGCAAGATTTACCAGAGGAAACCCGCGAGAAATGGAAAGAAGAATTGGCGGCTCAAATAGAAGCTGAATATCGCCATGCGCGTTCTGAACTGATGAAAGCTCTGACCCAATATTTTAGAGATGTCTGGTTGCTCACAATGGGCATGGATAAAAAACTCCTGTATTACCCAGACCTACAAACTACAATGGAAGTAGCCCAAAGGCTTAACCCAAAGCAAGCAGTCTCCAACATTCAAATCTTGCACCGTGCACATAAAATCCTTTTTACAAACGTCCAAGAACTGCTTGTGTTAGAGTCCGCCATTCTCCAGCTGCACCTATAAACCGGAAAATCAATGACAGCTCATGCTACCAAAAAATCCCCCAACAAACAAAGTGTCGCCTGGATTTTTATAATTGGACTTATCCTCGGTGTCATTGTTGTAAAACAAGGCAATCCCATTATTCTCTACAAATACACTACCCAAACAGAGCCAAGAGAGTTGCTGGAATGGATTTATATGTCTTGGCCTACCAAGGTAGGTTTCTTGTTAACTCTAGTTGCTGGATTAATTGCACTTTGGTGCACTCAAAAAATACCCAAACCGCTAACGGCCCAGTTAATTCTGCCCATTTCTTGGCTTGCTTGGCAAACTATAGTTACGCTTGTTACCAATGAAGCCAAAACACCAGCCATAGTGTTACTACACTTTGCCTGTGAATTAGCGTGGTTCTACATCGGCGTATTGGCGATCCGGCCCCATTTAGAAAAATGGATCCCTTGGGCGGGCCTCGTATGCGGACTAGGAATCATAATCCTGTTTGGCTTCGACCAACGATTTGGAGGACTTGAGCAAACCCGAAAATTTTTTTGGGAACACATATACCCCACCTTACCTAACCCCGACCCTGAACTTATCAAACGGATGTATAGCAATCGGATTTTTTCCACTCTGTTTTATCCCAACACGCTAGCATCAGTTTTAATACTCTGCACCCCCATTGTTTTATGGAGCATTTGGAATATGGAAAGCATCTTTAAGAAGGACGCTCGAGTGTTGTTAATCATTGTGTTCTCAGCCGGTGCATTCCTCTGTCTAGTTTGGTCCGGCTCAAAAGCAGGCTGGATAATTGCACTTTGCCAACTCACAATAGCAGGCTATTTCCTACCAGTGAACCCACAGCTTAAACGGATATTTCTAATCCTGGTGTTGCTAGCTGGTATGATCGGTTTTTTGTATCGATACCATGCGTACTTACAGAAAGGAGCGCCTAGTGCCGAAGCAAGATTATACTATTGGAAAGCCGCTTTAAAATTGACTGCACAAAATCCATTGTTTGGAATCGGGCAAGGCAATTTCGGTCGCTATTACGCAAAGATTAAACCTCCGGAAGCAGAAATGGCCAAATTAGTCCATAATGACTACTTACAACAAGCAGTTGAATCGGGTATACCTGGATTCATCTTGTTTCTCTCTGCAGTTGGAGTGTGCATGCTTAACGCAACCCGCCAAGCCATTAGAAGCCCGTACTCTGCTGTTTTTTGCCTCTGGCTTGGTCTAATAGGCTGGGCGTTGCAATCTTTTACGGAATTTGGGTTGTACATTCCAGCCGTGGGATGGATCGCCTTTTGTTTTTTGGGATGCTTAGCTATCCCGGTAAACGAAACACATGGCAGGTAAAACGGCAACCTTTCCAGGGCCAAAAAACCGTGAACCAGTGCTATAAAAGCATTAATTTAACCTGTAATCGCAACCACCCATTGATACACGTAAGAAACATTAAAAGCGAATCTAACGATTCACGCATTGGCCATTACGCCACAACCTTGCAAGTACAATCCATTGGTAGACTCTTGGATTCTCATAACTATAGCAAAATGGACGGCTAATTACCCAAACATGCTGCCTCTAGGAATAAGGAATGACAATACTCTGGGAATCCTAAGGACTCCCCTTATAAAACGTTCTGCTAGCCCACAGATTGACGCCGATACGCCGAAACCGTTAAGCTTATGCCATACTAAGCCATACAAATTGCAAAATGGTCGACCAAATATTACATCTGCTTGAACTACAAGAGCTCGATCGAAAAATACGTGAACTGGAAGAGCTTCTGATTACACTGGAACCTCAACGGGCAGATATCAAACAGCGGCTGACCCACGCACAAGCTGAGTTGGATGCCAAGCGAACTAGTTTAAGGCATGCTGAATCAGAAAAAAAACAATTCGAATTAGATATCGAAGCCAAAAGACAGCTTGTCCAAAAATACACGCTTCAACAATACCAAACCAAAAAAAACGAAGAATACCGCGCCCTCGCTCATGAGATAGAACTATGTAACCAGTCTATCTCACAACTCGAGGACCACGTTATCCAGCTGCTGTTTCGAATCGACGAACTACTTAAAGAAATCCAGGAAGCCCAAATAAAATTGAAGAACACAGAACGTGAGGTTCAACAACTCTTGGCTGAAATCGATCGACGTGAGCATGAGCTGAAAACTGAACTCGAACAACTCCGACAAAAAAGAGCCCGGTTGGCCTCCGAAATAGACCAAACTGCTTTGAACCATTACGAACGAATCGCAAAAAGCCGTGATATAGTGAATGTGGTCGTGGGGATTGACCGCGGTGTTTGCGGAGGGTGCCACGTCCAATTACCCCGACACTACATCGTCCAATGCCGCACAGGGAAAGAACTCGTCTTTTGCCCAAACTGTACCCGTATCCTCTACTACACACCAGAGATGAATACGATCAGAGCCGAGGAATAACCCCTTACAGATCACCCGTTAAATGCAAACCCCGCTCTAAGATGTCTTCCTTAAATGCCAACCCATGCCAAATTTCATGCGCCGCACACATAACCCACCTTCAAATTAACTCCCTAGCTTTCACTGTTCAGTCTATCCAACCCCTCACCCATCATACAATGCCTTCGCACCATACCTATCCGTTTAAGACGGTTTACTACTCGAAAATGAAAGTTGCCAAGTTTTACACGGCTCCAATCAACCCACTAGTACCCTATTCTCCCTGCATCTCCATTAGTGTTTTACATCCATACAAGAAAGATCCCCCGTTAATATCCAAAATCACAAACCCGGTAACGTTAAGAGAATTCGACTCGGCAACGGTTTTTACTTGGGCAACCATTACAGAACAGCCAAACGGTTGAGTAGAATGTGACCGCGGGCTTAATGTAGCCCCGCTCGTGAGCACATGGATTTCATAGATAGCCCATAGTTGGAACGAAATCCTAGGTTTAGAGGTAGCCGCCGACGTGAGTCGGCGGATAAATCCCCCTACGGTTTTACCAGTCACCATGGCATTATTCTACGTTGGAGTATAATTTGGTATCAGGGGTTCTGCACTTATACAGGCGCGGCCACACGCGACCCACAAACTCAGCTTTTTAACAAGCGCTCATGCCATTGTTGTACACGATATAATTATCAAGTCCGGTTTTACACAAGACTCTTTATCTGGACAACATGTACAACTCCTTATCGTAAGAAGCTGAAAACTGGCGTATCAACAAACGCAGCCGTGAAGGCTGTCCAACACAGTGGGGAGGCATCTCAACATAGGTTCCTCGAATGGCAATAACTTGGCAAGGGCCAAATCGGATTATATGTTAGGAAATGCTATGCGCCCCATTCGCACCATTATGCTCTATATTGTGGGCGTTTTTATTACCGCAGCTTTGCTTGCTCCCCTAATTTATCTTTTAGTGCATTCTATTCCTCACGCGCCTCCCTGGCTATTAGGGCAACCGTTTTCGCGGTACTTTACCCGGATTGCTCTCGTTTTGGCAGTGCTGAGCCTTTTCCCTTTAGCTAAGCACCTTGGCTTTACTCAACTACATCAAATTGGTCTCTTATTTTCGGCAGGTCAACTTCGATTCTTTTTCTGGGGAATTTTAGGTGGAGTTACCTCTCTGAGTTTTATCACCATTGTAAACGTGATATGCGGAATTAGGTCACTTTCCCCATCCATAACCCTGCCAATTATTGTCACCAAAACGGCTTCCACGATAGCATCAGCTATCACCATCTCACTAATCGAAGAACTGATTTTCAGAGGCCTTTTTTTTCACGCAGTTAAAAAAGCTTGGAACTGGATCTTTGCAATGGTCGTCTCTAGTATAATTTTTGCAGCGTTGCATTATATCGACACCAAATACAATCCTAGCCTCATAGAATGGTACACCGGAATTGAAGCCCTCCCAAAAATCTTATCCCCCTTGGCTAGACCATCGGTAATTGTACCCGGCATGCTCAATTTATTTCTCGCTGGATGTATCCTATGTTACGCAGTTCATCACACCAAATCACTGTGGTTCCCCATCGGAATTCATGCAGGATGGATCATAGCTATCAAACTATCCCCAGCGTTCCTCCCACTTGCGCAACCAGAATCAGCTTTTTGGGGCAGTCACCGCATTGTTGACGGTTGGTTTGCTACACTCGTCTTGTCTGGTTTCTCCATAGCGATTGTAAAAGCTTTTCGCCGCCAGGAAACTAAATTCCCATACCTCAAACTCTGGGGATAAACCACAAACATGCTGGAAAACATTAAGAAAATTATAGGGGGAATAATAGACCTTCTCTACCCACCTTGGTGCGTAGTTTGTAAAGAGAACCGTGCAAGTCCAAAAGATGGGCTAGTTTGCAGCGCGTGTGTAGCGCGAATACCACACCTGACCCCCCCCTTCTGCGCTAAATGCGGGAGCCCTTATCCAGGCAATATCACTATTGACTTCATCTGTTCAAATTGCGCCTCCATTCGATACGAATTTACGTATGCCAGATCAGCCATCCTCGCCACTGGTATAGCATTGGACCTAATTCACGCATTTAAATACCAACAAGCCACATGGCTCGAACCACTTTTGGGCAGGCTCTTTGTAGAAGCCGCCCTACCTGATCTCACAAGCACTAAATGGGACTTGATCGTCCCCGTACCACTCCACCCTACCAGGGAACGAGAACGCGGATTTAACCAAGCATACGTTCTTGCAAAATACCTCTCGGGAGCAACCCAAATCCCGATTAAATCCGTTCTGCGACGAACCCGATATACCCACACCCAAACCACCCTTTCTAAACAGGCACGCCTTGAGAATGTCCAAGAAGCTTTCGCTCTCGCTACCACTCCCAACCTCGTCAAAAACAAACGCGTCATCCTTGTAGACGACGTCTTCACTACAGGAGCCACCACAAATGCATGCGCTAAGGTCTTACGGAGGGCTGGAGCTACCCAAGTAGCCGTTTGGACGCTTGCGCGTGGTGTATAACCATTTGACTATCAATAAAATATGCCAGTCTTGAACTTTCTGATGTATTTCTCCATAATGATTACCTGAATATATGGCAAAAACTGGCAGGTTTATAAAAAAACCCCCTCTGCCGGGGCCACAAGCTGTGGGCCATATGCAAGGGGGGAATGGTGTAATACGATCAGGGAAACTGCCCAGGAAACCGAAGCTAGCTCCTACATCCAAAAAGTTAGAGATTCCGGACGGGCTTTGGACAAAGTGCCCAGAATGCGAAAACATCATTTTTGATAAAGAACTGGACGAAAACCTGAAAGTCTGTCCTATTTGCCAATATCACTTTCCGATGAGCGCCCGAGAGCGGATCCACCTGCTAGTAGAAACCTGTTCGTTTGAAGAGATAAACGGCGAATTGGAAAGCATTGACCCTTTGGAATTCGAACTCCCGGCGCAGGAGGTAGTGTTACCTGGTGCAAACCCCAAAAAACTCACCGTCTCCCCAGTTTCATATAGGGAAAAACTGAAGGCCAATAGAGCTAAAACGGGCTACACAGAAGCTATTATAACGGGGTTATGTATGATCGGCCCTCACCGTGTTGCGTTAGGTGTTATGGACTTCCGATTCCTAGGCGGTTCCATGGGTTCAGTAGTTGGGGAAAAAGTTACACGACTTGTTGAAAAGGCCACCGAGAATCGGCTTCCAGTGATTATAATTGCTGCAAGCGGTGGAGCCCGGATGTACGAAGGTATGTTTAGCCTAATGCAGATGGCTAAGACAGCCGCCGCCCTTGCGTACCATGCACGAGCAGGCCTGCCTTATATAAGCGTGCTTACTCACCCCACAACTGCGGGCGTAATGGCAAGCTTTGCAAGCTTGGGAGATCTCATAATTGCAGAACCTGGCGCGATGATCGGATTTGCAGGCCCTAGAGTCATTCGCGAAACAACCCAATCCGAACTTCCTCCAGGCTTCCAAACTGCTGAGTTTCTTTTGGAACACGGGTTGATAGATGCAATTGTCCCCCGAAAAGAGCTCAAACAACAGCTAATTTATTACCTAGATTTTCTTAATATCCATCGGCGGGCTGAATGAACCAAGATGGGAACGATCCAGTCACCCCTGAGCAGGTTGCACGTGCTCCCTTGCGCCCAGGAACACTCTACCTTGTCGCAACCCCCATCGGCAATCTAGAAGATATCACCCTTCGGGCCTTGCGCGTCCTCAAAGAATGCGACGTCATCGCAGCAGAAGACACTAGGCGGACAGGTTTACTGCTAAGACATTTTGGCATTTCAAAGCCCATACTTAGCTGCTTCAAATTCAATGAATCAAAACGCGCCTCGGAAATTTTAGATCGCTTAGCAAAAGGCCAAACCGTGGCCCTTGTCACTGACTCTGGTACACCAGGGATAAGCGATCCTGGCCAACTTTTAGTGAGAAAAGTAATAGAGGCCGGCTTCAGAGTTGAACCTATACCCGGACCGTGTGCATTGATTGCTGCTGTCTCAGCATGTGGATTGCCAACCGACGAGTTTCATTTCATTGGCTTTCTTCCCCACAAGGGGGCGCGCCGACAAAAAGCGTTAGAGCGATTAAAGACTATTCCAGGTACACTAGTAATTTACGAGTCACCACACCGGATCTTGCGCCTTTTCGAAGAGCTTGCACAAATTTTCCCCACCCGAGAAATAGTGGTCGCAAGAGAACTCACAAAAAAATTCGAGGAGTTCCAACGTGGCTCCGCAAAAGAATTACTTGATCACTTTCTAAAACACCCACCGAAAGGCGAATTTGTAGTTCTAATTAGTCCCCTTGCCGATGAAATTACACAAATTTCCCCGGATTCAGAATCCCTTTCGGATCAAGCGCACGTTTAATCTGGGTATGTAACCATCTCACTTCACGGCTTGTTGCCAAAGGCCACCAACGCAATTTTGCTAGACCAATCCCATGTTCTCCTGTAATTGCACCCCCCAACTTAATTACATATTCAAATAAGTTATCTAAAACCTTTTCTGCCGCTTCCCGAGCACCTGGTTTGTTGAAGTCTACCATCACATTTGTATGAATATTGCCATCTCCTGCATGGCCAAAACACGCAATTTGCAATCCAGTTTCATACTGTAATCGCGCAGTAAACTCGAAAAATTCAACAAGCTTTCCCCGGGGAACCACTATGTCCTCGTTTAGCTTAACTAATCCTGTATCTTTAAGTGCGCGTGAAAATTCCTTCCGGATTTTCCAGATTTCCTCGCACTCTTCTTTCCCCAACCCAACCTGTACAAACAATGGGGCGTAATTTTCTATAACGCGTTTGAGTTTTTCGATTTCAATTCGCACTGATTCTTCCTGGCCATCAATCTCCACTATCATGTGGGCACGCGCACCCTTCAGTCGGGGACTCCCCGTCCGACGATAAGCGGCTGCGATTGTAAATTCATCAGCTAGCTCTATTGCACACGGCAATATACCTGCCCTGAAAATCCCTTGAAGCGCCCGCACCGCACTAATCATAGATTTAAATCCGACCGCCAGATTTGCTCTAAAGGGCGGTAGTGGTATGAGCTTAAGGGTTGCTTCTGTTATCACCCCTAATAAACCTTCCGAACCTACAAAGAGCCGATGCAGGTCAAATCCAACCTTATTTTTGTGAGTGCGCCCCCCTAACCTCACTACCGTTCCATCCGCAAGCACTACTTCCAAACCTAAAACATAATCACGCGTGACTCCGTATTTAAGACACCGGGGCCCCCCTGCATTGGTACTAATGTTACCCCCGATAGAACTTTCATCACGGGAAGCTGGGTCCGGCGGATAATATAACCCTACTTTTTCAACCGCCTCTTGCAACGTTTGAGTAATCACACCAGGTTGTACCACTGCCACGAAATCGTCAGGGTTGATCTCAATAATTTTATCCATCTTCTCCAGAGAAAGGACGATGCCACCCTTTATAGGCACACACCCCCCAACGTATCCATGTCCAGCTCCTCTTGGAGTCACAGCTATCCCACGACGATAAGCAAATCGCATGACACACGAAACTTCGTCAGTGCACGTAGGCAACACCACAGCATCTGGTACGTTAGAGGCGAGCCATTCATCCCCAGCATAATGCCCCAAGTTCTCAGAGTTGTCCAAGACAACTCCTTGGCCTAACAACTTCTTCAAATCCCTTACCCAGTTAGGTTTTCTTGTTCTACACACGAATTGTCAAGAAAACCAAAACCACAGTAGAGTCAAGGCAAGATTTTTACCCAACTAAATCACAACTCGCTGTGAATAAGCGAAATCGTAATGCGTCAATTGCTTTGGTGAATAAAAACTGCAACTTGTGTATAGATGAGCGATACCAAGCTGAATAAACTTCGACACAAACAATGACACAAAAAAAACCACGGAATTACTTCTGGCACGCTGCCATTGCTGTTTTCACACTCACAGTAACATGTATATCAGAAATAGCCTTAGCCTCCGAAACTCAACCCCTAACATCCCCAGGAGAGACAACCTCGAAAACACAGAACGCTACACAAATCCAAAAAACGAATGCAGTCCCTAAACCAACATGGCACGGTTTTGTGAACTTGGGGCTCACTTTATATAGCGGATACCGGGATGCATACATAAGCAGTGTAAGTGTTTCAGCCACCCACAAACGCGCAGTTGATACCATTCGCCTAAGCGTTAACGGCGGCTACGGCGAAGCAAAAATTAGAAGCGAGAGTGTTACAATCGCGAAACATATACGGGGAGGGGGCTCTTATGAACATCCAATTAACCAAAAGTTGTATGTTAGCATGGAAACACAGGGTGAATCAGATTATATACTGGGAATTGATTATCGTGTAGTTTCAAGTGTATCCTTTGGATATAAGTTCATCTCGACCACCAATTTGTCTTTGAGTGCAGAGGTGGGACCCACGTTGGCTATTGAAAAATTCCAACATGGAGATGATAACGTTTACCCGACCATTTACCTGGGTGAGCGTTTTGACTACGTGTTTCCAAAGGGACCTAGAATATGTCAACGGGTAGCCTGGATCCCAGACTTTCAAAACTGGCCTGACAGACAATCCCTGCGTTCCGAAGTTGGAGTACAAACACCTCTTACTTCTAAATTCGCGTTGCGAGTTGTGTTTGAACATAGCTATGAAAACCCCACTCCCCGGCATAGAAATGCACATGAAGCCCGCCTTACCACTGGGCTAAGTTATACGTTCTAAATCCAACCACAAATTACTACTGTAACCTAAGCAATGCTCGTGCATGTTTTCTGGCAGTTTCCGTTTGGCCGCCTAGCATCCGCGCAAGCTCGCTTACTCGTTTTGCGTCGTCAGCTAATTCAATAACCGCTTCGGTCTGGTTGCCATGTATCATTTTTGAGACCACAAAGTGCCGCTCAGCAAAAGCAGCTACTTGCGGCAAGTGAGTTATACAAATCACCTGATGTCTCCGCGATAATTCGCGCAGTCGCCGCCCGACTTCCAACCCTGTTTCACCACCTATATTCGCGTCAACTTCATCAAACACCAAAATGGGCACTTGGTCACATGCTGCTAAAACAGTCTTTAGTGACAACATCACACGCGCTAATTCCCCACTAGAAGCAACGTGACGCAACGAGCGTGGTTCCTCACCCGGATTCGCACTAAACATAAACTCAATAATGTCAAAACCAGTCGATGAAAATCCTTCATCATTTTCCACTACCGATTTGCTTTCAAACCTCACGTCAAACTTACAGTGTTTAAAGCCTAGGTGTTGTAACTCATTTGTGACCTCCTCAACCAATTTAGGGATGATGGATTTCCGGGCTTTAGCTAGTTCAAGACCTACTCGTTGAATTTCACACCGTAACTCGGCCAATTTTTGTTCCAACTCCTTTAGTTGTTCCTCCCGCGATTCCAACTCCCACAGCCTCTTCCGCGCCCCTTCAAGACTTTCCAATACGTTCTCTAGTGTAGGTCCGTATTTTTTCTTCAACAGGTTCAGCAAATTATACCGCTCCTCTAATGCAGCAAAACGGGCAGGGTCAAATTGTACCCCCTCCAAATACCTCTCCAATTTCCGAATAAACTCACTTAGTTGCTCAATTAGTATTCCATGATCCTCGACTAACCCGGTGGCACTCTGATCTAGACCTTTAATTTCCCGCAAAATGCGACCTACTCGACTCAAAGTTGCTAACACTCCGCCCTCTTCTGAACCAAGTAGTCTTGTCACCTCCCATCCTAGTTCACTAATCCTGGCTGCATAGCGCGCCTGATTGTACGCTCGCTCAATCTCCTCATCTTCTTTAGGCCTTACGTTAGCCTTCTCAATTTCCTCAACCTGATGCCTCAAATAGTCGAGTTGCTGTAGGTATATTCGTTCGTCCTGTACCAAATCACACTTTCTAGATTTTAAATCCTGATACTGCTGTACTAACGATGAAAATCGCTTACGCAAAGAATCCAAATTTCCGTAGCGATCCAGAAGCAATAGTTGCACCCCAGGATCTAATAGCGACTGATGCTCATAAGGACCATGAAAATCAACTACTAGGCGCCCTAGTTCCCTCAAAACTGATAAATTGACTAGGGAACCGTTTATTGTCTGCTTGGAAGTCACCCGCGCACTGAGAAGCCTCCTAACAGCCACCGGGTCATCCGCCGAAATCCCACGATCCTCTAAAAACTTCCTAACTTCCTCACTGGCCTTTGAAAAATCGAAGACAGCTTCAATCACACATTCTTCGGCGCCTGTGCGTATAACTCCACGTTCGGCCCTCTCCCCCAATACAAGCATTAACCCATCAATCAATATTGATTTACCGGCCCCGGTTTCGCCCGTTATTACATTGTACCCTGGGCTAAATTCAATCTCCGCCGATCTTACTATAGCGAGATTCTTCAACTTCAATACTTGCAACATAATCAACCTTCATCCCTCAAAATGCAGCCTTTATCCTCCTCCGAATTGTAATCCTTACTCTAGATTTTGCAATGCAACCATACCCAGCCCCGCGTACATCTACCGATTTTTAGAAGAACCCATAATGTCAGGGTAACCCCTAGTAGGAACCGAACCCTAAGCGCCCACCTACCCATGCGAATGAATCCGCGATGCCGTCCTCAAATTGATGTAGCCCCCCTTAACTTGCCTGATTAACCCCTTTTACATTCTAAAAGAGATTGCCAGGAGGAACACCGAAGTTTATTCACGTCTTGCGCATTCCCCCACCAAAAACTTACCAGCAATAGGAAGTTAAATCAGAGCAACAAAGTCCGTTTAAGGAGCAAAAACAAAACCCAGTGTCGGGTGTGGCCATACCCAACACTGGATTTGCAGAGGACTAACCTTAGCGCAAACGCCAAAAAACTCACATTTGAGGGGTCCGCATCTGGCGGACTAACTCCTTGATGCCATAACGTTCTAACGCAAACCTGACCAATCGAATATTTATATCGGTCAAATTTTCCTCCCCGAATATTATCTCAGCAACACCACGAACAATACGCTCAAACGTTTCATTCCCATCAGCCTGAAATGATCGATCGAGCCTAGGCTGTGGCTGTGCAGGTCCTGTACCTATCGGTTTTTGTTGCATCGGTTGCATATTTCCTTGAGCTGGTTGCATGTGTCCAAAATTATTAAAATCTCTACTTGCTGCAAAACTTTCTACCGATTCTTGGGCCCACCCTGGACTCTTATCACCCAGGGCTGGTCCATACCCACCATAGTTTTTTGGAATAGCAAGTTCTGGGCCAACTTCCTCGACGCCATTGTACTCTGATCCTATTTGACCTGCCTCTTCGATGGCTTCAGAACCAATAGGCACTTCCGATACTAGCTCAGCCTTGTTTTCCTGTTCAACTTCGGGCAGTTCTGACTCAATTTCTTCAACGGCCGGCGTCTCTTCATTTGGCATAACGTCCGGAACACTGACTTGGTCGCTTGGGGCAAAGGGAATAGGCTTCTCGGTCCCAGTGGTCTGAAAACCTGGAGGCTGCCCAACTTTTTGAGCCTTGGCTTGCATCTCGACACCTCCTCGAACAGCAGATGTCATCCCTTTAGCATACGATTCTACCCGTCCAGTCAAACCAGACGCAGGTATTGGTCCCATCTTCGATTGCGATTTGGTGCTCACCGCGAGCGGTGCTTCTTCCACCGCCGGCTGAGCATCTTCTACTTGTGCACTTTCGGTTACCTCCTCCGGCTCTTCCCTCCCCATTGCCTCTTCAGCAGCAGTCTCAGTCAACACCCCTTTGTGCGAATCCTGAGCCACTTGCTCCTCTTTGACTTTCGATGCCTTCAATTTAGAATCTAGCAACAATGTAATTGCTTTTAACGCCAACTCCATCGGCGATACCGGCTTCGCAATGAATTCATTACCACCACTAAGAACGCTTTGAACTCTGTTCTCAAAGTCCGCATTTGCAGTTATAAAAACCACAGGCGTGGTTTTTTGATGGGCCAGTTGCCGGATGCGCTTGCATACATCAAACCCATCCATTCCAGGCATCCGAATATCTAGCAAAATAAGATCGAAAGATTCTCGTGTAAGTAAATCTAAGGCCTGCCTAGGATCTTTCACCCCTACCGCCTCTAGATTAGCCCGTTGCAATGCTGTAACCATAACATGATTGCAAACTGCGTCATCATCAACCACGAGTACCTTTGCTTGTAAACCTGCGGTGGGAGAGTCTTCATCTATTCTCTCTACCAGCCTTTTTAGACAATCCGCAGTTTGCGCAATTGTCTGCAAAACCGAAGCAGTGACAGTCCCTGGCTTAAATACTAATTCAAAAAGCAGGGCTTCAAAGGCACTGCTAAGAATCGCCAATCGAGAAAACCCTGTTAATGCGGCCCGCGCCGTAATAAAATGAACCCGCTGGTACAACTCGCTTAAAGTCACTGCACCAGCAGGCTGATTTGCTGACTTTATATAACTTATCGCTAAGCGTCGAACCTGATCAACCTCCTCAGCCAATCGAGAAAGAAATTCGTCTCTCGCCTGCGTTATGCTCTCTCTTTCCACCTCTTCAGGCGGCCTGGAGGGTCTGATCCCCTCCCCTTGCTGAGGCAAGAAGCTCTTGACGACCTCAACTAACATTGCGGGCGTACACTGGGTCTTAAATAGCGGCTTATTTGCCCCAGCAAGCATTGCCTTTTTGACCATGTCCGCCAGGTAAGCGTTGGAAAGAACAATCACTGGTATGGTGCTTAATTGGGGCTTGCTCCGTATAAACTTCAATACGTCCAACCCATTGACCTTAGGCAACATTAAGTCAAGGATTACTAAATCGGGTTTCTCACTGCTCAAATATTGTGTGGCGGCCGCCCCGTCCTCGACTACATCCACAGTAAAACCCTCATTCTCTAACCTGGACCGGTATACCGCAACAACTACCGGATCGTCCTCCACAAATAGGATACGCTTCGCTTGCGCTTTCTTCACCTGGCGAGTTTCTTTTGCCATATTCCAATCCGCATTTTAATTCTACCACTGTTTAATACATATGTCGCACACCAAAAATTCCAATCCGACAAAAACCCTTTTAGCAATTATCAGGCCAACCTGGAAAGCTAAACCAAAATGCTATTTCAAATTCCTTCAGCTGCTTTTTCCAACTAAAAAGCGCATCTTGGCCCATCACATGTGTCATCCTCAAAAGCAACATGTCTTAAAATCTACCAATTTAAGGCTCGCCGGCTACAGGAAATTCAACCCCGCTGCTTCCCTAGTAAAGGGTTACTTAGCCTGCAATCTAAAACCAAAGTAATGTGGATTTTACGTTATCTCAAGTGTCTGCTTTACGGCATAATGCAGTGAGATATTTGGACAGAGTTACCCCCGGACACCGATACGTACATTGCTAAGACCAAGGCAATATTCACCACCCGATTTACCGAGCGTTTATTATAGTGTGGATCCTGGGTTTACAAAGGTGACCAATTTATAGATCCCACTCATCCTCCGGTTCTAAGCTCTTGCTTAAAAGCGCCACCGACAGTAGTTTTGATTCTGTTGGAGGTACACATATGAAAATCGTTTTAGCTTTGCTTGGAGCAATCCTCATTTTGGCCATATTTGCATTACTTTACGTCGTCGCGATTTACAATAAACTCGTTATTCTCCGCAACAGATTTAGAAACGCTTTTGCTCAAATAGAGGTACAGCTAAAAAGGCGATATGATCTGATTCCGAATTTGGTAGAGGCTGCGAAAGGATACCTGAAGCATGAAAGACAAACACTTGAAGCAGTTATTAATGCCCGAAATTCTGCAGCGGCAGCCAGTAGCCGAGCCGCTCAAAACCCAGGTGACGCAGGAGCTATGAAAGAATTGTCGGGCGCTGAAACAACTTTGACAGGGTTCTTAACTAGGTTCTTCGCACTAGTGGAAGCTTACCCCGATTTAAAGGCAAATCAAACAATCCTCCAACTTATGGAGGAGCTGACATCAACAGAAAACAAGATTTCCTTCGCCCGGCAGGCATATAACGACGCTGTAATGGCCTATAACACCACCCGTGAAGTATTCCCAAACAACATCGTCGCTGCTCTGTTCAACTTCCCACCGGCCGAACAATTTGTAGTTGAGTCATCCCAAGAAAAGGAGGCACCGAAGGTTCAGTTTTAATCATTATGCTAGAAAAACTCCTAGGAATCAGAATTGGGTAGATGCTAGACTTTTTTGAAAGGCAAGAGCGGGCACGGAAACGAACCACACTTTTAACACTGCTTTTTGCCCTGGCAGTCTTGTTCTTGAACATTGGAGTCTACCTAGCCGTAGTGCTCACAATTAACCTTTGCTTCGACCCGCAAAAGTTAAGTGATTCCGGCTTTGGCAAGTTCTCACATAAATGGTGGGACCCAGAACTCTTCTTATGGACGTGTGTTATAACTACAAGCATAATCACCATTGGAGGGATTGTTAAAACAATAGAGCTCAGTCAAGGTGGGAGCACAATTGCTGAAATGCTTGGTGGTAAACTCGTCCTCCCTAACACAAATGATCCAAAGCTTCGCAAGCTTTTAAATGTAGTCGAAGAAATGGCAATAGCATCAGCCCTTCCAGTCCCCAGGGTGTATGTGCTCCCAGACAAAAGCATAAATGCATTTGCCGCAGGACTAACCCAACACGATGCAGTTATCGGCGTAACTCAAGGTTGCCTCACCTACCTCAACCGCGAGGAACTTCAAGGCGTTATCGCACATGAATTCAGTCACATCCTCAACTCAGATACCCGAATAAACCTTCGACTTACTGGATTAATTTTTGGCATTGTTAGCATTGCGGTGATAGGGAGGGTTCTCATAAACACCCGCTCTAGTGGAAGAAGGCAAAATCCACTGGCTTTCTTAGGACTTGCCCTTCTCATCATCGGCTATGTGGGCGTGTTTTTTGGCCGGCTAATCCAAGCCGCCATAAGCCGCCAACGGGAACTTCTAGCGGATGCCTCAGCCGTACAATTTACACGTAACCCGGACGGCTTAGCCAAAGCACTCAAGAAAATCGGTGCCCTCATGTACGGCTCGCAGATCAGCTCCCCACATGTGGAAGAAACAGCTCACATATTTTTTGAAAATGCGAGGGCCTCCAGACTCTTTTCCACACATCCACCGTTAGAGGCTCGAATTAAAGCTTTGGATCCTTCATGGGACGGAACGTTCCCAGTACTTATCCCACCTGAGGAGATGTATGAGGCACCCCAAAAACCTCCTCTTGTTGCACCTAAACTACAAAGTGCCACTTACACTCCCGAGGTTTTTATGGCTTCAGTGGGCACTGTATCTCCGAAAGCCGTTGAATACGCTACCGAATGGAAACAACAAATCCCCAGCAAAGTCCTTGAAACAGTCAGGGATCCTACAGGCGCAATGTGCATGCTTCTGGCAACCCTTTTAAGCGAGAATCAGGAAATCCGGAATCAACAGTTGATCACAATTGAAGACAGTTTCGGCAACAAATTGGGATCGGAAATTTTGTCTGCATATGAACAGTTAAGGACGCTGCCCGTGTATTCTAAGCTCTATCTGTTAAAACTCGGATTGCCTGCGATACAGCTTCTGAGCATTACTCACCTGAAGAAACTCATTTCCACTATCGATAAACTCATACTTACGGATAACAAAATCGACCTATATGAATTTGCCCTAGCACAAGCAATTAAACGCCATGTTTTACCCGTTATAAACCCGAGTGTGTTGAGGCGGCCCGTGCAATATTACAGCTTCCAACCTTTATTGGCTGACTGCGCAATGGTAGTGGCCGCCGTTGCAAATGCAGGAGCCCCAAATTATGCAGTAGCAAAAACTGCTTTCTTACGCGGATGGTCTAGTAGTGCTCTTAGCCAGTTTCCACCACCACAATCAACCGCAAACACCATTTCATTTGACGCGCTCCAACAAGCACTAGATAAGCTGGCCTTGGCAGCTCCCCCTATAAAACGCGCTGTTTTAGAAGCAGCTGCTCATGCTGCGGCATACGATGGAAAAATTACCGATTCGGAAGCAACCCTCCTGCGCGCCGTAGCAGATGTTTTGGGTTGCCCAATACCTTTCTTCGTTCAGGGCCTGTAATATCTTGCCTCGACCCAAATAATCCGATTAGAAAGGAGGTTGACCTGGGCAAGACCATGTTTAAAATAATAAATGGGGAACGCGCGGAGAGATGGCAGAGTGGTCTAATGCGCACGCCTGGAGAGCGTGAGTGGGGCTAAAACCCCACCGGGAGTTCGAATCTCCCTCTCTCCGCCATTTATTTTTGGTAAATCCGTTCCCGAAGCCCATCAAGCGCTACCAGCACGTCACACAATCGCTGAAGCAAAGGGGTGCTAACCTGTAAGGTTGCTGCTCGACGAAGAGGTTCTAAGAAAATCGCATCTAATTCCATTGGCAATCCCTTTTCAAAGTCCAATAGAGTAGACGCCTTGTACGGCCCCATAACTGACGTCAACTCAAACATTAGGTCAATAAATCCCTCGCTAATTTGTATGTCATAAGCGGCAGCTGTTGTTCTAAGCTCCTCCATCAATCCCTTTATTACCTCTCTCCATCCTGCATGCTTCAACAGATCCTCAGTCGTCAAAACAGGATGTAAAACCACTTCCGGGGCAAAATCCAAAGTTTTGCTCATAAAACCCTCATATCCTACTATTCCTGCAACGCCTAAACCGTTAAATGGGACATTCCACATTAGCTTTTCCCAGTGAGCACGTTGGACGTTTTCAACTACGTCACACTGAATGCTGGCACTTCTAAATATTTCCGCGATTTCCCAAGTGCGTGTAGTGGGCGGCCCCGAATACTCACCAATGACTATTCGGCCATGGGCTAGGTGTTTTATGACACCAGGGGCGATCCTATTTAAACACACAAAGCAGTGGCCAGACATTACCCTGTTCGGGCCAAAGATCCTCGCAAGCTCATCGTCACTTCCTAGTCCATTCTGTAAGGTAAGAACAACTGAGTTAGGCCCAACCAAAGGCATAATTAATTCCCGGAAACGGTGATTGGCAGTCGTTTTCAAGGCAACTAAAATTAAATCTGCAATCCCTACTTCATGGGGATCTTTTGCAGGTTTAGGGTGTGCAACAAAGCTTTCCTCAGAACTTTCGATTAGGACCCCGTTCGATCTAACCACTTGATAATCGGATCTTAAAAGAAAAACTACGTCATGGCCTACCTTCCAAAGCTTTGCGCCGTAGTAGCTCCCGAGAGCGCCACACCCCACTACAGCAATCCTGTTGATCTTTCCCATCGCTAGCACAAACAAAAAGGCACTCTGAAGATTTTCTCCCCAGAGTGCCCTACATCTAAATCACAATAGTCGTTACTTCTTCTGACTCTGACCAAGGACGGCGTCTTTCGCAGCCTTAGCAATGCGGAATTTAAGTACACGCCGAGCAGGGATCTCAATAGGTTCTCCAGTCTTAGGGTTCCGACCTTTTCTTGCCTTCCGGTGAACAACCACCAACTTTCCTAAACCTGGAAGTACAAACCCAGTCTTTGCGTGTTTATATGCCAGATTTACCAATTCTTCCAACACTGCACCAGCCTGTTTCTTGGTGATGCCTGCCGCTTCTGCTAACGCCTTTACTAGCTCACTCTTCGTCAGTGCCATAGTCAGTCTCCTTTTTTAGGTTTAAGGCAAAAACTCTTTCCGGCTTTCACCTAAAAGCCGGAATTACTGCCTTTATTAAAACTACTCATTAAAAATCAGCAAGCAGAAAATTTTATTACCACCATTTGACACGAGCGTTACGTGAGAACGATCTTGTCTCCTTCTTTCAGCGTAACGATTGCCTTTTTTAACTCCTGAGTGTGACCAGGGTGTGCAGTCAATCGCCGCTTTACTTTGCTTGGCATGTTCAAGGTTTGCACATCGATGACTTTCACATTAAACAATGTTTCTACTGCCCGCCGTATTTCCGGTTTAGTCGCACGTCGATCAACAATGAAAATGTATTGGTTGTTTTTTTCACCCAGGCGAACAGCTTTTTCAGTCAAACGAACTGTTTTGATAATCTCGTACGGGTTCATGGCGTACTATGCCTTTAAAAGGCGATCCTCTATCTTTTTGAATGCACTCTTAGTAACAAGGAGTTTTTCCGGATACAAAACTTCAAAGGCACTAACTTGTTCCCCTGTGGTCAAAATAACGTCCGGGATATTTCGGGCAGCAAGCTTTAAATTCCTATCCAAGTCTGACACCACAACCAAGCTTTTACCTTCGAGCCCCAAGGCCTTTAGTAATCCAACCATCTCACGAGTCTTTGGGGATTGAAGCTTTATTTCGTCAACAATGATCAGGTCACCCTCCTTAATTCGTTCACTTAGTGCCTTCCGCAGCGCTAACAATTTAGTGGCATGATTTACCTTCTTGGTATAATCACGCGGTTTTGGACCAAAAACGACCCCACCTTTCCTCCAAAGCGGTGAGCGAATCATACCTGCGCGGGCTCGGCCAGTCCCCTTTTGGGGCCAAGGTTTTTTGCCACTACCAGATACCTCACCCTTTGTCTTAGTACAAGCGGTACCGCGTCTAATAGCTGCTAAATGTGCAATAATCACATCGTGTACCGCTTGGGTACCCCGCCCGTCGGGAATAAGCTCAAACCTGAGCTCATACTCACCACAAACTTTTCCAGTAGTGTCACGTACTTCCAACTTCATACGCAAATTCTATTTTTTCGTAGAACTACCTGCACCTTTACCAGCGCTCTTTGCACCAGCAGATTTTGTAGCTGCAGCTGCCTGCGCTTGCTGAGCCGCCTTCTTCTGGGCCCAACCTTTAGGACGTTTCTTAGCTTCTCGAACTATCACTATGTCACCTTTCGCTCCTGGCACTGCACCCTTAACCAGGATCAAGTTGTCCTCTGGAATCACTTGTACTACTTGCAAATTCTGTATTGTCCGGCGGACACATCCCATGTGCCCCGGCATCTTTTGACCGCGTTTCACATTACCTGGGAAAGACCGTTGACCTATCGCACCTATACGCCGATGCCATCCCTTTGCTCCGTGTGATGCATCTCCCCCACGACATTTGAATCGTTTAACCACTCCTTGAAAACCTCGTCCCTTAGTGTAACCAATCACATCTACGTAATCCCCAGCCTGAAATATTTCCGGTCCTATTAGTTGGCCCGGTTTAACCTCCAAGCTGAAATCTCTAAATTCGCGAATCATTGCTATTGCCGGAATGGCTCGTTTCGGACCGCGTTCTTTTACCAACTCTAGGATATTCTTGTCTAAACCCCCATATTTCATTAGATGCCCCAACTGTGGACGAGTTAATCTTTGCGGCTTCTGATCCCCAAAAGCTAGCTGAACAGCAAAATACCCATCAGTCTCCCGCGTCTTTACTTGAAGGACCCGATTCGGACCAGCTTGAATAACAGTCACAGGTACAACATTGCCCTCCGAGTCATAGACCCGGGTCTGACCTAATTTCCTTCCTAATAATCCAATTGGCATAGTGCCTAAAAATTTAAATCAACTATTTGTTGAGGACCTTAATTGAAACATCCACCCCCGCCGGGAGGCTTAATTTCTTTAATTCCTCCACTGTGCGTATGGGCGGATCTAGAATATCTATTAATCGCTTGTGTGTGCGCTGCTCAAATGTCTCCTGGGACTTCTTATCAGTATGAGGTGACCGCAAAACCGTAAATCGATGAATTTCTGTAGGTAAGGGGATTGGCCCGGAAACCCTAGCGCCAGTCCGCTTCGCCGTTTCAACAATCTCATGAGCGGACTGGTCAACCAACCGATAATCATATGCCTTAAGCTTAATCCGTATGCGCTGAGCCGCCATAAATCAAAGAACGCGTTTCAAATTGTTTTGTTTTAACTTTACCCGCTTTAAACAAACGGGAACTGTAAAATAACAATTCACCAATACGTTGCAACTAGTTTTTTTACTCAAGTAACCAAAGGGCAACTAAGGTACCCAATCGCCTGGCTTGGCGGAAAAATCTTGACAAAAAATGCTAAGACTAAATCTGTTACCACATCAACACCACCATTCGCTCAAATACTAACTTCGGCATTCCAGGCCCTAGAAGTATAACCTCAATCACCAAGCCGCTCAAAATGATCCCCCAGTGTGACTCACTGGTTAGGTACCAATCTTTCTAACACAGGCATTGATCCCCATTCACCTTGCTTGTTCTTCAAAATATAAGCTTCTCGAATCGGTAAGGTATTTATAACCTCCTGTGCTTCTTCCGGCTCCATTACCATCAATCCAGTTGACACAGCATCTGCCATTGCCGCGCTATCTGCTGTCACAACACACAAACGCAAACCATCAACAGGCCTACCTGTCCTCGGCGATACGATTTTACCACAAGAACCATTCGTAGCCGATTCGTCTTCCAATCCAGTAAGCGAAACAGATAATGCGGCGTCACTCACCTCCATAACCGCAAGCAGTTTTTGAGCACGAACCCAGTTAGGGTTGTCCACGTCTTCCATGTGACGCGGCGGCAAGTATACCAAGACTTGCGCCGTCAAGTTTCCCTCTCCGGGTGCTTTAGCCATGGGAAAGCGCACACCCACTCGCCAAGGAGTTCCAGCAGGGCTCTTACCAAAACACCAGATCGTCCGCCCCCCTCCGTGTAAAAGAGCACTCTTTATCCCCGCACTGCGGATTATTGGGACTAGCTGATCAAGCGTATATCCCTTCCTTATGGCACTTAAGTCAATTTGCAATTTTTCACTTTCAAAGTGCACTGTTCTTTTGCTCCGGTCTATCTTCACCTTTCCCCAGCCTACGCTGTCCACCCACGCTCGTAAAACCTCAGGATCCGACGCGCATTTTGAGAGCCTGCTCTCGATCCAAGCCTGTACTAACCCACCTATACTCGCATCAAAGGCCCCCTTGGTGACATTCCAAGCCTTTCCGCAAAACTCTAAAACGTTCAAAAACTCTTCAGATACAATCACAGGTTCTACAGCAGCCCTTTTATTAACTATGTTAAGCTCACTATCGGGAAAATATGGGCTAAAATGCGATTCTAATTCCTTAATCTTGTTCATTGCTGCTTCCGCAACTGCCTTTAATTGCACCTCCACTGACCCATGTAGTATAACTTCGAACCACGTTTTCATCGCAAGGCAGCCATGGTACATCGTAATCATAATCGCCCTCCAACCCTAGCTATAAGAAAATGTACTACTGGTAACACTAGCAATCTCTTTAAAAGTTTCACGACCTACAAATGTTTAGCCTTTTCCGTCGCATGGAGAGCCCGCTCTGACAAGCCACAACCACTTCGTGCACAATTAATCCCAACCCAATAGAAACTAAAAGGGAGAGAAAACTGGGTCACAATTGGCTTACTGTAGTAGCTCGCAAACAGGACCAATAATGCACTTCGCTCTGACATGCACCGTAATTTTACATGAAAAATCGCGCTAATTTCCAGCTCATTATTAAACACGTATACCCACATTTATCGCTACGCTTCCAACTTCAACTCAGCAAGAGCACCGTTTTGAAATAGACAGCCCACAAGGCTAAGGAACACAAACTCGTTTTTAAACACGATGCGTGATTTCATACAATCAAGCGGGCTACAAAAAGCATTCGGAACATTCTCCTCACCCAGAAAAATACCCATCACGGCTATCAAAAACTCAGCTTCGGAATGGGAATAGCAGTTCACCCCTGCAATTATTCCCTAACCCTGAAGATGCATGGTAAAACAATTCCAATGCTAGGCTGTCTCCTGGATTGAATTCCCATCCTATCCAAATCGCCATCCGTCACACCGCTTTACCTATTATTGAAACTTCACGAAAACGAATTCCTCTCGTTCTGATTTAAAACGGTCTCTTGTACTCCGGTTTCCGATTTGGTATTGACATCACCCACGAGTGAAAAAGGGGTTTTTCAAATATTGGTTGCCGGCGATTCTCTGGATGATGCTGATCTTCGGCTTCAGCACTGGCTCATTTACGATGCAAAACACTTCCCGAATCTTAGCACCGATCCTGAAACTACTATTCCCGACAATGCCTCAGGAGACAATGTTTAGAATTATTTTTTGGATCCGAAAAAGCGCTCATGTCACCGAATACGCTATCCTAGCAATTCTGCTTATAAAAGCTTTCATGAAACAAGGAATCCTCCAACTCAAAACTTTCCCTTCGAAAGCAGCCGGTTTAGCACTCGCCTTTGCCATCGCTTATGCAGCTACAGATGAGTTCCATCAGGCACTCACCAATACCCGGCAAGGGTCGCCTATCGATGTAATAATCGACACCATAGGCGCAGCAATCGGGCTTCTCATTGTATGGGTCATTGTTAAATTAAGGAATCGAGCCATCCCTAAAGGATCGAAAACTAACAACTCCTATTCACTCTTTCAGCAAGTCCATTGAAGCAAACAAATTGTAACATCCACGGACTCCAAAGGTAGTCTACGGATTTCCCCTAACCAATATTAATCCATAGCTTTTGTCCAAGACCGTCCCTATGCGAATGATTTTGCACCGCCCACACAGCTCCCTTGTCACAAGAGGCTAACAAACAGAATTAATACACTTCGCCTGGGCTGCTCCTTGGTGGATTGATTGAGTAACTCGCGCAACTATAATATATCTCGGAACGAGGGAACGTGTATCCGCTCAGCCAATGGAAAAGAAGCCATTAATGGGAGCCGCTATACTTTTTGTACTCGGTATTTTTCTCGGCAAGAAATGCTGCTTTCATCCCATAGTATTCGCCACGGGAGCTCTGCTTGTAGGCATACTGGGCGCCGCTTTGCTAGCGCGAAACAGTAGAAAACTTATTGTTTATGCACTCATCATCCTAGCAGGTGCCCTGGCGGTATCTCTACGGACATTTCCAATACATCCAAACGACCTCCGAAACGTTGTTACTAATACCCCAATTCTAGTTTCTGTCATCGGGATTGTGCACGAAACACCAGTTATCCCAGATCCTCAATTCCAAATACGCCCCCCTTATACTTCCACATTACTGCATGTCAAAAAAATCATTTTTGACTCCGGAGAAAGTCGCAACGCCTATGGGAAGGTTTTGGTGAAAACATCTGGTCTACTTTCCCAAAACGTCACTCCAATGTGCATTGTAAAAGTGCACGGGGTATTGACCCAGCCTGATAATCCCCTAATCCCTGGGACATTTGATCTACGGAGGCATCTTGAAAGCCAAGGGGTTTACTATGAACTTCGGGTCCCCAGCTCAAATTGCTGGGAAATTGTTCAGCCTCCCTCAATGTTTTCAATATATAGGGCTTCCCAACTTTTCCGAAAATGGGCGTCGAAAAAGCTTTTACAAGGACTTTTACCCGAATCGGGCGATGTATACAGCGCATCCACACCCCCTAGTGATGAACCCATTGCAAACGATGTGCAAGTTGCATATTCCATACTCGCCCTCAGCCTAGGTTGGAAAGCCGCTATCTCTGGGGAAACAAAAGACTCATACATGAAGTCTGGCACGATGCATTTGTTCGCAATAAGCGGTATTCACATAGGAATCATAGCTACCATTTGCATTGCAACGCTCAGAATTATCGGATTTTCACGCTCAATCACGGCCGCAGTAGCTATCCTCCTAATTTGGTTTTATACCTCTGCGGTGCAATTCCCCGCTTCGGCCGTTAGAGCAGCCACCATGACCACCATCGTATTGTTTGGGTGGATAATTAAACGACCATCAAATCTCCTAAACTCACTGGGGGCTTCTGCAATAATAATCCTAGCAATCGATCCTCTTCAATTATTTCAACTCGGGTTTCAGCTTTCTTTCGGAGTCATGCTCGCACTGTGTGTGGTAAGCCCGATGTGGGGATGGTTACCCAGGAAGATTTTGCCGCCAGACCCTTGGATCCCTTATTTTTTACAAAAGCCGGTTCAAAAAACCCTACGACGTAGCATTTCATGGATCCTTACCTCTCTTGTGACATCATTTGGTGCATGGATGGGATCAGCGCCCCTGATTGCCCAATACTTTTCCCTTTGCACACCTATAACTATAATAGCAAACATTCCGATGGTCCCCCTAGCTGGGTTAGCGCTTGCCGCAATCATGGCCAGCCTGTGTTTCGCCGAAATCTCCCCACCCTTAAGCGAACTTTTCAACTGGAGCGCGTGGCTGTGGATGTGGATGATGGATAGGCTAAGCCATTGGTTCGCAAACCTGCCATTCGGCCACTTTTATGTCAAACCTCCTTCAACCTTCATCATGCTTTATTGGTACTTGCTACTATGCGTAATTGGGCTAGGTCTGTGGAAAAACAAAAGGTTGATCGTCTTTATTACTTGCGTCGGCGTTGGTTTACTCATCGGAGCTTTGGCCCATCAGATTCGAGCAATTTCCCGGTGGGAAATTACAGCCTTACCCCTATCTGGAGGCCGTGCCATCGTTTGTACAGGTCCAGGCTTTGGGAAAGGCATGTTAATCGACTGCGGAAACATCCGAGCTGCCCAATCCGCCGTAACAAAGTACTTGCATCGTAAGGGGATTAACTCCATAAGCACTCTAGTCCTAAGTACAGGTCTAATCAACCAAGTCGGCGGTGCGCCTGTCATCATTACAAACTTTAGACCAATCTACGTAATAACCAATTTTGCAACCTTCCAATCACATCCTTATCGCCAAATGATCCAAGAAATCCAACGTTTAGTTAAAGATCTCCCGCAAACCTCTATCAATGCCCCAGCAAATCTTAAGATCGATCCTTGGAACGTGATCCATCCAAACAAAGGAATCCGATTCACTCGCGCCGCAGACAATACCCTAGTGTTGACAGGCGGATTCTTTGATACGCGCATCCTGATAATCCCGGAAATTGGAGAAAAACTTGCAGAAACGTTGGCTTCGAAGGGAAATGAAGTGCTTTCTGCGGATGTGCTATTTCTAGGCACCCCAAAGATCCCACACCATATCTTAGAAAACCTTCTTGCCGAAATCCGGCCAGAAACAATTATTGTAATGGACTCTACTTACCCCGTCTCCCTACAAACACCTCCAGAATTACATGAGTTGCTCGCAAAGCATTCCCGTCAACTTTATTTCACATCTCGGAGTGGTGCTATAACTATGGAAATTTCGCGCGGGGGATACATAATTCGAACTGCTACCCCAACAACTTTTCATAAGCACCCGTTTTCACAAATACATACTTTACCCAGTGAAAACCCGGACACCGAATATAACAACTGAACTGAGAGCCCCTGTCTTCCTTTGAACGCCCCGACTTATAACATACCTGTCTCATTTTTCAGGTATTTGCTTTAAACCTAGGAAAACCAAGCACTTGTGCTGTAAATGCCACAAGAATTACCCTGGTAAATTGGTAACTTGAAAAATACGGGCCCTCGCTCAAAGCCATTTTGTCGGTCCCCCACTATCATCCATAGTGTGTAAACCTAACCTCACCCCCATCATAACCATTTTCACCTAAAAACGTTGCCAAACAAACTATTACATGGTAAGTTTGAATTGTGCGACTTTATGGAACACGTCACAATTTTGGCGGCTTTTTGAGTCAGAAGTGGACAGTTGCAAATGCTCTCTGAGGAAGGAGATTAACCTAGGTTATAGCAAATGAAACACAAAGAAGTTTTTGCAAAAACATTGAGGGTGTTAGTAACTTGTGCAGTTAGCTTTGGGGTTCCATTTTTGGCAGAATGTCGGGAGCAAATTAGCTTGCCATTAAAACAAGGATGGAACCTGGTGGCATTACCTTTACAACCTACAAACACTGCAATTATATGCGTCGTTGCTCCAATCACAAATGTCTTGGAAGCGGTGTGGACATACGATAATGGACGATGGTACGGTTACAATCCAAGCGTGCCGGGGCTCAACGACCTCAAAACAATGGAGATTGGCAAGGCTTATTGGATTAAGGTCAGGCAAGATTGTGTTCTTCCTATTGTGGGTACCAAAATCGAAAATCTGCCTACAACCAATATAGAATTTGAACTCAAGCCCGGTTGGAACCTAGTGGGGTATACCGCAAGTCAACCTCAAGACCCATCGATTGTGCTAGCCCCAATTGCCCATGTGCTAAGCTCTGCCCAAACCTTCGTAGGGACCAATTGGATACAGTACCCAAATTTCACATCACTTTCCACCTCAAATAACCTTGTGAATCCATACCAAGGATTATGGCTTTTCGTAACAACGAACGCCCGGTTTACAGCACCAAATTTCAAAGTCAAGGTAGTTGATGCAACCACGGGCAAACCCATAGGGAAAGCCGTGGTCACAATTGACGGCATAGAAGCCTCCGTTGAAATCGGCCAAAATGGAGACTTCATTATTCCCGGCATCCCTGATAATACAAACCAACTCGTAACAGTTATAGCTGAGAACTTTGCCCCGATTGTAATGTCAATAAACCCATTCCAATCCAGTAATCCTTCAGGCGGCTCTGGCACTGATGGGCAACCCCCCTCTCAACTCAATATCGCCTTATCACCCTTACCTGCACCAAATCACTTCCAAATATTTTGCCCTCAGAACGGATCTCTCTGGATCAAGGAATAGTTACAATTCCGGCTTATGACCATGACCAAACAGTCCATAGCACTTGCGACGCGACTAATCACCGCAATTCTTACCGTCAGTTTCTGTGCTTATTGGGCAAGCGCTCAAACTTGCGAGCTTTACCCCATTGCCCTTTCCATCGACACGTTAAAAGGAGTTCAACCAGGTGCAGTTATTGACGATATTCTGAATGGGACACAACCTGGAAATTTCGGATGGCTTTCTTGGACAGCAGACCAAAGTTCTACAACCCTCGCCAATAGCTTAACCCCACCAGGGGACAGCTATAAATACACCAACCCAGACAATCCAAACGATCACATAATTAATGTAGGGGATTGGGTATGCGGACTTTCAGGAGTTAACAACGATAGGAAAGTTCGACGAGCACTCGATCAATTGCTGACGTGCGATATAATTGTCCCAGTCTGGGATAAAGCTCGAGGCGAAGGCGCCAACACTGCATACCAAGTGGCGGGCTTCGCAAAAGTTCGATTAATTAGTTACAGGCTTCCTAGTCAAAACAAGATTACAGTAAAATTCCTCGGATTAGTCAACTGTGAGCCCACAAATCATCCCCCACTCGCATTGTCACTCTCGGTTACCGGATACGTTAATCACCCGATCCAAATCACACTCTCCGGCACCGACCCAGACAATCAACCAATTACATACATAATAACCTCCAACCCAGAACACGGCCAAATTACGGGAACGGTTCCAAATCTCACTTACATACCTGCAGCCAACTATATCGGAACTGATTCGCTCACATATGTTGTATCAGACGGGCAAGCCACTTCCCAATTGGCTTTAGTGACAATTACGATTCTACCGACGCTCCAAGGCCTGCAAGTAGACGCAGGGCCAGATCAAATCATCAATTTCCCCAATCAAGCTACACTGAACGGTAGCGTCACTTTTATCCCGCCCCCCGACACACCACTGGTAAGTTCCGTCTCACTTGGCTGGCGCGTGTTGGAAGGCCCGGGTTCCGTAACGTTCTCTAACCCAACCAACACACTCACAGTGGCCACTTTCACGCAACCTGGAATATACCGCCTGGAATTAACCGCTGTGGCAGATAATCTTACCGCATCAGACACAACAACCGTCATTGTAAATGCACCACCTGTAGTTTACACCGGACCTACTACTACCAACTACACAGACGAACCAATAACTCTGGTGGGTTGGGCCACGGATGACGGTCTTCCTCCCAATAGCGGCCTCATCTTTAAATGGGTAGTCGTAAATGGTCCCGGTTCAGTTACTGTCCTAGACCCGGACGAAACCAATACCATAGCTTACTTTCCAACCCCGGGAGAATACGTCCTCAGATTAATAGCAGACGACGGAGCAACTTCCTCATGGAATGAAACTTCTGTTGTAATCATGCCGCGCCTAGTTACCAACACATGCGACACCTATCTAATCCCAATCAAAGGTTTTGCCAGTTTGACCCCGCTTTCAAATAATTTCCACGATGTAGTCTTTGTCATTGACACCTCTGCTAGCACCCGACGATTAACTGGCTTCGATTTAAATAATGACGGCAAAATTGATACTATCTTCGAAGCGGAGGTCGAGGCGTGTCGACGGTTAGTTCAACTTCTCTCGAACTCCCCACGGATTCGAATGGGTGTGGTGAAATATGCTAGATATTACACTAGCAATGCGCCACCAGGTAGTATTTCAGACGGGCCACCTCTAACAAACCAAACTCGCGTTGTCCAACCGCTCACCAGAGATGTTAACCTGATCAATAAGGCCCTAGATAAAATTGTCAACGAAGGCGCCATTGGAGGTACCCACACTGAAATGGGTATCAAACTTGCCGTAGAAACACTAAATAGTGCACCACCAATTTGCTCTAATTGCCCTTGTAAACCAAACAAACACATCATCCTTCTAACTGATGGTATACCTACTTTGCCCATTGAAACCGGTTTCACACAAGAGCGTGGAGATCGCTTAGCAACACTGGAAGCTGCACGTGCAGCCGCCGCTGCAGGAGTAAAAATCCACCCAATCGTGATAGACCCCGAAGATCAAGTTGAGCGCAGACTAACAACCATGCCTGCTGTCCAGGCAATCACAGGCGTACCAGGCGAAATCATGCGGGTCAATATTAATAACATCGACCGACTACCAGTCTTACTCGCAGGGTTAAATTTGGTAGGTGTACGTGAAGTCCAAGTCCTTGAGCTCGGAGCTAATCGGTTATGGAGTATCTCAGTAAAACCGGATGGATGGTTCGAATCTTACCTACCTGTTTTCAACACTGGCACAAATCTGTGGGAAATTCGGTTTCTATCAGGCCAGAAAAACTCTGAACAAATAGCCTCTAAAAAAATTTGGTTTGTAGTTCACCAGACACTCAACCAACATGATGTATGGAATTACTACTTACAGTTACCTGCGGTAGGCAACCTTTCTTTCTTAGAAACTCCAAGCGGCACACCCTTAAAAACGAATGGGGCTGCTCCCTCCCTACTCGACATTTTAAAGGCTTCCACTCCAACAGCGAAGATCTTACCCGGCGTCGAACTATTCCAGGTAAACACAAACGCATTCCGCGTCACGCTGTTCTTCAAGGGATCGGATAAAAACAGCGATGTGGGTTATTTTATCTACGACCCTGCCAGCCCACCAAAGTCCATTGCGGATATATTGCCAACTTTAACCCAGTCAAACGTCTTATTCAATTCAGGGGTAATTCCAACCCAGAGCATTACCAATTTTGCTATCCCGGGAACAATCTCAGTTCCCGAAGACAAAGCCATCGGATTCTTTGTGGTCCCAAACGGCACCTTACAAAACGTTCTCAATGGCCAAACATCGCAAATTGTATTCACATTATCCGAGTTAAACCCAGGACAATACAACCATTTCTTGACATTCTTTGATCCTAACAAGGCAGCAGTCATATTTGCTCTCGAAGACGACAACTCGTACCTTTGTAACATTAACGCCGATTTCCAGGACATAGTATTTGCGGTGGAACCAATAAGACTTCCACTACCCAACAAGTTGCAATGCAGAAGTTCCAAGTAATATAACCATGAGACACAAACTTCAGATCAAGTTACTATTCATTCCACTGCTAGTTGGCCTAATTACCTCGCAGAAGGGTTTACCCTTCGTGCCAGAACCGGACACAGTAGTATACGGAACCATTACGCACCGGTTTACCCAACCTCTTTTACCCCAGTCAAATAATGAAGTTTTTGTCGTTGCATCTCTAAATGGTAAAGCTATCGCTGTCGCCCCAATACAGAAGGCTACTAATTATTTTCTTCTGCGCATCCCCATGAGCGCTGGAAATACACGTATTCAGAATACTGCTATCCCAAAAGACACCATCAAGATCTTCATTAGCAACGCCCTAGACGGCATTATCTATGATTGCGGAGCAATACAGATCCCAGAAGAGAGAGGCCCAGTTATCTTGTTTAATCCCGTCCTGTCAGCTAATGTGACGGGCACTCCTACTGACTCAAACAATGATGGAATCCCAGATTATTGGGCAACTTACTACGGGTATAACATTACAGAAGCTATCGCATCCAAAGACGATGATGGCGACGGGATAAACAATTACGCCGAGTACGCCTTCGGCACAGATCCAAAAAATCCAAACGATAAATTCCAAGTACTTGCTACACTTGCTAACGAAAAAACCGGCAAACTGCTAATACACCTTCACCCCACGTATTCCCACAAAACTTATGTGATCGTTCAAAGCGATTCGCCCTTTGGCCCATGGGTCGAATACACCCGTATTACTCCCTCAGAAAACGGCTCCACAATACTAGAAATACTAGTCAGCACCAGTACCCAAACCAACTTCTTCAGGATTGGTGTCTCCGACAAAACTACCTCTTCAAAATAAGTTTTGAAAGGCACACTAGATAAGCAACACCAACCCTTGTTTACTTTGAAGCCCGCAACTCTTTGATTTGGTTCAGCCAGAAAATGTATGAGTTAAATCTCTCCTTCGAGATCTCGCCTTTTTCCACCGCTTCGCGCACTGCGCAACCAGGTTCAACTGTGTGTGAACAATCATTAAATTGACAACGGAAATCCCCAAACTCCCGATACAACCTCGGCAAATTTCTAGCCTCAACCCAAAGCGGAACATCCACTTTTTGGAATCCCGGAGTGTCCGCAACCCAACCCCCATTCGGATTGTGCAATAACCGCACCTCTGTAGTTGTGTGCCGACCACGTCCTGTTTTTTCGCTTACTTCTCCCACCCGCAAACGCACCCCAGGTATAATTGCATTCAAGATCGATGACTTACCTACCCCCGAAGGCCCCGCCAAAACCACCAGTTGACCACATAACCTTTCCCTTAGTTTTTCAACGCCTTCCCCTGAAGCAACGCTAATCGGCACAACATCGTAACCAAGCCCGCGATATAAATTCACCAAATGCTCAAATTTTCGCTTCTGACGTACACGAACCAAATCCACCTTGTTTATAACAATCACTGGCGACAATCCAAAGTACTCAGCCAAAACCAAAAGCCCATCTACTGTTGTATTGGAAAACACCGGCTCATCCCAACTCACAACCACCATCAACCGGTCTACATTCGCCACTCTGGGTTTCGGTAAAAAATTCCGCCGTTCACGTACCCCATCCACCGCAAACTCAGAGCCCGAAATTACTTCACCTTCAACCCAATCCCCTGCGTACACAACCGCACCATGCCTCCTTAATCGGCCCCGCAAAAAAGCAGTATAAAACCTTTGCTTTTTTGGGACCCATACCTCCAATTTTGCACCAGCCCGGCACGTTACTAGTCCTTCAACCAACTTTGCATCTTCATTGGATATTACCTCGCTCATGGCTATCTAACTTAGCTTCTTGAGATGCCTTAAAATTTTCCCCCATATTCCCCCCGCCCCATGCTTTTTTAGCTAACCTATCGGGTTAGCTGTTCATACCTCTCTACTACCCGACAAAAAGCACATACATCACCTGTTGTAGGCGTTCCACAACGTCGGCACGGCGTCAATACCACACTCAGTTGTTTCACTCCTGAACGTCTTAAATAGCCCATGTAAAAAGCAGCTATAACCCCAGGCTGTTCACGTTCAAGCTCTAGTAAAACCCGTTTGTAAATTCGACTGGTAGCATCCAACCCAAACGGACAACTCTCATCAATATACTCAATCCCAAGTATCTGAGCGTAAAGCCTTATATCCTCCTCGTAGTTCAACGCTAATGGCTTAGCTCTCGCTGCAAATCCGCCTTCCATTTTAGGCAACAATGGCCATTGCCTTTCCAAATAACCCTCGTTCCAATGAAGTAAATTCCCCAAAAGAGCTGCCGCCTCATCTGTCATGTTATGCCCGGTCGCTACCACATCGTACCCATGCTCAACAGCAAATCGGTTTGTTGCATATCGCCTGATTAGACCGCAAACCGCACACACAGGACGACGCAACCGCCGTGCAACTTCTGATGGCAGAGCTCCCCCAAAATAACGCGTGCCATCTTCAATCCAAAGACGCCCACCAGTCAATCTAACGTTCTTTTCCACAACTTGACCAGCCCTCTCTACTGATTCCCCCTCCCCCATCTTAACAAATAAAGCATCTGGTTCGTACCCTAACCGCCTCAACGCGTGCCACATACTAACACTATCCTTACCCCCAGAAATCGCTACCAGAATCCGATCACCCTTCCGAAACATCCGAAACTTTTTAATTGCCCGTTCAATGCGCTGATGGATCAGCTGAATAAAATGATCATTGCAAAGCTTAAGATTAAAGTGCGGCAGGCGAATCCCTGCCGCCCCCTTGCAAATACTGCACTTCATAACATTACTTTGATAAACCATTGCGCGCTGCCGAAACTTAGCACCAATCTCCCAAAAATACTACTGAGAACAACCCCCTGGCCACCTTACACATACAACACCATTATCATAAAACCCTTCTGATTGCACACCACACAAACAAAGAAAAGCAAAAACTACGTAACGTAGCCATCAGGATTCGACCCATCCTAACACTTATACCGAGTAAAACTCAAACTACACGTTGTTTACTGCAACCAACTCCTACAACGCAGGATTGAAACCCATGCCCACAACTCAGAATCTTCAGACACGTCAAACCTAATACAGCCTTCCCACTAACAGAATAATTAGGCCTCCAACGCAGAGAGGGTTAAATAGTATAAATTTTCAGCCCATACGAACTGGCACAAAACTCACCCCCCATGTAACGCATTTAGCATCTGCAAGCCTTTTTAATATGCGCCTCTTCGCCAACACTTATCAAAATCACTTTTTTTGGGTGGCACAATGAACGCACACCTCTTTTAAAGAGGATTTGCCTGCTAAGACAGCCAGTCATCCCTCTCATCAACGCCTTCTCATACCTATACTTCTCTACAGGGCGATGGGTGTTCAAACATCACTCATTCCTTATGACATCGCAAGTCATCCAAACAAAGCCCTCCGTTCCGTCCACAGCTATTGGATACAGCCTGAGGCCAAGCTGCATCCATAAAACCAAAAACTGGCCGCACTTGTATTCCCAATCCCATAGATCAAACTCCTCATGACACTGCCACTGGGTGAATACTCAGCCGCACCTGCGCTGCTGGTCGCTTTGGGTACTGTCGAGCAATTTAACACTCCAGCTCATGCTGCCAGTTACCTGGACCTACGCCTCAGCACCTACCAAAACTGCCACACCGCTCCACAACCCCATCACATAACGCACCAACCCACACTCCCACTGGCTGCACCGTACATGCATCTATAAAGGCTAGAGCAATATTCACCACCTTCACACCTACCCGCTAGACTACCAAATACCAAGGTAGCCGCAGCGATGACCTAGCAAACCCTGGAAGTTTGAAACAGATCCACACCCCCCTTCAAGGCACCTGAAATCTCCCACATCACCAGCTCAAGCCCCACGGTTAGATCTATTCTCCCCACCAGCAGGAACCATCCCCACCAAAACCAACACCATTCCCACATCAAAGATTAATCATCCAAACCTAAGATCCACACCTGCATCCAATTACCCACGTTCTCACAAGCACAGCTACGTGGCTGCCGTCGTGAAGTGGTGAAATAATTCTCAAGTGACCAGTGAGTCCACGGGGATGGATTTATCAATGAACGGTAGGCTCAAAAAGAATCCGTCGTCGATCCTGAAACTCGCTGTTGGGCTATTAAAGGCGATGAAGCTATATTGATTCACACCCCTTGGCTTCCTGACTTAGTCGCGATTAATCCACCTAAGCCACTGGGGCGCATAGAACCGGTAGCCGTAGTAGTAAAAGCCAGTGGACGGGTCACGTTCCTTGCTGGAGAACTTGAACCGGCACAGGTCATTGCCGATTGACGATTTAAGATTGCCGAAAGCACTGTATTCGCAGGTGCCAATGGTGGTTGTCCCACTGCGGGTAATGATCACATCGCCTCGATGGTTATGGTGAGTGTAATAAGTCCCCGGCGTAACGGCGCTGCCGGAGTGATGCGCCACAGCCACTACCGTGCCGATATCGCCCGTGCATCTCCGCACGATCTCTTGCAGTTGACCAGCCGGTGTCATCAATGAAATGGTATTCCATCCTTCGCCGAGGTAAAGCGCTTTACGGTTTGACCGTCGAATAGCTCAACTCAGGGTCTCAACCTGGTTCGGTCAGTTCATTCATCCGCCTGACGTTGGACAAACACGCAAACTGATAACTACGACTTTGGCAGATTGTAAATGCAATTGACAGTTAGCACAGCACCCGGCATTTTTGTCTTATGATCAAACGTGAAATCGAGCCGCTGTTACACAAGCTGGCTAGCCAATATCCTGCGCTGGCCATAACCGGACCGCGTCAATCAGGCAAAACCACGCTGGCTCGAATGGCTTTCCCACAAAAAGCCTACGTGTCCCTGGAAAACCCGGATATTCGTGAACTGGCCACTCAAGACCCGCGCGCGTTTCTGGCAAAGTACGCCGATGGAGCGATATTTGACGAGGTGCAGAACTGTCCGGCTCTGTTTTCGTACCTCCAAGAAATACTGGATTCATCAAGGAAACCCGGCCGGTTTGTGCTTACCGGCTCCAGACATTTCGGCCTGATGGCCGGCATTACACAGTCGCTGGCCGGTCGTGTAGCAATGGTGCATCTGTTGCCGTTTTCCTGCAGGGAAGCGTATGGTGAGAGGCCGCCGAGCCTGGACGAAACCATCTGGCGCGGGCTTTACCCGCCGATTCACGATCGCGACTTGGACCCGCCAACCTGGTACGCAAATTACGTTCAGACTTACATCGAACGTGACGTGCGCGCACTGGTCAACGTGCGTGACCTGACAACCTTCCAGCGGTTCGTGCGGTTGTGCGCAGGCAGAGTGGGGCAATTGTTAAACCTCTCACAGCTCGGAGCTGAAACCGGCATCACCCACAACACCGCGCGGGCGTGGCTGTCCATCTTGGAAGCGAGTTTTGTGATTTTCATGCTCCAGCCCCATCACCGCAACTTCAACAAACGCATCATCAAGACCCCGAAACTCTATTTTTACGATACCGGGCTGGCGTGTTGGCTGTTGGCAATCCGCACACCTGAACAGCTCGAAACGCACCCGCTGCGCGGCGCATTGTTCGAGAACTGGGTTATTGCCGAACTAGTCAAAGGCAGGTTCAACCGCGGCCTGCCGCTGAACTTCTACTTCTGGCGCGACCGTGCCGGGCACGAGATTGATCTGCTGATCGAAACTGCCGGCCGGCTGATCCCGGTCGAGATCAAGTCCGGCCAGACGATAAATGCCGACTTTTTCGTGGGGATCGAACACTGGGAAACGCTAGCCCGGCCGCGCCAGCCGAAGGCCTGGCTGATCTACGGCGGTCAAGAGGATCACCAACGCAAAACCACCCACATTCTTTCTTGGCGCAATTTACCTGCCCTGACGGATGCATTCATCTGATCAGTCACCGACAGTTGCGGGTTTGCCAGCAGACCGGCGACCAAAATCGGGCCGGCGGAACACTTGGAGCAGCGGCGCATTACGGCCCGGTAAACAATTCTGCACACATCGAGTCGGGTTATATCAGGCAAGGGCAATCCCACTTCAGCGAGATTACGGCTTAACCGGAACTTCTTATTATTACGGCTTTACTTCGTAGGGATCCGATCCATATTCCAGACACGCCATACTTCCCTACCCAAATCGGTACAAACCCAAACTCAGCGTTAGCAACCAACCAATTGTTGCACCCAACAAAAACGCAATTAAATCCAAGTTGATTGTCTTGTACTTGCGCATTTTGAACCAAACGATAAAACCAGCGCCACCACACACCACAGCTCCAATGATCCCCCAACCAATTAACAGGATGATTTTCCATTCGTCTATTGACTTCCTCGCAAACTCGATCATCACCCTTCCCAAAAAGCCCATACAAAAGAATGAGGCGCATATAACACCCCCTAAACTTAGACTTAGGTACCCGATCTTCAAAGATGTATGAATCCTGGACCCGGAAGCATTGACCCTGTGCCGTAAACAGGTTTGTCCGAGATATCGGTCAAACATTGTCTGCCAAACCCAGCCCATACTTGATCACGCAGGTTTTGGTAGTGGCATACGCGGCTGCCGAATGATAATGATTATGTCTTTAACATACGCACCTGCAACAACACCAAGGCAACACAGGCACGATGCAACTTGTCCCGTATCTCTTATGGCATCCAGCACATCGCATTTCCAACAGTCCATGATACCCTTGGCTGCTTCTTCGGCAGAACCTTGAGCCAGCCCTGTGAGTAGCGCTGCGCCAACGCAGCCGCCCAGCATTTTCTCCGCTACGCAACTGACCAATTCCCAATCCCTTTTACCAGCGCAAGTCGCGTCCAAAATAATGTCCACAAATTGCCAAGCAGAAAACCCAATACATGCAACGCAACAGAAGGGCATCCCAAAGAGCAACTCGTACTGATCAATCCCGGTCATAGGCCGATTCCCAACAAAAACATAAAGATTTAAACTCCCATGCTCTCCAATTGGATCCCTCCTGATCCACCTCTGCCACTGGGGTGCATAGAACCGGTAGCCGTAGTAATAGAAGCCGCAAGCTGGTTCACGTTCCTTCGAGGAAAACTTGAACCGGCAGACGTCGTAACTGGCCGGCCAGGACTTTATACTCCCCCGCATACGCGGGGTTGAATAGTCGTAGGTGCCCACAGTCGCTCCACCAGTACTCCGAGTAACAATCACATCACCACGATGGCCTGCTCGCGATTTATCGGAGTTGTTATGCACGTAAAAGGTACCCAAAACCCCACTACTGGCTGTGCTATGATGCGTCACAGCCACAATTGTCCCGATGTCACGCGCCAAGCCGACGCCGCGTGTGAAGGTTTCCCGGATTTGCTGGTTCACATTCGTGCTATGCTATATTTGCCTATCAGCACCCTCTTGGCGGACCTTGTCATACCTGCTTTCTGGGTCGCTAATTTTCCAAACCACTCTCTCCACGAATAAGCACCCCAGAATTCCACCCGCAAGACCGCAAACAGCCGGAAGCCAAACCATAAAGATCGGCACCCCACCCAGCAAACCAATGCCTGTTCCAATTACAATACCGCCTGGCAGCGCCAGCCACCGCAGTACGCGCCGTCTATCATTGGCATCGTATGTCCTCTTTTTCATTTTTTTATATCATGGTTGGACCGCACGATAGACCTAACTGCACTACCATGGAACACAGCCATCTCGGCTCGCCTCTTTCCAGCAATCATACGCTTCTTTGCACACGGTGCCTATAGCAGCGGGCAAAGCTGCCCAACAACATGCACAGACTGAAGGCGGGCTTGCTTTGCAAAGTTCGATGCAACCTGCCACACCAGCAACGGCGCCAGCCGGACACGCTATGCTTAAGGCTTCACACCACAATACCTTACCCACACAACTCCAATAATCCACGTAAGCCCAAAGGATCCTTAACGTCGGTTGGGGTGTTATAGACAAAAATATACGGGTTATGTGAGTCTCCAAGAGGAGCGGCATGATGATGCCGGATTGTCTCGAAACCTAGCTCGCCCAGAGGATCCCTACTTATCCACCTCTGCCACTGTGGGGCATAGAACCGGTAACCGTAGTAATTGAAGCCGGTAGCCCGATCCAGTTCCTTGCTGGAGAACTTGAAACGACAGACGTCAGAGCCGATTGACGATTTAAGATTTCCGAAAGCACTGTATTCGTAAACGCCAACGGTGGTTGTACCGCTGCGGGTTATGATCACGTCCCCTCTATGGTTATTGTGTACGTAATAAGTTCCCGGCGTAACGCCGCTGTCGGCATGGAGGATCCCGGGAATGAGGGTCCCGATATCGGTTGCACGCCTTATCGCGCACACAAACTTGTACCGCAATTGCTCAGCTCCTCGCATAGATCAGATGGGATGCCACGAAAAACTGAGGGCAGAGCCATTCTACAGGGTTTCAATCATTGCTTTATAGAATTGGTGGCTTGCCCAGCACTTTGGCCTCTCTCCGGCATAAAAATCGGGTCCATCTCCTCAATGAATCGCATCGCATTTGTGCGAAGCGACGGTAACGCATGCTCGAATCGGTCTATACCAACAACAGCCCGAATCTCAGGATAAACCCGCTGGAAAACTGGAAGCGCAGCGCGATTCGTCAAAATCCATTCACGTCCGCGCCATTCCCAAATCTGCTGCAGAAGTAGGAACATGTTGAGTTCCAGCATCTCGCGGGCTTTCTCTACATTGTTGGTGCGAAGCAATTGTAAAACTGCATAGTCGGCGTCTATCTCGAATGAAAGCGCTTCTGCTAATGTCTCCGTTTTTTTATCCTTTCCTGACATCGATTCGTTTGACCCAGACTGTTTACACCCAACAAACATCCCAACAGTCAGTACAATGCTCACCATCCATATCACTTTATAAACCGTTGCAAAACCGCTCTTCTCGTTCATGGTTACCATTTCTAGTCAATTTTTACTTTATCAGCTCCTGGAGGCACGATATGGCTCGCGCAGAGGAGGAAATACTTTTTTAGACACAAGTCGGCCTGTAGAACAGTACTCGATTTTATCGCACACAGGTACGCTGCGCACATTTGGCATCTTATTTCCCAACCTTGAGTTTGCTCTGGGTCACGCGAGCTTATGAAACAGCAATCTTCCTTTGCCTCTTTTGTCGCCTTTCCACCAATCTTGTCGGCAAGCCAGTCTCTTAGTGCTTCAGGAATCTCGTCTCCCCTGCCGCTCCCACTTTGACAAGGATTGGGAGCGCAACCCATCAAGCCTAATTCATCGAATCGTCCAGTCGGATTATTGTGAACGAACCCATAAAGGTTTATCCCGCCTAATTCTCCCAACTGATCTTGTTTTATCCACCTCTGCCACTGGGGCGCGTAGAACCGGTAACCGTAGTAGTAAAAGCCAGTAGCCCGATCCAATTCCTTGCTGGAAAACTTGAAACGACAGACGTCGTAACTACCTGGCCTATATGTCAAAGCCCCAAACGCAGAATACCCATCCGTGCCCACGGTCGCTCCGCCAACACTCCGAGTAACAATAACATCTCCACGATGGTTGTGATGCACGTAGTAAGTCCCTGGTGGGCCGCTGCTGCCGGCATGATGCGTCACTGCCACAATTGTCCCGATGTCGCCAGCCAACCCGACCCCACGGGTGTAGCTCTCAAGCAGTTGGCCCTGGGCATTCATCACTGCAATAATATCCCAACCGTCAAAAAGGTAAAGTGTCTTCACCAATTGACCATTGAGCAGCTCTTGCTTTGCAATCCGCCGGCTGTTGGCGTCATACCAGTTCTGCTGAACAACAACCCCATTGCTGGTGACTTTAACCAACCGATCTGCCCAATCCCATTCATAGACCCAGTTTGTGGTGCTGCTGACCCAGTTGGTCAAGTTCCCGTTGCCGTCGTAGAGGAAGTATTCTGGAGTTTCGTCTTTCTTGACCCACCGGTTGGTGGTGTATGTGTTGCCCGATACATCAGTCACTGTAACCACCAGTTCGTTTGAGCCAGCGTGCAGAGGTACGTTGGGCAGCACAAATGTGCCGTCGTTGGTGCTGACCCGCCCACGCACACCCCGACACTCAGCCCAACTATTATACCATTTGTTGTTGTTCGGCCCCGGCTCGACCTGGCCCGTCACCGT
>Ga0207433_10001078_pt1 | contig 60234 bp, 50 predicted proteins | sample YelNatPaOPGAMG01_FD_187559 | JGI IMG/M metagenome (GOLD analysis project Ga0207433, IMG submission 187559) | Hot spring thermophilic microbial communities from Obsidian Pool, Yellowstone National Park, USA - OP-RAMG-01 (SPAdes) (version 3) | ecosystem: Environmental > Aquatic > Thermal springs...
CAGCACTCTCGTGTTCTCTTACGACGCGCATGCATTTGTCCAGCACAGCAGCATACTCGCTTTCGGCTGGCACGAAACCGGCCGCCTGCTCGATGAGCTCGCGCGGATTATCCATTACAAAAGCAAGCGAAGTAAGGGCGGCTGCATATATTTCGCCATATATGCCATTTTCCGCGTGGGACACTTGTCCATCGATATGCGCGAGCCTTGCTGCCTCCATTGGCCAGCATGGTGCAACAAGGCCGCACACCATTCCGCGCATCTGTGCGCCGATCCAATTCGAATAGGGATTGTGCCAAGAACCGGATTCAGGTGGCAGAATACCATCAGCCATATTATGCAGGGCAATCCACTCGGCAGACCAGCCGAAAGGAATCTGCCTTATCCATTCGAGGCCTATATCGCGAGAGCTGAGAGCACTCCCCTTCTGTTCAAACACATCGAGGAAGACAAGCTCATAGACTACATCGTCATTTACAGTTTCTGGCTCGGTGATGTATGAGTCAATGCGTCCATACACTTTTTCGATTTGATCTGTGTGATAGCCTTCGATGGGGGTGCCAAACGCACCTCCTGCAAGCTGGCCTGTCCAGCCTTCGAGAATTTTCTCTTCAATGTCGCGAATGTCGCGGAGGATAGTGCGCGGTTTGTCATCAGCATGCGCAGGCATTGCAGCACGGACATCATCCCAACGCGCAGGGTGGCGAAATGTCCAATAAGGATGAGCTGGGTCAACAGGCGCAGTATGAATGGCATGAAGGAGTCTCGCTGTCAGTACACGCAAATTCGCGCGCTCACCTTTTCTGGCTAGTTCCATGCCTTCGGGCAGCAGTTCTTCTGCTGCGGAAACGTCATAGCCTTTGTTTCCCATTGCTTGTACCATTTCCACATAGGGAATTTCGGGGGCTCCGGATCCTGGAACCTTCGAGTCCCAGAAAAGCTGGATAAGGTCATCGCCGGTAGGGAATATCGTTGCGCTCGTATACCAGTTGCTCGCATGCACCCTTCGATCGAGGGGGATGGCTGCAAGTCTAAGTGCTCGATCGATTTGCCATGCTTTTGTGCTCATGTTCGCTTCCCTTTCTTTTCACGCACGCGCCGCGCATAGACATAGAGCGCAAAAAGCGTTGCGATATAAGGAATCATCGCCGTGAATTGCGATGCCACGCCATAGTTCTGCAAGAAAAGCCCTAGGCCATCGAAAAATCCAAACAAGAGCGAAATTGCCGCAATGCCATAGGGGTGACCATCGACAAGAATTATCGCGGCAAGCGAAATCCACCCGCGCCCTGCGGTCATGTTTTCGGCAAAGAGCGTCACATAACCGAGGGATAGAAAAGCTCCCCCCAGACCGCAGAATAGCGCACACAGTAAGAGCGCCTGCATCCGTATTCTGGATGTGCGAACGCCGCTTGAATCGAGCGAGTCGGCATTGTAGCCAGCTCCGCGCACGCGCAAACCGAAACGCGTCTTAAATATAAGGTAGTAGCAGAAAAATGTCGCAATCACTGCAATATATACGATTAGATTGCGGCCAGAAAGGATCGGTCCTACAAAAGGTATCTTTTCTATAAGTGGAATATTCAGTTGCGGCACAGGGACAATGCTCTTGCTCGTAAACACACCTTTGACCTTGAAAATCTGGCGCAAAAAATAGGTTGTGATGCCGAGCGCAAAAAGATTGAGTGCAATGCCGGTCACGAATTCATCAGTCTCGAGCCTGACCGAAAAAAGAATGAAAATGAGCGCAAGCGTAAGTGAGCCCAAAATTGCAAGCGCCAGGCCAATCAGCCAGGAATGAAAAAAGAATGAGCCGAGAACGGCGAAAAATGCCGCCATCAGCATCATGCCCTCCATGGCGATATTGAAGATTCCCGCATAGAATGTGAAGGTCCCCCCAAGAGCGGCAAGAAGGATGGGGGTAGCTCCGGAGATCATGCCGGTGATGAGGCCGATCAGCACGTTCATGCTGCTCTCTCCTTTGCCTGGCGTCTCGCTGACAGGCGATCGAGCAGTACATTCGTGTATTCTCGTGTAGCGACGATGATCAGCACCAGCACCGCTTGCAGAACTTGGGCTATTTCGCTCGGAACATTCGTAATGAGTTCCATGCCCAGGGCGCCTGTCTGGATCGCTGCAATAAAAACACCGTACACGAGAGTGCCCACAATGCTGTTGTTCGCCATGATCGCGATCATGATGCCATCCCAGGCATAATTGGCGCCCAGACCTTTGATGAACCTGTGAGGCCCAGCCATGACCACAAGTCCGCCAGCAAGCCCGGCGAGAGCACCAGTCACAAGCATGACTGCCAAAAAGTTGCGCTGAATGTCGCAGCCGCCCAAACGGGCAAACACTGAATTTTGACCCGTCATACGCCATTCGTACCCTGCTCTCCATCTATGAAACACAAACCACACAAGTACGACCGCACCCAGCATAACCAATGTCGAGGAGCTCAAAAGGCCGAAATCGGGCATCCATCCATTCATCACAATTTGCGGTGTCATCGGCGAATATGCCTTGCGATCCATCAGCGGAAAGGCAATAACCCACGCAGTAAAGAAATCGGCGATCATGTTGAGCATGAGCGTGACGATAAACTCGCTCATTTCGAATGCGCGGCGAAGAAAGGCGGCAATGCTGGACCAAAGGGCTCCGCCGGCAATCGCAAGCAAAAGGAGCAAGGGTATTTCCAGCACAGCAGGCAGGTTGATATAGAGCCCTCCAATCGTTGCTGCAAGCGCGCCGAACACAAATTGTCCTGGTTGCCCAAGGTTTACAGGACCCGACGCAAAAGCTACCGCTGCAGAAAGCCCTGTCAGCACAAGCGGTACCGAATTCTTGAGCGTAGTCGTGAATGGCCCGATGCCGCCAAGCGAAAACTGGAAAAGCGCTGCATAGGTCGAAAATGGTCTATACCCCTGAGCCAGCATGATAAGTGCCCCGACAGCCAGCGCGACTACAACGCCGATCAGCCCGCTCCACAATCGCCGTTTCATGCTGATGCTCTTCCTCCCAGCATATATGCGCCTACTTCCTCAATTGTAGTCTTTTCGGTCATAAGATCGGCGACGATGCATCCCCGGTGCATGACAAGAATGCGGTCTGCTACAAGAAAGAGCTCTTCCAGATCAGCAGAAATAAGAAGGACTGCCCGATCAGCCTCACGCATAGCAAGGATTTCTCCGTGCACATACTCGATGGATCCCACATCCAGGCCGCGCGTAGGCTGATCCATCAGAAAGAATGGCGTCGCCAGAAGAAGCTCACGAGCCAGAATTACTTTCTGCTGGTTGCCCCCCGAGAGCGAGCGGAACTCGCTCTGCCGCGACGCCATCTGTATAGAAAATCGCTCCTTGAGCATGTCTACAAAATCCCTGGCTTTGCGATAATCAAGCACCAGCCCGTGCCACCGGGAAAATTGCTTTTCAAGGCGATGGTGCGTCATAATTGCATTATCGAGAATGGAAGCACTAAGGCTTGCACCCATTTTCCCCCTGTCCTGCGGCACAAAAGAAATGAGCTTGCGACGCTCCAGAATCGACAAAGAAGTAATATCCCTGCCTTTGACCAGAAAAGATCCACGGTTTGGCTGTTCCAATCCCATAATCGAATTGACGAGCTCGAATTGCCCATTTCCTTCGACCCCAGCGATACCGACAATCTCCCCTGCATGCACCGAAAAGCTCACATCATCCAGAAGCTTGAGCCCATCACTGCGCTCCATCTCAATATGCCGCGCCTCGAACACAAGCTCTCCCCGCCGATGCGGCGTGCGCTTGGAGGTAAATATAACCTGCCTGCCGACCATCATCGTGGCCAGCGATTCCTTGTTTGTTTTGGAAGCCTCAACTGTCGCTACTTTGCGGCCCTTTCGCATAATGGTAATCCGATCGCTCAGTTCAAGCACTTCGTCGAGGCGGTGCGATATGAAGAGAATGGTGTGGCCTCGGTCGCGCAGCCTCTTGAGCTCGGCAAAAAGTTGCGGAATTTCCTGCGGCGTCAGCACGGCAGTTGGTTCATCGAGAATGAGAACCGACACATTGCGGAACAAGAGTTTGAGGATTTCCACCTTCTGCCGGGCCGCAACCGAGATATCGTCCACAATCGCCAAAGGATCGAGATTGAATTGGAATTCCTCGATTTTGCTGCGCACGGCATCGATCGCAGCGCGGCTGTCGATTCTTCCCATGCTGCGGATAGGCTCGGCGCCAAGTACTACATTCTCCCAAACGCTATACTGCGGGATGAGCACAATTTCCTGGTGCACCATGCCGATGCCCATGGCAATTGCATCGCCAGGTTTGTGAAATCGGACGTTTACGCCGCCAAACTCAATCCGTCCGGAATCGAAGGGCACAAGCCCATAGAGCAGCTTCATGAGCGTGCTCTTGCCGGCACCGTTCTCTCCGACTATCGAATGAATCTCTCCCTTAGAAAACGAGACCGAAACATTGTCCACCGCAAGCACATTTGGCGGATATACCTTGACAATGTTGTGCAGAGCGATGAGATCATTCATGCGTCAATTCTGCGGCTGCCTAACTTATTGCCACACGTTCTCGCCATTATAGAGTTTGACGGTCAGTTTGCCATCGATTATCTGCTGGCGCGCCTGCATCACCTTGTCGATAATGCTCTTCGGCAATACTTGCTGTTTTGCGGTAAAGTCCAAATCGACGCCGCCTTCGGCTAGACCAGCATTGATGACCTGCCCCGGCTTGTAGGTACCATTTTTTATTGTCTTGAATACTTTTTCGATGGTAGCGCCCACATTCTTTACCGCGCTCGCGACGACATGCCCTGGTTCGAGATCGTTCTGATTCGTATCGACACCGATTGCATACAGTCCTCTTTCAGCCGCTGCCTGCAATACTCCGATGCCCGCCGCCGCGGCGACTTGATAGATGACATCTGCTTTCTGATCATACAACTGAAGCGCAGCCTGCTTGCCCTTGGCCGAATCGTCCCATGCTCCGCCGAGCGACTTGGTCAGCACTTTTACGCTTGGATCGACAGCCCGTGCGCCATTCTGAAAACCGAATACGAAAGCACTCACGATGGGGTCGGTATCGCCGCCAACGACGCCGATGATCTTATCTTTGTTGACTCCCTTGAGAGATGTCGTCGTGGTGAGCAGCGCTGCGGTCATACCTGCAAGGTACGAGCTCTGTTCTGCAAGGAAGAAAACCGAAGTGATTGTTTTCTTCGGATTTTCGACGACGGTGTCGATGTTGACGAAAATCTTGTTCGGATACTTGTCGGCAATTGCCTTCAGCTGATCCTCGAATCCATACGAAATGACGAAGATGATGTCGGCGTACTGGACCGCAGCGTCGAGGGCGGGTTGGAATTTTCCAGCATCGAAATTGCATTCGATTGTCCGCGTTTCGACCTTGTACGTGCGTTCTATGTTTTTGATTCCCGCTTCGCCGGAATCATAGAATGCGTTATCGCCGAGCGCGCCGTTTATGAGATATACCACGCGGTTGGTATTGATTTTTGGTGTCTGGCTGTAAGCTGTCAGTGCCGCACTGACCAGAAACAATGCACAAAGCAATACAACGTATTTTCTGCCTTTCATCGCGAAGCCCCCTTCAGCTATTCGAGGTTTGATTAGCTCTTGCTGATTGATTATAAAAGCTCATCCGCTGGCGGTCAACATAGACCGTTGGATTATGGGGAATTTGGTTGCCAATGTCACGCATATAGAAATGACTTCAGAAGTGAGGCAGAACCAGCTCGACGCCACGATACAGATTGCCCGCGATATTGCTTGATTTCTTTTCAATCATCCTTGGGAATGATTCTCGCGACGCGCTTTTTCCCAGCCCTGAGCATCATAGCACCATCTTGCAGTGCTTCATGAGTAAATATTTGTTTTTCGTTGTCTACTTTCTGGCCATTTACCGAAGCTCCACCCTGCTGCACAAGCCTTCTGGCTTCATTTTTCGACGGTACAAGGCCAGCCTCGACAAACAGGTCCAACACTCCAATTCCAGCTTCGAGGCGTGCTCGCTCGATTGCAATTGTCGGCAGCTGGGCAGCATCTCCATCGCCGCGAAAGGCAGCGCGAGCTGCAGCAAGCGCTCTATCTGCTTCTTCCTTCCCATGGATGAGCGCCGTGACTTCCCAAGCCAGCCGCTCCTTGGCTTGATTCAGTTCGGCATCCTTAAGAGAGCCGAGCCGCCTGCATTCTTCGGAAGGAAGAAAGGTAAACATGAGAAGGAAGCGTTCTACGTCGCTGTCGGAGACATCTCTGAAATACTGGAAAAAATCGTAGGGGCTCGTCATGGACGGATCGAGGAAAAGCGCACCTTTCTCGGTTTTGCCCATTTTCTTGCCATCGCTTGTGGTGACAAGGGGAAAGGTAAGGCCATAGCACTCTGCGCCTTCTATCCTTCGTATGAGTTCGATGCCCGCGACAATGTTGCCCCATTGGTCATCACCGCCGATCTGCAAGCGGCAATTGTGGCGCCGGTACAACTGCAAAAAATCATAGCTCTGAAGCAGCTGGTAGTTGAATTCGATGAATGACAGACCAGTTTCCATACGCTGTTTGTAAGCTTCAAACGAAAGCATGCGGTTGACGGAAAAATGGCGGCCAATTTCGCGCAAAAATTCTATGTAGTTGAGGTCTGCAAGCCAATCCTTGTTGTTCGCAGTAAACGCGTGAACGCCATCGAAACCTACAAATCTGTCCAGCTGCCTTATAAAGCGCCTGGTGTTTTCATCTATTTCTTCATATGATATGAGTTTGCGCATCTCCGTTTTTCCGGAAGGATCGCCGATTCGGGCAGTTCCTCCGCCAAGCAGGGCAATTCCCACATGCCCGGCATCCCGCAAATGCCGCAGTGCAAAAAACGGCACCATATGCCCGATATGCAGTGAAGGCCCCGTTGGATCCACACCGATATAAAAAGTGACAGGCCCTTCATCCATGAGCCGCGAAAGTCCTTCGAAATCGGTACATTGCTGCACAAACCCACGTTCCTGCAGTACTTCAAGCGCTCTGTTCATGTATGCTCCCGTTCTTGGGGCGAAAGTATAGAGTTATTTTGCCTATTGCTCAAGCCTTTTGCCACGATACGGTGAAATGACTCAGATTTATGGCTTTTCCACGCAGATTCAGATGCAGAAATGCTTAAAGTATTCAGTATCAATATAGACAAGCCATGCAATTGTGATAAAATAGATTAGTCAGCATGCAAATATGCTTGCTGGCTGCAGTTCCGCCTTAGCCGGAGCCGTAATCTTTTCAAACAGGAGAAAAACATGCCATCGACAGGAAAGCCCCTCACGAAAGTCGAAATTATCAATGCGCTCGCGAAGAAAACAGGCTTCACGAAGAAAGATGTCGGCATGGTGCTGGATGAGCTTGCAAAGCTCTCCTACAGCGAAGTGAAGAAAAGCAAAAAATTCACGCTGCCTGGCATTGCCATCATGAAAGTCGTCAAAAGAAAAGCAAAAGTCGGCCGCAATCCGGCGACTGGACAGCAGATCACGATTCCTGCCCGCGATGTCATCAAAATCACCGTCGCCAAACCCTGCAAGGATGCAGTGCTCGGAAAATAAGCCTTAGCGCACAAGAGCATTCACTGCAAAAAAGGGGCACCAGGGGGCGCCCCTTTTCATATTCAGACTTTTCCTTTTTAGACTTCCTTTTAGGAAATTCGCTCTGGCCGTTTGTAGTTTTTTATTTTTGCTCGAATATAGCTAGATAGCTGCGAGCGTGGCACGCGTTCCTGCATCATCGTATCTCTGTCGCGCACCGTTACGGTTCCATCTTCTTTGCTTTGATAATCAATCGTCACACAGAAGGGAGTACCGATTTCATCCTGGCGGCGGTAGCGTCGTCCGATTGCACCGGCCTGGTCATAGTCGGTGGCAAAATCTTCTTTGAGTTCAGCGCGTACGTCCTGCGCCAGCTCTGCAAGGCCATCCTTTTTCATGAGAGGAAGCACCGCAACCGTAACTGGAGCGACTTCCGGATGAAAGTGCAAAACAGTCCGCCAGTCATCTTCATTTCCTTTATCTGCGATCTTCTGCTCTTCATAGGCATCGCAGAGCAGCATGAGAAGCTGGCGAGTGAGCCCTGCGCTGGTCTCTATTATGAAGGGAATATACCGCTCATTGCCATTGTCCTGGTCGATGTACTGAAGATCTTTGCCCGAGTACTGCTGGTGCCTGCTCAAATCATAATTGGAACGATTATGTACGCCTTCGAGTTCCTTGAAACCCATGGGGAATTCGAATTCGATATCGTAGGCATCCTTTGCATAATGCGCGAGCTCATCCGGGCCGTGGCGGTGCCAGCGCAATTTATTCATGTCGATGCCGAGCTTTCGGTAATAGTTCCAGCGCTGATCGCGCCAATATTCAAACCATTCTTCGTCAGTGCCTGGCTTTACGAAGAACTGCATTTCCATTTGCTCGAATTCGCAGGTTCTGAAAATAAAATTCTTTGTCACAATTTCGTTGCGAAAGGCCTTGCCGATCTGGGCAATGCCGAATGGAATTTTCATGCGGTTCGATTGCTGAACATTCTTGAAATTGACATAGATACCCTGCGCAGTTTCAGGCCTGAGGTAGACAAGGCCGGATTCATCTTCGACAGGGCCGAGCGTTGTCTTGAACATCAGGTTGAACTTGCGGGTTTCTGTCAATTCGCCGCCGCACTCCGGGCATTTTCTGGCTGCAAGGTTTTCAGGCGGAATCTGGTCTGCACGGAAACGGGCCTTGCACTTCTTGCAGTCGACGAGTGGATCGGTAAAATTCTCGACATGGCCGGAAGCTTCCCAGACCCGAGGATGCATGAGTATCGCTGCATCGATGCCGACAATATTATCGTGCAGCTGGGTCATCTCTTTCCACCAGAAACGGGCGATTCGATTTTTCAGCTCGACACCCTGGGGCCCATAGTCCCATGCCCCGGAAAGCCCACCGTAGATTTCTGAAGATTGAAAGACGAACCCGCGCCGTTTTGCGAGGGATACGATTTTATCCATGGTCACCGTGGTATCAGCCATATTGTATTTCTCCTCATCCGTTTCCAAGCAGTTTTTTTTCAAGTTTTGTCCAGCTGTCTTTCAATGTGACAGTTCGGTTGAATACTGCACGCTCATGTGTGGAATCGGGGTCTTTGCAGAAATACCCCAAACGCTCGAACTGAACAGTCTGACCAACCGCCAACTCACACAGTGCAGGCTCGGCTACCGCCCCCTTTTCGATTACAAGCGAATGGTCTGACAGGTTGTCGATGAAAGTTTTTCCTTCTGGTACTTCCATGGGGCGCTCCGCTTCGAAAAGATAATCATAGAGCCGCGCTTCGAAGGGGACCGCATGATGCGCAGAAACCCAATGGATAGTTCCTTTTACCTTTCTATTGTCAGGAGCATCGCCACCCTTCGTTGCCGGGTCGTAGGTACACCTAATCTCAGTTACTTCGCCTGTGGCAGGATCTTTTTCAAAGCCAGTGCAGGTTATGATGTAGCCATACCGCAAACGGACCTGATTGCCCGGGTAGAGCCTGTAATATTTGGGCGGCGGATTTTCGCGGAAATCATCCCGCTCGATATAGAGTGTCCCGGAAAAAGGAATTTTACGCATTCCTGCCTGCGGATTTTCCGGATTGTTCACTGCATCGAGCCATTCGACGTGGCCCTCAGGCCAATTTTCTATAACGAGCTTCACAGGGTTGAGCACTGCCATAAAGCGCTGTGCGTGTGCATTGAGGTCCTCGCGGATGCAATGCTCCAACAGCTGAATGTCGACCATCGAATCGGTCTTTGCAATTCCAATGCGTCCCAGGAAATCGCGTATGCCAGCTGCGCTGTATCCTCTGCGCCTCATACCAGCAATGGTCGGCATGCGCGGATCATCCCAGCCAGACACTTTTTTTTCTCTTACAAGCTGCAGGAGCCAGCGCTTTGAAAGGACTGTATGGGTAATATTGAGGCGGGCGAATTCGATCTGGCGGCTCGGAAACACCTCGCAGTTGCTGATAAACCAATCGTAGAGCGGCCTGTGGATTTCGTACTCCAGGGAACACAGCGAATGGGTAATCCCTTCGATGGCGTCAGACAGTGGATGCGCAAAATCATACATCGGGTAGATGCACCATGTACTTCCAGTGCGATAGTGCGGCATTCTTCTGATGCGGTACATGACAGGATCGCGCATGAGCAGATTCGGATGCGCCATATCGATTTTCGCACGCAATGTTTTGGAGCCGTCGGGGAACTCCCCTGCCCTCATCCGGGCAAAGAGATCCAGATTTTCTTCAATCGAGCGGTCGCGCCAGGGGCTGTTCTTTCCCGGGGGCGTATAGGTGATATTGTTCTTGTCTGGCACATTTGTGCCGCGGTATTCTTTTATCTGTTCTTCATCGAGATCGTCGACATAGGCGAGGCCCTTGCGTATGAGTTTGCAAGCAAGTTCATACAGCGTTTCATAATAATCGCTTGCGAAGAAGAGTCTGTCCTCCCAGTCGAACCCAAGCCACTTTATGTCGCGCTGGATGGCATCGACATACTCCATGTCTTCTTTTTCGGGGTTGGTGTCATCCATGCGCAGGTTGCACTTGCCGCCAAAATCCTGGGCAACGCCAAAATCAACAAAAAGAGCCTTTGCATGGCCTATATGAAGCCATCCATTGGGCTCGGGCGGGAAACGAGTGTGAACCTCCTTGAATCGTCCTGTTCGAAGGTCTTCTGCAACCGCTTCGCGAATGAAGTCCATGTATTCTGTTTTTTCATTCACTTCGGGCATCTATTTTTCTCCTTGCTGTGCTTCAGAGGCGCAGTGCATGAAATATGACCTGCAATAATGGATTCGGTCAATATCTCTCCAAATAGCGGATTGCCTCATCGATCCTTTCAATGCATTCCTTCAGGCCGAGAATCTTCATCGATTCGAAGAGAGGAGGGCTGACACGCGTGTAGGTTATAGCAACTCTCAGCGGCATGAGAAGATCTCCGAGCTTGCGACCAATTTCGGCTGCACGTGCGCGGAATTTTTCTTCTAATGAAGGAATATCATCGAGGCCATACTCGCTCAACAGTTTTTTGCTTTCTACTAAAAAACCTACCGTTTCTTTTGCATCGGCTTTTTTGGGGAGAAATGTTTCAAAAGAAGGAAGTTCGAGCCGTTTGTAAAGGTAGGACATGATAGCCGGAGCATCGCTGAGAAATTTCAATCGCTCTTTGATAAGAGGCATGGCTGCCAGTTCCAATCGATCCATGTCCGGGTCCTGCGGCTTGCGGAGTCCTGCATCGACAAGATATGGACGTACCAGCGCAGCAAGATCGCTATCGCTTGTTTGCCGGATATATTGGCCATTGAACCATTCAAGTTTCTGATAATCGAATACCGCAGGCGACTTGTTCAGACGTTCGATTTTGAAGAGGGAAACGAGTTCATCCAGCGAATAGATATCTCTTCCATCTTCATAAGAGCATCCGAGAAGCGCAATATAATTGATAAGCGCTTGAGGCAGATACCCTGCTTTCCTGAACTCATTGACCGCAGTGGCTCCATGCCGTTTCGAAAGTTTATGCCCGTCCTGTCCAAGTACCATCGGCAGGTGGCACAATTCCGGCATCTCCCAGCCGAAGGCATCATACATGATTTTGTGAAGCGGCGCCGAAGGTATCCACTCTTGGGCTCGCATCACATGCGTAATGCCCATAAGATGGTCATCAATCACGTTCGCCAGGTGGTAGGTAGGGAAGCCATCAGATTTGAGAAGCACAGGGTCGGGACTTATATCCTCATTTTTCCATTCGATTGTGCCCAAAAGGCGATCGTGGAATACCGTTATGCCTTCGAGAGGGATTTTGAGGCGAATAACATGGGGTTTGCCTTCGGCGATATTCCGTTCGAGTTCCTCTTTTGAAAGATAGCGGCAATGCCTGTCGTAACCAATTTCGTCTTTTTTTGCTGCAATCTGCTCTTGGCGGATTTTTTCCAGACGCTCCGAATCGCAGAAACAGTAATAAGCTTTGCCCATCCTGACGAGCTCTTCCGCATATTTTTTATAGAGTTCGAAGCGTTCCGATTGCACATAGGGGCCCACTGGTCCACCGATATCGGGGCCTTCATCCCAATAGAAACCGAGCCATTTGAACGTATCATAGAGATTCTGAACATATTCTTCCGAATACCTCGTCCTGTCGGTATCTTCAAGACGCAGTATAAAGGAACCACCTTGCGATTTTGCGAACAGATAATTGATAAGCGCTGTTCTTACTCCGCCAATATGCTGATTCCCTGTCGGCGATGGTGCATATCGTACTCGAACAGACATTGTTCCTCCTGAATGCTGCACATACGCAGCGCGATTGCCGCCTTACTATACAGTTCGGACAGTCCCTTTGCAATAATAGAGCGAACGCTATCAGTGTATCCTGATGCCGGCCATAAAAAGACTGATTGCCAGGCTTGCTGCCGCAAGAAGAATGTATGCGATGCGAAAGAAGAATAGACCGAACTGAAATTGAACTCTCCGTGCAGCTGAAAATCCCACCATCATGCAAATGTTGAAAATGCCGACCGCAACCAATGAAACTGAAAGAATTTCCGTCGATAGACGAAAGAACTCCGATCCATTGAGAATGAGGAGGATTATGGCAAGTATCCAGACAGCGAATATGAGTAACTCGGCGAATTTCTGCATTCTCGTGAAGAAGGATTTTTGGATCTCGCCGCTTTCGTCTTTCATGATGTCAGTATATCATACATGCATATGGAATATCTGTTCAATTTCAACAAAATGGCATACCTGAAGGGCAAACGACCACAAGGCTGCATATTGTGCCTCATACGCGATGGCTCGCAGGATGTGGAAAATCTGGTTGTGTACCAGACGGAGCGTTTCATGGTTTCCCTCAACCTGTACCCTTACAATCCGGGGCATTTGCTCGTGTTTCCTAAGCGCCACATCGTCGACATTCGCCAATATACGGAGGAAGAAAAGGCAGAACTGGATGCGCTTGTGCCCGCATGCCTCGATGTGCTCGATACATTCGGAAACCCTTCGGCCTACAACATCGGTTACAACATGGGCCTTTCCGCAGGGGCAAGCATCGAGCATCTCCACCTGCATATTATCCCAAGGTATCCAAGAGAAATCGGCATTGTCGAGCTGATAGGGGGCTCGAGGGTCCTCGTGCAGGATCCAAAGGATACCTATGCCAAGCTCAAAGAACTCTTCGAAATATCAGCCGGCGGAAGAAATTAGTGCCTGAATCCCCAAGGGAAGTATTATAAGAACAGGATTCTTTCCGGACGAAATCACTGCATTCGGCGCAATTGTCTTGTTGCTGATGCCGAAATCGCCGCATTGCCACCTCAGGCCGCTAAGCGGCCACTTGAGCCCTTCGGATGACATTTCTTCAGCGCCCTTCGAGAGCGGAAAGACTGAAACGACTGTGCCAATAGGCGAAGAAAATTCCAGCTTTTGCTCTGCGAGCAGAAGAAATACACTCTCCGCACTGGTATGCCATTCATGAATGGGCTCGGCTCTTTCAAAAAGAGCCCGAACCGCGAGCAGATGATCGAGTCGCCCAGCCCCTCCGCCGGCAAGCACGATCCTGTCTGCTCCTTTTTTTCTGGCTAAATCGATAGCGAGCTCGGTATCAGTATAATCCTTGTCTTCGGGATATTGCATGATTCGTTCTTCTGGTATCGTATCGAGCAGGGCTCTTTCAACACTGTCGAAGTCGCCTATTACATAATCAGGTTTAAGATCGGCCGAAAGGCAAGGCTGGAGACCAGAATCGGCTGCGATCACTAATCCGGCACCCTGCGACAGCCTGCGGATAATCCCGGATGGAGGGCATCCGCCACCAGTGATAATAAGCGCTTTCATCAGCATATCCTCGTAGACATGATAATGACGCTAAGATACACTGCCATTGGCAAGCATGAGAATACCCAGGATAGACCCGGAACTGAGAAAAATCGCAGACTCGCTCCTTCATGCGGGGAAAAAGGCGTACCTTGTCGGCGGCGCAGTCCGCGATACCTTTCTGCATCGAAAAGTGACGGATTTCGACATCGCCACCAATGCCACACCTGAAGAATGCATGCAGATATTCCCACGCGCAATTCCGACCGGTATCCGCCATGGTACCATAACGGTTATCCCCCGCTCGCGACGATTCAAAGTCGAAATTACCACCTTTCGGACAGAAGGCACCTACAGCGATGGCCGCAGACCGGATTCTGTGGCATTTATCGACGACATTGCGATGGATCTTTCGAGGAGAGATTTTACTGTCAATGCAATGGCATTCGATCTCTCGAACAATCATTTCGTCGATCCCTTCGGAGGAAGGAATGACCTGGCGGCAAAAGTGATCCGAGCGGTGGGGGACCCATTCGAGCGCTTCAGTGAAGATGGTCTTCGAACTCTCAGGGCAATACGCTTTGCCGCTCAGCTCGGCTTCGTCATAGAACCCGCGACCCTCAAGGCGGTGCAAGAATGCCGCGAAAAGCTGGCCTGCGTCTCTCGGGAACGGATACGGGATGAATTTTCGAAAATCGTATGTGCGCAAAAACCATCGCGCGGCATTAAGCTTCTGGCCGATACAGGTCTTATCCTCGATATTCTACCTGAGATACTTTCGTGCAAGCATGTTCCACAGCCCAGAAACTACCATAAGCTCGATGTTTTCGATCATCTGCTCGCTACTGTCGATGCGGTCAATCCGGACAATCTTTCGGAAGAACGATTGCTCGTCCTCAGACTTGCCGCTTTGCTGCATGATATCGGCAAGCCGCGTACCCTGAACATCGACAAAGACGGAACAGTCTCGTTTTATGGACATGAAATAGAATCTGAAGCAATTGCAAGAAAAACTCTGCAGGATCTCAAATATCCGAATGAAATCATCGATCGCGTCTGCCATCTTGTCCGCCACCACATGTTCAATTATGAACCCGGCTGGACGGATGCTGCCGTGCGGCGATTTGTTGCGCGAGTCGGGCAGCGCGCAATTCCCGATCTATTCGCATTGCGGCTTGCAGATACCATTGCAACTGCTGGAGAACCTGTCTCGTGGCCGCTGCTGTCAGAATTTCAGGCCAGAATCGACAGAGTTCTCGAGGAAAAACAGGCGCTTTCGCTCCGCGATCTGGCAGTAAGCGGCGACGACCTCGCATCGATCGGAATTCCGCGGAACAGGGAAATGGGAGCCCTGCTTTCTGAACTGCTCGAAGCAGTATTGGAAGATCAAAGTCTAAATACGCGGGAAAAACTTCTTGAAATTGCGAAAGCAAAATACTTCAATGTGGTGAAGTAGCTTGCTGCATGGGAGCTGCTATCGCATCGAGCATGCGGGCAAGTTCGCCCCCTCGGGAATGCAGCTTTTCGAAGGTGTATTGCGCAGCGTTCTGTTCTGCTGCTTTTTTTGTAAGCCCTTCGCAAGGACCGAAGATTTCACCCGCAAGCGTACAGGTAACGAAAAAACGGCGGGCATGCTCAGGACCTTCGGCCTTGACCAGCTCATATTTTGGCAGATTCATTCCCTGCTTCTGGGCATATTCTTGAATAATCGATTTGTAGTCCTTACCTGAAGTGACAGAGAGTTCCTCGATTTTAGAAGCCATAAGCTGGGCTATGAAGCTCTTTGCCGTCTCGAGACCACTGTCGAGATAGTACGCGCCAAGAAGCGCTTCCATTGCGTCCGCAAGGATTGCCTGTTTCTGGCGCCCGCCGCTTATCTCTTCCCCTTTTCCGAGAAGTAAATATTCGGCCAGACCAAGCGCCTGTGCAATTCCGCCGAGAGATGCCTCGGAGACAAGCACGCTTTTCATGCGGGCAAGATCGCCTTCCTGTCTATCTGGAAATCGTTCGTAGAGGATATGGGCAACACATAGTCCAACGACGCTGTCGCCAAGAAATTCAAGGCGTTCGTTATTGAGTTCGCTCGTATGAATTTCGTTCGAGAATGAACTATGTGTCAGCGCTGTATCAAGGAGTTCAGGGTGCTGGAACGATATGCCCAGCCTGCGCTGTAAAGATTCTAAAGACAAAAGGCGTGAAGTCGAAGTTGCACTATGAGTCGAACCGATCGATTTCGACCGTTTCACGCCCCTCACCACTATTTTACCTGTGTCTTGATAAACTCGTATGCGTCTTTTACGGTTTCGAACTCGTTTGCTTTTTCGTCAGGAATCTGGATTCCCAATTCCTCTTCGATGCCGTATACAAGCTCATAGGTGTCAAGAGAATCAGCACCAAGATCCTGGCGGAAGCTTGCATCCATGGTTATTTTGCTCTCGTCTACTTCGAGCTTCTCGGCAATGATTTTCTTGATCTTCTCAAAAAGTTCGTCCATTCGTAGACTCCTTATTTGGATTCAGGGGTGATTACCTGACGACCCCTGTAAAAACCGCATTTCGGGCAAACCCTGTGCAGCATGACCGGATTGCCGCAATTGCTGCAATGCACGATTGTAGGGGTGGTGAGCTTCATGTTGATGGAGCGGCGCCTTCTTGTCCTTGCTTTGGACGTTCTGAATTTAGGTACAGCCATGGTAGAACCTCGTCATTCTTTCGGTATCGGCACGACAATTGCATGCCTACATTATACAAAAATCGAAAATTTGTCAAGACAAATTTCCAGGCAGCTGATAACCATATATCATTCTTGCAATTTATGAAAGGGGTTGTCCGCGAGCGCGCAATATTTCTTTGAGAACTGCCGCAACCCCATCAGGCACAATACCATCAGGCAACCTGCCGTGAGAAACCAGATCGCGCACCAAACTGGAGCTGATATCGACATGTTTCGCGTCGTACAGGAAAAATACGGTCTTAATAGACGGATCGAGTCTTCGATTCATGTACGCCATGGTCGATTCGTACGGAAGTTCAGCAGCATTTCGTATACCTCGTACCAAGACTGTGCAATTGTGCTCTCTTGCAAAATCGGTGACAAGTCCCTTCCAGGTAACTATTTTCATGCGTTCGCCATATGTGTTCATCGCCTTGAGCATTGCAACACGTTCTTCTATAGTGAACATGCCATCTTTTTCGGGATTCATCGCGACAACGACATAGAGCGTATCGAAAATTCCCAAAGCGCCTTCAATGACATCAACGTGACCGGCAGTGGGCGGATCAAAACTCCCTGCAAATACAGCAGACAACATATGGCATACTGTACCGTACGCGCAAGCGATGGTCAACAACGCGCATTACCCAATCGTTATGAAAATACCGAGTGATATACTTTTTTTGCATCTGGAGTGCGACCTGTCTTTATCGTATACTCAAGTGACATGCGTAAACGAATGAATCCCTCCAGCACCTATCTTTCAGAAATACAAAGGGCGCCATCGGCAGGATTTTGGCAGCGCCTCCTCTGGGTTGCTGCAGCAGCATTTCTTTCAGCGCTTTCCCAGCCAAATGAGCTGTTTCTGTATGGGAATTGGCTCGCAGGGCTTGTTTGTCTCGTTCCTCTCTATTTTGCCTTGACACATACGAAAAAATTAGGGGAGGCCGCGGTGCTTGGGGCAGTTTTTGGAGCTTTGCACCATGCGCTGACAAGCTATTGGCTGTTCTTTTATAGAGATTTTGCATTCTGGACATTGGGGACGACAACGATTGCATATGCCGTAGTATACGGCGCTGCAATCATGTATGGCTGGTTCATGCTGCAGCATTCGGGAAGCATGAAGCCGATTGTGTTCGCTCTCGCCTGGGCTGCATTCGAATATGCAAAATCGACGGGGTTCCTTGGATATCCATGGGGACTTCTGGCCTATTCATTCACTGCGGTGCCTATCATGTTGCAAACCGCCGATATTTGGGGCGTCTACGGAATTTCGGCATTTCTAGCCTTTTTTTCTGCAGCATGCGCGGAAACGATTGTGTCCGCACAGGTCAGGCAAAGAAATCGCGGCAATTACAGATGGGCAGCAACTGCAGCTGGCTATGGGCTTGTCTTGCTCGCGTACGGCACATGGACTTTTGCACATCCAGTGCCCGTGCGCAGTACTGTACGATTATTGCTTGTTCAGCAAAATACCGACCCCTGGATTGCAGGAGAAAACGCAGCCCTGGAATCGAACATCGAACAAGCGAAGAAAGCGCTCGATATGAATAGCCATGCAGGAGGCCGGAAACCGGACTTGATGGTTTTCAGTGAAACAAGCTTGAGACGGCCATTTACAGAATTTCGGTCATGGTTTGAAAAAAATCCCCCCACATCGCCCCTCATACCCTTTCTTGAACAGGAAGACATACCGCTTTTGACAGGTTTGCCAGTGGTAAAAGACTGGAATACCTATGAGGCTTCGAATTCGGTCGGCCTTATTTCGCCAAATGGCGTATTGCTCGAGACATATGCGAAAATGCATCCGGTTCCTTTTGCCGAAGCGATACCATTCTGGGAATTCAAGTGGTTCCGTTCATTCGTGCAGAATGTCATCGGCCTGGAGAGCGGCTGGGTCATGGGCGACAAGCCTGTGCTGTTCACATTGACGCTTCAGAATAGAGGTTCTGTCTGTACCGATATTCATGTGCTTCCATCTGTCCGGTTCGCCTCGCCCATATGCTTCGAAGATGCATTTGCCGGTTTGGACAGAGATTTCATTATTCGCGGAGCCGATCTGCTCATCAATCTTACAAATGATTCCTGGTCCCGCACAATGAGCGCACAGATTCAGCATTACGCTGTCGCGCGTTTTCGTGCCATCGAGAGCCGCAAGACACTCGTGAGGTCGACAAACTCAGGCGTAACTTGCGTGGTTGGCGCTGATGGCAGGAATATTGCTGAGCTCGAGCAGTTCAAGGCAGATTCGATTATTGTCGATGTGCCCATATATTCTGCTCCGATGACATTCTACATTCGTTTTGGGGACTGGTTTGCGCTTTTGAGCGCGAGCGTTTCTGTTCTTGTGTTCATATGGGGAATTCGAACCGAATGGCTGAAAAAAAAGATTTTGTAATGCATTTGTCTGTCTGATATTATATAGTTAGAACATCGCGCTTAAAGAGGATTCGAAAAGGAGGAAGCTTTGAGCATTTCGAACTATGTTTCCGCGGATTTTTTCGAAACACTCGAAGAAGCTGGAGATATTGTGAAATATCGAGATCATCCAGCCTTCGATGCTGTTCCCTTCATTGGATCCATTAAGAAACATCCGTACGATCAGGAAAAATGCCTAGTGCTCCTGCTTCAGCCGCAAAAGAGAATGCCATGGTTCAAGGGGGGAGAAATTATCGAGCTGAAGACACGCGATGTGCAGGCGCTCGATGAGCTGCCTTCGGCAATCGACCTGGCAGGGACAGCAATCAGCATTTTCAAAATATGGGTCAGGCGAGGCGCGATTGCTGTGCGCTTTGAGCCGTTTGAAGTGACAGACGAAGAATACAGGCCTTTCGATACCGACAGCATAAGTAGGCTGCTTGCCCAAAAGGACTGAGCAGAAGAAGCAGGAACAATGAGCGGAACCGAAGTTGCGCGGTATTGGCGCAGAATGCCTCAGAACAAAATTCAATGCCTGTTATGCTCGCATGCATGTATTATCGAGGAAGGAGCAAGCGGACATTGCAACGCTCGTCTCAATAACGCCGGCGAAATGTCGCTTCCCTATTATGCGTGGATTTCGTCGTTGGCGATCGATCCTGTCGAAAAAAAACCGCTCAGGCGATTCATGCCTGGCACTTGGACATATTCTGTAGGCTTCTGGCACTGCACAATGGACTGCCCTTTCTGCCAGAATTGGGAAATAGCCCACCCTCTGCGAATCGTCAAGGAAATCATCAGCCCTGAAAAACTTATCGATATGGCTGTCGAATCGGGCTGTCCTTCCATAAGCTTTACGTATTCGGAGCCGACACTTCACATTGAATACGTTATTGAAGCGATGCAGCGTGCGCATGCCTGTGGACTCAAGACAATTCTCGTTACGAACGGCAATGTACTCGATCAGCCAGCACACGACATTCTTGCCCACACTGATGCGACAAATGTCGATTTAAAAACCGCCGATGCGGCGATTTATAAAAATATACTGGGCGGCGATATAAAGGTTGTACAGAATTTCATACGCGTGGCCAATGAGCTCTGCCATGTTGAAGTGACATCGCTTGCAGTGCCGGGCATCCTTGATTCAGCTTTGCAAATTCATACAATTGCCCAGACTATTGCTGCTATTTCGGATGAAATTCCTCTCCATGTCACCCATTATCGTCCAGCATGGAAGTATCACAGGCCACCATTGCCTTCTGAGACGATTCGCTCAATGGCGGAATCAGCCAGGGAATATCTCAAGTATGTGTACTCGTATATATAAAAGAGCAAAGCCTGGTTTTTTTGCGCCGATATTTCCGCATTTTCCCTCTTGACAGATTTTGCAGATTTCGGCATTGTTAGCATCGCCGATTGCACGGTGGGTGTAGCTCAGGTGGTAGAGTGCCAGACTGTGGATCTGGTTGTCGTGGGTTCGATCCCCATCACCCACCCGAGCCCGTCACCGCCTTCCGGTTTCGGGACTGAGCCTGAACGCGTTCGTAGCTCAGCTGGATAGAGCGACGGACTTCGAATCCGTAGGCCGCAGGTTCGAGTCCTGCCGGACGCATGGGAAATTTCAGTAATGGGCCGCTAGCTCAGCTGGCAGAGCAGCAGACTCTTAATCTGCGGGTCGAAGGTTCGAAACCTTCGCGGCTCATATTCGTCAAAGCCTTGAAAATGCTTAGGCCTTGACGAAAAGGCGCCGTTCCGCTACCATGCGCCACGCATAAAAGATGCGAGAGTGGTGGAACGGCAGACACGCCAGACTTAGGATCTGGTGCCTTTCGGCGTAAGGGTTCAAGTCCCTTCTCTCGCAGGTTTCCTTCGTGTATGAAGGATCTGCCAGTCCGGAAGGAACAGCAGCCGCATGCAACGCGGCGATGATGAATGCGGGAATAGCTCAGTGGTAGAGCGCGACCTTGCCAAGGTCGATGTCGCGGGTCCGACTCCCGTTTCCCGCTTTAACAACAGGCGATTCGGATGCTGGCCGAATCGCCTGTTTTTATTTGCAGTACAGTCTGCGGTATTGCAGACTTTCATCTCGAAATACTTGTAGGAATTTTAGAGGATCCCATGGAAATTACAGAAAAGAAAATCGAAGATCTCGAGCAGTCGAGAGTACGCATGACGCTCACTATTCCTTCGCGCGATGTGAGATCGGAATATGACGCAATGATGAATGAATATGCCAAGAATGCGCGCATCGATGGTTTCAGGAAAGGCCATGTGCCCGTTTTCATTCTTGAGCGAAAATTCGGTGATTCCCTGAAGACCGAAGCGATGGGCCGCATTATCGAAAAAGCTGTCGAAGAAGGCTTGAAGGATGCAGCGCGCCAGCCGCTTACCTATGAGCCGCCTACTGTTGAAGGAGAGCCGAAATTCAACCTCGATTCGGACTTTACTTTCAGCGTGACATATGACGCATATCCAGCTTTTGAGCTTCCGTCCCTTGATGGAATCGAGATTGAAGTTCCGGCCGTTTCGGTCTCCGATGAGGATGTTGCGCGCGAACTCGAAGAAATCCGACAGCGCAATGCAATTGTTGTGGAAAAAGATGGCCCGGCCGAAACCGGCGACATAGTCACCGCCGATTTTGTAGAGATTGCCGAAGATGGCATGGAAATTCCCGGAACGGCTCGGCAAGACTTTGCGTTCGAGCTCGGCAAGCAGCTCAATATCTATAAATTCGACGATGAAATCGTCGGTATGAAAGCAGGCGACGAGAAGACCTTTACCAAAACTTTCCCTGCTGATTTTGAGTATTCGGAATACGCCGGCAAAACAGTTACCATCAGGGTCAAGGTAACCAAAGTCAAGCGCCAGGACTTGCCCGAGCTCGATGATGAGCTTGCCCAGGATGTATCGGAAAAGTACAAAACCCTCGACGATCTTAAATCAGCAGTCCGCAACCAGCTGAATGAAGCGCTGGAGGCCAAACTCCGCTCTGCCAAGGAACGGGCAATTGTCGACGAGCTTCTGAAAAGAACAAGCGTTTCGATACCCCGCTCGATGCTCGCAGCTGAGCTTGCCATGCGATGGGAATCGCTTAAGCAACAGATGGGCGTCGATAACGATGAGCGTCTGGAGATGCTTTTGCGGATATCCGGCAAAACCAAGGAACAGCTCTTGCAGGACTGGGCTCCGCTGGCAGAGAAAGCGCTTGCAAGCCGCATTTTGCTCGATAAACTGGTGGAAGCGGGCTCATATGTGGCGACAGACGAAGATGTCGATGCAGAAATCGCGAAAGAAGCCGCGCATACGACAATGAGCCCTGCGGAAATAAAAGCCGAATATGAAAAGCGGGGGACTTTGGAGTATCTGAAAGATGACATCAAGTCGCGCAAGTTCTTCGACGCAATCCTTGCATCTGCCACCGTCAAAGAAGGAGCAGCGGTTCCATACTTGGACTTCATGAAAGAAAATCAGTAAATTTGTTTGAGCGATTTCAGTCCATCATGGACCATCGCTCAACATTGCAACAGCAAAGGAAGCAGGAATGTCCGAACACATGAGCAGCCTCGTCCCTATCGTCATCGAGCAGACGGGGCTTGGAGAAAGATCCTACGATATTTACTCGCGTCTTCTCAAAGACCGAATCGTATTTATAGACGGTGAGATCAATGATCTGACCGCAGACCTCGTCATTGCGCAGCTTCTGTTTCTTGAGTCCCAGGATCCGTCGCGCGATATATCGATTTACATCAACAGCCCGGGCGGAATGGTCACGGCGGGTCTCGCCCTCTATGATACGATTCAATATATAAAGCCGGAGATACAGACGATCTGCATCGGTCAGGCATCGAGCATGGCAGCGCTGCTGCTCGCCTGCGGAACAAAGGGAAAGCGCTCCGCCCTGCCCTCTTCGCGAATTCTCATTCATCAGCCCTGGGGGGGCGTATCGGGCCAGGCGAGCGATATCAGTCTGCAGGCGCGTGAGATAATTCGTCTCAAAAAACTGACTATTGACTATTTTGCACAACATTCGGGTCAGCCGCTCGAAAAGGTTGCGCAGGACATGGAACGCGATTTTTACATGAGCTCGCAGGAAGCGCTTGAATATGGCATAATCGATACTATCATGGAGCCGCGGAAGCATGGCAAAAAATAAGCAATTCGATCTCGAGCAGGAAACATTCTGTTCTTTTTGTGGCAAGAGTTCTGCATATGCACGCAAGATGATCGCTGGCCCAGGAGTGAATATCTGCGATGATTGCGTGCGAATCTGCAGTCAGATACTCGATGAAGAAGAACAGAAAGTAACTGCCGAATTTCTGACTGAAGTGCCCAAACCCCGCGAAATAAAAGAATTTCTCGACCAGTATGTCGTGGGGCAGGAATATGCAAAACGTGTGCTTTCGGTCGCGGTGTACAACCATTACAAAAGGCTTCTTCATAAGGTGTCGGCAACAGCGCCCGATGTCGAAATCGAAAAATCGAATGTATTGCTGATTGGCCCCACCGGCACCGGCAAAACGCTTCTTGCTCGGACACTTGCGCGCAAGCTGAAAGTTCCTTTTGCCATGGCTGATGCGACCACGCTCACCGAGGCAGGCTATGTTGGCGAGGATGTCGAAAACATACTGCTCAAGCTGATCCAGAATGCTGGCGGCAATATCCAGGCTGCCGAGCGCGGCATTGTATATATAGACGAAATCGACAAAATATCACGCAAGAGCGAAAACCCATCGATCACACGGGATGTTTCAGGCGAAGGCGTGCAGCAGGCTCTCCTCAAAATAATCGAGGGAACCATTGCCAATGTGCCTCCCCAGGGGGGCCGCAAGCACCCGAACCAGGAATACCTGCGCATCGATACAACGAATATTCTTTTTATATGCGGTGGCGCATTTGTCGGTCTCGACAAGATTATAGAATCCAGAGTATCAGCCCATCCAATGGGCTTCGGCGCGGATGTGCGAGCAAAGCACGAGAAAAACCTGAGCCAGCTCTTTGCTGAGCTTCAGCCCGATGATCTTATCAAGTTCGGTTTGATTCCGGAATTTGTTGGTCGCCTTCCCATCAAGGTGGCGCTCGACGACCTTTCCAAAGAGGAATTGAAGCGCATTATCATCGAACCGAGAAACGCCCTTCTCAAGCAATACAAAGCTTCCATGAAGCTCGACAACGCAGAGCTGGAATTCGAAGATGAGGCAATCGATGCAATTGCGGAAAAGGCTATTGCCCAGAAAACGGGGGCGCGCGGCCTGAGGGCGATTGTCGAAAAAATAATGATCGATATCATGTATTCGCTTCCAAGCGATTCAAATGTAAAAAAGGTGGTTCTGACCCGAGATGCGGTTGAAGGCAAGGGGAGCTGCATCATCGAATACCGTCAGAAAACCGCTTAGCGCAGAAATCAATGGGGTGGTTGCCGATCTCCGTTGGAGAAGGCAGCCTGAGAAAATACCCATGGAACCTGATCCGGGTAATACCGGCGGAGGGAACGATGATGCGTAGAAAACCATTCATCGCGATTTTTCTAGGTGTTGTGGCGATTTTTTTCGCCAGCATGTCGTTGTGGGGACAACCACAGCCTGGTACGGGCGCAGGTACTGGCGCCGGCACGGGCGCACCGGAGCTTGTTGTGTGGACCTACGATTCGTTCGTATCGGAATGGGGTCCGGCAGCACAGATTGCCGAAGGATTCCAAAAGCAATCGGGCGTAAAGGTGCGTTTCGTATCGAAGGGCGATGGGGGGGCTCTCTTTTCCTCTCTCCTTGATATCGCAAAAAAGCCAAATGCAGATATTGTGATAGGCCTCGACGATCGACAGCTCGAGAAGGCTTTGAAAAGCGATCTTTTCGTTCCTCTGAAGCTTGCAAACCTTGCAGATATCCAGAAAGACTTGCTGCTCGACCCCTCCTACAGGCTTGTTCCATTCGATTTCGGGCAATTCGCTTTTATCTGGGATTCGGAAAGCAATATCCAGCCGCCGCGTTCTCTCGAAGATCTGACGAAGCCGATCTACCGGAAAAAAGTGATCATTATGGATCCTCGTACCTCTACTCCAGGGCTTGGTTTTCTCGCATGGACACAGGCAGTATACAAGGCAGGCTGGAGAGATTACTGGAAGCGCTTGTCCCCGTCGATTCTTGCAATGACTCCAAGCTGGGATACAGGATACGGTTTATTTACAAAGGGAGAAGCGCCTCTTGTGCTCAGCTATTCGACAAGTCCTGCATACCACAAGGCATACGAGAATACAGAACGCTACAAAGCCCTCGAATTTTCGGATGGGCACCCTCAGCAGGTTGAATTTGCCGGCGTTCTTTCATCAAGCCCAAACAGGCTATTAGCGCAGAAATTTGTAGATTATCTGCTTTCTCAGGAGTGCCAATCGTTTTTGCCAGAGACACAATGGATGTTCCCTGCAAACCGTTCTGCAAAGCTGCCCGCATCGTTTTCTGTCGTAAGCAAATATCCTTCATTGAACGCAAAAATTCAGGATATCGATCGTGATCCTTCCGATGCGGCAAACATTCTTATGAGCAGCCACTAGAAGGCCAGACGATGCAAAGCGGCAGAGGGAGCTTTGAACAGGGCCTTGGCAAAACGGGAATACTTCTGTCTATCGCTCTCATTGCGATTCTTTCCTTCTCTTTGGTTCCCCTTGTCGCTTTTGCAAAAAATGCGATAGCCGGCGCTGGACATGCTGCTTCATTGGTATCGGCTGGCAGCATTTCTGTTCCGGTGCTTGTCCGGAGCCTGCAGTTTACTTTGCTGCAGGCTCTTGCAAGCACTGCACTTGCAATCGGAATCGGCCTGCCAGGAGCTTGGCTTGCGGCACGTTTCCGCTTCCCTGGGAGGCGCGCATTACTCGCGCTCGCAGCAGTGCCTTTCTGCTTTCCGCCGATATTGGTCATCCTCGCTTTTATTCTGTACTATGGGAAAGAAGGCTATTTCTCTGCTTTTTTAGCCTTGATATTGGGGCGGAAAAGCGAATATCGGGGGCTTCTCTACAGTTTCTGGGGTCTGGTTTTGGTTCATGCTTTTTATAATTTTCCGATCGCTGTGCATCAGATAAGCGCCTTATGGATGCGGATACCGGAATCGCAGAAGGAAGCAGCCAAGACCTTGGGAGCAGGCAAAATAATGGCATTTCGCACCGGCACTCTGCCATGGTTGCTTCCTGGCATCGCGCAAGCTGCGGGCTTGATTTTTTTGTATTGTTTTTTCAGCTTTACGACAGTGCTCGTTTTTGGAGGACGGACAGGTTCTACCCTTGAGGTATCGATTTACCAGGCGCTCCGATATCAGGGGGATGCGCGCCTTGCGCTTCTGTTTTCTGTAATCGAGACAGGTTTTGCCTTGCTGAGCATCTGGTTCATCACTGGGATGACACAAAAACAGCAGCATGCGTTACGCGATTTCGGACGCCGCAGAGCGCTTTCATCTCCAAAAGGTGTTCAGCGCGCAGTGCTTGCAATATATGGAATTCTTCTGCTCCTATTTTTTATCGGACCGCTTGTTTCCATTGTGGTCGAAGCGTTTCGTGTTCCAGCTTCGCTCGGAGGTGGTTTTCGTTTCGGGCTTGGCAATTTTGAGCGCCTTTTAAGAGGTTTCCAGGCTCCCTTGCTCAAGGCTGTCTTGGCGACGCTGACGTTGAGCGGGTCTGCTGCGCTCCTCGCTACGACTGCCGGCGTTATTGCAGGGGTATCGGTATTTATCGGAAAGAAAGCCGCCAGACCGCATTTTACGAATAGAATCATGGAAGCGCTCCAGTGGCTCCCTCTTGCTGTCTCTCCTGCAGTATTTGCCTATGGCTGGCTTTTTCTCTCGCCTGATCGAACGATAGCGGCAGCGATTATTGCAGCTCAGGCGGTTATTGCGTGGCCATTCGTGAGCCGAGCGGTATCCGCATCTCTGCAATCGCTCGATCCACGCTTGAGGGAGGCTGGCAGGACGCTTGGCGCCGGCCCCCTGCAAGCTTTTCTGACTATCGATTTTCGCGTTATTGCTCCCTCGGTCGCAGCTTCCGCCGCATTTGCATTTTCTATCACCGCAGGCGATGTCAATGTGCCCCTTATGCTTGGAATGAGCGAGATTGAAACATTGCCTCTGCTTCTGTTCCGATTGACTGCGGCATACCGATTCAACGAAGCCTGTGCTGCAGGGCTGGTGCTGGGGCTTATGACCGGTATTGTCTTTTTTCTCAAGGAGAAAGCCATAGATGTCGCTTGAGGTTCGCAATCTCGAGGTTGTCCGCAATGGATTCGTCCTGAAAGCAGACTTTACTCTTCAGGACAATACAGTACTCGTTTTGCTCGGTCCTTCGGGCTGCGGCAAGACAACGCTGCTCCGCGCAATTGCCGGGCTCGAGCCGATACAACAGGGCGAAATATTACTCAAAGGCAAGCGGATCGATACTTTGCCACCAGAAAAGCGGCATATCGGTTTTGTATTCCAGGATTTGGCGCTGTTCGAGCAGATGAAGGTTCGCGACAATATCGCGTATAGCCTTCAGATACGCAGAGCAGATAAAACATTTATTCAAGAAAGAATCGATTACCTGGCCATGCGTTTCAGAATAGATCATCTGCTCGAACGATATCCCTCCGAACTCTCGGGAGGAGAAAGACAGCGGGTCGCACTTGCGCGTGCGCTCGCGTCTGACCCTTCACTGATCTTGCTCGATGAGCCACTTTCGGCGCTCGATGCACCGCTCAGAAGAGCAATGCGCCGCTTCATGCGTGTTCAGCTCACACAAGGACATCTTACGGCGATCCATGTCACCCATGATGTCGAAGAAGCAATTGACCTCGCAGACGAAATTATTGTCATGCGCAATGGAAATATGATTGCCCGAGGCACAATATCGGCACTAGAAAATTCGCCCGGCTCGGGATGGCTTGCACGATTCATGAATTTCGGCCTTACCCTGCCAGTGGATACTTTCTCAAAGGTGAAAGCAGATAATTTCGTGTTGGATCATTGCAAAGCAGGAGGAGATATCTTGTGCTCGGTGCATGACACAAGCCGGGGCGCTCAGATCGAATCGGATGCTTCATATTGTGTGTATGTGCCATTTTCTTCGCTTGGCGCAATAGGCTCGAAAAAAGTACTCTCGGAGGCGGCGGGGTGCATTCTGCGTGCGATTATTGTGCGGCGTATCGAAACCTTTTCCGGCACAATGAAGCTTTTATTGTCATTGCCAGACGAAAATGAGCAATTCTTTGAAATGACACTCCCAAAAGGTAAAGAGACTCTTGTCCCAGACGAAGGTTCTGAAATAGAGCTGAAAATCGATACTGCGAAATGCAGGCTGCTACCCGAGGAACCGCGCTTGCCGAACTCTTGAAAAATCAGATTGCCAGCGGCGATTCATGCCTTTTGCTATCAATCAGCGCTGCAATGTGCTGAACGCTTGCATCAATCGAACAATTTTCTTTCCATAGGTAACGGATAGAGGCCGTTTCTCTGTAGAGCATATGGCGTGCATTATAGATTTCGTTGAGGGTTTTTCGCCAATTGCTGCTGGAAAGAAGCGGCCTTGAGTCTTTTTCTCCTGCGAGCCTTCGAGCCAATTCTCGAAGCGGCACATCAAGCCAGACAGTAATACATTCGCTCGCCAGCAATGCCCGATTGGCAGGCATAAGCACGACGCCCCCGCCGCACGCGAGAACAAAGGACTTTCTCTGCGCAACAATTTCAGCAAGCGTGCGTTCTTCGATTTTTCGGAATTCTGGCTCCCCTCTTTTGGCGAAGATTTCGGAGATTGACAGCCCGACGCTCTGTTCGATGATGCGATCGAGATCCATAAAATCAATACCATAGTGCGCAGCCAAAAGCTCGCCAATTTTTGTCTTGCCAGAGCCCATCATGCCAATCAGCGCAATTTTCATGGATGTTTCAGCCCAGTACTTCGTCGAACACGCGCAGCCAATTTAGGCCGAGAATCTTTGCTGCATCGCCATGGCTGTATCCTCGTTCTCTCAAACCTTCATAGAGAAGTTGAAATTCCGAGGCATTCCTGATAACCGAAGCGTCGAGTGGCACAAAGCCATCGAAATCGGAGCCAATAGCGCAACTTTGTATGCCGCCGGCTTTGACGACCTGGTCGACATGCCGGAGAAATGCTTCGAGATTTGTGTCGTTCGGATCTTTTGTAATGAACGAAGGAACAAACACGCAGCCGATTGCGCCTCCATGATCTGCAATCGCTCGAATCTGCGCATCGGTCAGATTCCTGGGGTGATCCAGTACAGCGCGTGCGTTTGCGTGCGAAGCGATAAAGGGACCCTTCACAATATCGGCCACTTCCCAGAAACCTTCTTCGCTGAGATGCGCAACATCGATGAGCATATGAAGCCCCTGCATTTTTTCGACGAGCTGTTTGCCCAAGGGGGTCAGACCCCCCTCCCCTTCGCCGCGCAAACCCCGGCCAAAGGCATTGCGCCTGTTCCAAGTAATGCCTATCGCGCGAACGCCGCGCGCATAATATGTATCAAGCATATCGAGAGAGCTGCCGAGCGCTTCGGCTCCTTCAATCGAAAGCAGCGTACTCAGCTTTTTTTCATCAATTGCGCGGCGAATGTCTGCTGCGTTCGCGGCAAGGAAGACTGTACCGTTCGATTTTTTGCAGACTTCATCGAATATATCGATCATGTGCATCGTTTCTTCAGGCGCATTTGCCAGCTGATTGTCTTCGAGGAAAATCGCCATGACCTGGCAGCGCACATTGCCGCGCAGCAGTTTGGGCAGGTCGATATGGGCGTCCGGATTGTCCGCAAAGAAATCGCGCGGGACAGCTTCTTTTTTATTCATGCTGCGGCCATTCAGCGCCATCAGGGTGTCGCAGTGTGCATCGATGACAAAAAAATCCTCGCTCCGTTCTGTCATAGCTTGTTCCTTATTTGTAGTGATATGACCAGGCAACTATACGTCCCGGTTTTCTTTCAGTTTTGCAATCTCATCGCGGATGAGTGCGGCCTGCTCGAATTCAAGATTTTTGGCGTGCTCGAACATGAGTTTTTCCATTTCCCTGATCATCGCTTTGCGCTGTTCGGGGACGAAAATATTGTGGGTCCGTTTGAGAAGCGCCAGTTCATCCTGCGAAGCCTCGATTTTTTCTTCGCGGTGGCGCTCGAGTATATCCTGGACTTTTTTGTGAATGGTTTGAGGCGTAATGCCATGCTCTTTGTTATATTGAATCTGCATTGCTCTGCGGCGTTCGGTCTCCGCGATCGCCTTGCGCATTGCGTCGCTCATAGTATCGGCATACATGACTACAAGCCCCGCAGCATTTCGTGCAGCTCTGCCTATTATCTGTATGAGGCTTGTTGCTGAGCGCAAGAAGCCGATTTTGTCAGCATCCAGAATAGCAATAAAGGAAACCTCAGGCAAATCGATTCCCTCTCTGAGAAGGTTGATGCCCACGAGTACATCGAATTCCCCTGCTCGTAGCTGGGTCAAAATTTCGACTCGCTCAATTGTCTCGATTTCGGAATGGATATATCTGACGCGAAGCCCCAGACCGCTCAAGTATTCCGAAAGCTCTTCTGCCATTTTTTTGGTAAGGGTAATAATCAGACTCCGCTCGCCCATTTGCGCTCGCTCGCGGACGCGGGCATATATGTCTTCCATTTGCCCCTCGGTCGGACGCACTAGAATTTCGGGGTCGACAAGGCCGGTAGGACGGATAATCTGTTCCGCAACCGTCTTCGAGCGCTTGAATTCGATTTCTCCAGGCGTAGCCGAGACATAGACAGTCTGGGGCACAATTGACTCGAATTCGGCGATTGTAAGCGGCCTATTGTCGAGCGCACATGGAAGCCTAAAACCATATTCCACAAGCGAAAGCTTTCTGCTGCGATCTCCAGCATACATTGCTCCGATTTGCGGCAATGTCACATGCGACTCATCAATAAAGGTTATAAAATCTTTCGGGAAATAATCGAGGAGGACCCCTGGCCGCTCTCCTGGTCTGCGTCCCGACAAAGGAGCGGAATAATTCTCAATTCCTGTGCAATACCCCATTTCCTCGAGCATTTCGATGTCATATTCTGTACGAGCCTTTATGCGCTCCGCCTCGAGATATTTACCGTGCTCCAGAAAGAATCTGTACCGCTCTTCGAGCTCGGCTTTTATGCGTTCAACTGCCCGCTGAACCATGTTTTCCGGCATTACAAAATGCTTGGCAGGATATATCACCGCCTCTTCGAGTTCCTCATGAGCTTCTCCCGTAACGGGATTGAGTCGTCTGATACGGACAACAGTATCAAAATCGAGCTCGATTCTGTACGCTTCTTCAAGATATGCGGGGAATATCTCCAGCACATCGCCCCGAATACGAAAACGCCCTCGCTCGAGCACCATATCATTACGCTCATACTGAAGGCTCACCAGTGTACGCTTGATCTCGTCGAGGTCGACCGTAGAGCCCTTGTCCATGTACAAACGCATGTCGCGGTACAGATCTGGCGATCCCAGGCCATAAATACAAGAAACAGTTGCAACAATCACAACATCGCGGCGTTCCATAAGCGCAGCGGTCGCAGCAAGCCGCATTCTGTCGATTTCTTCGTTGATATCCGAATCTTTTTCGATATATAGATCTTTCGAGGGGACATAGGCTTCCGGCTGATAATAATCATAGTACGAAACGAAATATTCAACCGCATTTTCCGGAAAGAAACCTTTGAACTCCCGATATAGCTGGGCAGACAGCGTTTTATTGTGAGAAACGACCAAGGCGGGTTTCTGGACAGCCTCGATAACCTTGGCCATCGTAAATGTCTTCCCTGAACCTGTAACTCCTTTGAGCGTCACATATCGCTCGCCATTCCGAAGAGCGTTGACAATCGATTCGATGGCTTGTCTCTGATCCCCCGCAGGTCCATAAGGAGCAATAACTTTAAATGGCTTCACTTCTTGCGCTCCGAAAGCGTGACAGTCGTACTCATTTTTTTTGTGCCCCTGTAGAATTCAACAACCACCTGCTGCCCCGGGCTTGAATCTTCGAGCGCAGAATACAGCTGGGCGATACTAGTCACCGGCTTGGCATCGATACTGATGATAATATCCCCGCCGATATAGAACACGGTCGAACCATAGCGGACAGCCATATTGCCGCCTCTCAGCCCTGCGCGGTCGGCATTTCCTCCCTGTGTCACGGTCGAGACAAGAAGGCCGCTCTCGACTGGCGCCCCCTTGCCCGATTGTTTCAGGTAGTCGACAAGATCGGGGAAAAGCTGAATCGCCTGCATGTCAATCCACCCTCTCCGGACTTTCCCCTCTTTGATGAGTTGCGGCACTATGCGAACAGCAGTATCGACCGGAATGGCAAATCCAATGCCCACCGATCCCCCCGATGGCGAATAGATCATTGTATTGATGCCGATCATTTCCCCTCTGGCATTGAAAAGCGGGCCGCCCGAATTGCCGGGATTTATCGATGCATCTGTCTGTATCATATTCTGCAGAATAGTCGTTTCATCTTTCTGAATTGGACGCCCCAGACCAGACACTATGCCTGTGGTCAAAGTACGTTCAAGGCCGAATGGATTGCCGATTGCGAGCACTTTTTGGCCTACTTTCAGGTTTTTTGCCGAGCCGAAAGGCACGGGCTTGAGTTTCTTTCCGGCTTCGGGCGTGAATTTTATCACTGCTAGATCGCTTTCAGGATCCGCGCCAACAAGTTTCGCTTCGTAGCGGCTGCCATCTGCAAGGCTCACGTATAGCTTATAGGCATTTTCCACAACATGGTTATTCGTGAGCACATAGCCGCGCTCGTCAATTATCGAGCCAGAACCTGAACCGCCGCTCTGGGGCACAGGCTCCAAAAACCAGTTGATGCCCAGTACTTCTGTCGTGATGTTGACGACCGATTCATTGTATTTTTCATAAATGCTGATGTTTTCGGCTTCTTCAGGGCTGTAACCTGTTGTATATTGAGCAGTACTCGCTGATTTTGCCTCATCGGTCGATGCGGGGGCTGGGGTAACTGCCATCAGGCCCGGTGCTGCTGCGTTCTGTGCTGTGCCCTGCTGCGCTGCAGGCATACTGATCGCTCCTGCAGCCGAATTGCTAGTGGAAGCGAGTTTCGAGCGTAATGGCTGATTCAGAAGCAAGACAATTCCGGCAATCGAAAGCGAAGTAATCGCAACAGAAACAATGACCGCAACGATCACCTGTGTCCTCGAATACAGCTTCATAGAGCACCTCCATGGAATCCGTGAAAGTTTCAAACGAAGGTTAACTTGCCTTGAGCTGCTTCTTCTTCCCGAGCGAGCATGTATATAAAATCAGACAGCCGATTGAGCGTTCGCAAGAGAACCGGCGATATCTCATCCGTACGCGAGAGCGCAACGACGCGGCGCTCCGCCCTGCGTGCAATGGTTCTGGCAATATCGAGCGCTGCGGAACCTTGTGTCATGCCGGGGACGACAAAGCCGCGGAGAGGAATCCGTGCCTCAATCTCCGATGTTTTAGCTTCGATCGCCTTTTCGTCTTCTTCTGTGATTGGCCGATTAAAGCTATTTCCGAGCGAGGCGAGTTCACCTGCAACCCTGAAAAGCAAACGCTGAATATATTCTATCGCATACAGCACATTATCCTGAAAGCAAAGATGTCTGGCCATTCCAAGCGCCGAAGACAGCTCATCGATTGTTCCATATGCCTCGACCCGAATGGAGTCCTTTCCGATTCTTTCGCCTGACCAGAGGCCGGTGCTCCCATCGTCGCCTGTTTTTGTGACGATACTCATATAAAGAAAAGTATCTACTATGAAGCTCTCAATCAAGCAGTTTTGATAGAAAGAGGCGATTTTTGAAAGCGCTTTTAGAGGTATAATGTATACGAGAAAGAAATCTGGCACGCGAATCGCTGCCAACCGATGACAAAAGCATGCAAGGAACTATCGATGCCGTCGAACCGACAATCGCCGATACTGTTTCAGACAAGGGGCATCTGCCAATATTTACCCGATCATCGCCTCTCTTTGAGCGAACACATGATCTTTGCGGCTTCGGTCGACCCTGTATTGTATGGAAATTTGATAAGGCATGGCTGGAGAAGGTATGACAGCGAGCTGTACCGCATGGCATGCCCCGGATGTAGAATCTGCATTCCCTTGAGGATCAATGCCGAAAAAATCCGCTTGAGCAGTTCGCTCAAGAAAATTCTAAGGCTCAATTCGGATGTTCGGATTGTTGCAAAACCACCCTCTTTCGACCCTGAGCATTTCGTATTGTGGAAACGATATTCAATCTGGAAGCATTTTTCCGAACCAGAAAATCTCACAAAAGAATCATATTGCGGCCTTTTCGAGCCTTGGAGCCTCATTTTGGAATATCGCGAAATGTCAGCGCAGGATCGGCTTATTGCTGTCAGCCATATAGATCCGCTGCCAGACGGGCTCTCTTCTGTTTATTTTTCTTTTGCCCCGGAGGCAAAAGATCGAAGTCTCGGATTTTTTTCAATTTTGGCAGAAGCGTACATCGCAGCGAATGGCGCGCAACTTCTTAAGAGCAAATACTCATCAATAGAAACAAAAGCTGTAGCATCGTATTACTCAAAACGCGAACCTATGCACAAAGACTCAGGCTGGTATTATCTGGGCTTCTGGGTTCCAGGATCTCCCAAAATGGAATACAAAGCCCGTATCGCGCCATTTGAAATTGCATTGCCCGAATGGCATGAATTCAGTTCTCGGCTCGAAGCTCTGAAATATCTGCGTGACATTCATGTGCCGGGGCTTAGCCCTTTTATGCAAATTTGATGCTGAGTGGACTTGCACTCGCTCATCGTTGACTATTCCACTTGCTCATGATAGCTTATCCGAGGATTATTCTACGTTTCCGGACGAAAGGAATACTATGGCATCTTCAGAAAACAAGAAACAGACGACAGACAACGGCAAAAACCAAGAAAAGAAAGCCGAAAATAAAAAAACCGAAAGTTCTCTCAAAAGAAACTTACGGAATCCCTTTGTATATATTGGTACAATCGTGATCCTGGTGCTGACGATCGTCGCATTTGTCCTTATACCGGGAGTCAGCACTGGTACGTCTTCAGGAGGCCAGGTGCCTTCTTTTGGTACCTGGAATGGCAAGCGTATCGAATACACCCCGGATTCATATTTTGCCGATCAGGTTTCGCAGATAAACGACTATCTTAAACAGCAAGGTATGGATCAATCGCAATCCCAGCTCTACGCCTATCAGGTCTGGAGACTCGCCTTCCAGAACACGGTTGTTCGAACTGCACTGCTGGATTCCGCACAACGTGCTGGCATGAAAGTGAGCGAACAGACTATCGACGAAGAAATTGCAAAAGATGCACAGTTCCAGGTCGATGGCAAATTTTCTTTGGAAAAATACAATAAAACACCGCTTGCTACGCGTCTTTCAATAAGAAACAAGCTTCGTGATGACATGCTGATCCAGAATTACTATGGTGACCTCATGGCCGTTTCGCCTTCGACCGCAGAAATAGAATTCGTTTCTTCGATGGCAAAGCCTCAGCGATCCATCCAATATGTCGATATCTCCTATTCCAAGTTTCCGGAAGACAAAGCGATAGAATGGGCAAAGGCCAACGAGGCTCTTTTCCGCTCCATTGGTCTGTCGAAAATTACCATTACAAGTTCTCAGAAAGATGCTGAAAAGGTGCTTTCTCAGATCAGGGCTAACAGCCTTTCCTTTGAAGATGCCGCAAAGAGCCATTCTAAGGATTCCTATGCCGACAAGGGCGGAGACATGGGAACAAGAATATTCTACGATTTGAAAAATGAATTCCAGAACGAAAAAGATGCAAATGCGGTCATGGCGCTCAAAAAGGGTGAAATTTCACCCGTTTACAAAATCGGCAATAATGCATGGGCCATCTATCGCGTGAACAATGAAGCGAGCGCCCCGGATTTTTCGAAGCCAGCTGTCCTGGATGAAGTAAAAAGCTATCTCTTCGACAAAGAGAAAAGCGTCATGGAGTCGTGGGCTCTGGCAAAAGCCAATGAATTCTCTGCAGAAGTGCCAAAGAGCTCATTTGCCCAGGCGGCAAAGAAAACAGGACTCGAGGTCAAGACAGCAGGTCCCTTCATTCTCAATTACGGAAAACCGAGCTTTTATTTCTATGGGCAACAGGTCGGCCTCTTCCAGGAACCGTATCGTTCTCTGGATACGGACCTTGTGGGCGCCGAAGATAACGAAACCTTCCTTACAACGCTTTTTTCGACACCAAAAGGTGCTGTTTCCAAGCCCGTTGTGCTTGATGCCTCTGTCGTAGTTATGACGGTGACCGGAGATGCGGATGGCACGGAACAGGAGACATCGTATACGAAATTCTCCTACCCATACTTTTTCCAGAACGCGCTGGAAAGCCAGATCCGCAATACTATTCTTTCATCCAAAAAACTCAAGGATGAATTCAATGCTACATTCACAAGGCTTTTTAAGCCTGCTGCAAAATAAGCGCGGCATTGGCGCAAGACCGGCGAGCAGGCACACTCCTCGCGCTTAAACTACATCCATACTAGAAAGGGAGCCGCTCACGATGGGCGGCTCCCTTTATTTGTTTCGGCTATGAAAGGATGCATGGCAGCGAGTGTTCAGATTTCAGGTTTGCTTGGCAATCCTCTGGCGCCCAATGCATTCGCTCAGCGCTCTTCCTCTTCACTTGCACGCAGCACGGAGAGAAAAACGTCCTGACCGAGTTCGACATTGCCTATGCGCTTGAGCTTCTTTTTCCCTTCTTTTTGTTTTTCGAGCAGTTTGCGCTTGCGCGTGATATCTCCACCATAGCACTTTGCCAAGACATCTTTTCGAACGGGATTGACAGTTTCGCGAGCGATGATCTGCCCGCCTATCGCACCCTGTATCGGTACTTTGAATTGCTGTCGCGGAATGTTGTTGCGCAGCCGTTCACAGATAATGCGAGCGCGCTCATACGCATTCTGTTTGAAGACGAGCATGGCCAGTGCATCGACTGGTTCGCCGTTTATGAGGAAATCCAATTTTGCCAATTCCGTCGGCCTGTATCCGGTGATATCGTAATCGAAGCTTGCGTAGCCACGCGAAGTCGACTTCAATTTGTCATAAAAATCGAACAGAACTTCGGCCAAGGGCATCTCAAAAACAAGTTCCACCCGTTTTTCATCCAGATGGGTGAAGGATTGCTGCGTTCCGCGTTTCGAAAGGCACAGCGAAATCACATTGCCTACATACTCGACGGGCGTTATGATCTGAGCTCTGATATATGGTTCTTCCGCACTTTCTATCCGTGCGGGATCGGGATATTCACTTGGATTATCGATATAGACAGTAGTCCCATCCTTGAGAAGAATCTTGTAGCGGACGGATGGCGCAGTCATAATAATCGATTGATTGTATTCACGCTCAAGCCTCTCCTGAACGACTTCCAGATGCAAAAGCCCCAAAAATCCGCAGCGGAAGCCGAACCCAAGCGCAAGCGAATGGTCTTTTTCAAAGATAAGCGACGCATCGTTTAGAACGAGCTTTTCTAGGCTGTCCCTCAGTTCCTCGTAATCTGCCGAATCGATTGGATAAATTGAGCTGAATACAACCGGCTTTACTTCCCTGAAACCCGGCAAAGGATGTGCACAAGGATGCTCGTCATCGGTGAGCGTGTCTCCGACATGCACTTCCTTGACAGTTTTGATCCCTGCGATGCAGTAACCCACCTCTCCAGCGACGAGCATTTCCGCCGGGACCGCGTTTATTATGAAATGCCCCACTTCCTCAACCTCGTGGACAATGCCGTTGGACATGAAACGGATATGCATGCCTTTTTTTATTGTGCCCTGCTTCAGCCTGAGATGCACGACCGCCCCACGGTATGGATCGTAATGCGAGTCGAAAATCAGCGCCTGCAGAGAATCTTCAGGCTTTCCTTCCGGAGCAGGAATCCTCTCGACGATTGCTTCGAAAAGCTCATCGACGCCTATGCCCAGTTTGGCGGATACCGCAAGGGCTGAATCTCCATCCAGGCCAAGATCTTTTTCGATTTGCCGCCTGACTCCTTCGACATCCGCTGACGGCATATCGATTTTGTTAATTGCCGGGATTATCTCCAGATTGTGCTCAAGAGCCATATACATATTCGAAAGAGTCTGAGCTTCGACCCCCTGTGTCGCATCAATGACGAGTATGGCTCCTTCGCAGGCAGCGATCGCACGCGATACTTCATACGAGAAGTCGACATGCCCCGGCGTATCGACAAGATTAAGCATATAGGTCTGGCCATCTTTTGCAGTATACGGCAATGATACTGCCTGGCTCTTTATCGTGATGCCTCGTTCGCGCTCAATGTCCATGTTGTCCAGCATTTGATCCTGGAACTTTCGCAGGTCGACAAGGTGTGCCTTTTCTATGAATCGATCGGCAAGCGTGCTTTTCCCATGGTCGATATGTGCGATAATGCAAAAATTGCGAATTCGCGAAGGTTCGATCATGTGCTCAATGTATATGAAATGCATGCTTTTATCAACGGACGCAGGACTCTATGCCAAAGTGAAGTGAATTGGTATATAATCCAAAGACCGGAGGAATTATGAATCTGCAGAATTTGCCTGTTGTAACAAAAGATGGAACACGGACTGACCACGAGATAATGGTGTATGCACTTTCGACCTGCGGTTTCTGCAAACGCGCTCTCGCTTTTCTCGATGCGCACCAGTTTGCCTACCGCTATCTGTACGTTGATCTTATCCCCATCGATACCAAGAATGCCATAAAGCAGGAGCTGAAACAACGTTTCAAGGAAAATGTCGCTTTCCCGTTTGCGGTGATCGATGACAAAAAATATCTGATCGGGTTCATTGAAGCTGATTGGAAAATGACACTCGGCGTCTGATGGCGCGACGCATAACCGAAGGAAGGGAGACGAAGAATGGCTAATCAGAAAACAAGGGAGCAGACTGTTATATTCACTCAGATGGTGGCGAAAAAACATGGGTGGGTTCTAAATCCTGATACAGCATTCTATGACAGCCTCGTCGATGGGCTTACGCAAAACTATAATCGCTATGGCTATTACCACTGCCCATGCAGGGATTCTGAAGGCTCGCGCGAACTCGATGCGCCTGCGATCTGCCCCTGTGTCTGGTCAAAAGAAGACATCCTTGAGTACGGGCATTGCTATTGTGCGTTGTATCTTTCCAAGGAATTCGCAGCTTCAGGCAAAGAACCGCAAGCCATTCCAGACCGCAGATTCAAGAAATGACACACGACGTGTATCTTGACTGGGCTGCAACCACGCCTGCCGATTCTGAACTCATGCGCAGCGCCCTCGAAATCAGCCTTGCATCCTATGGAAACCCTTCGAGCAGTCACTGGGCAGGCAAGCAAGCGAGCAATATTCTGGAAGAATCCAGACAACGTTTTCTTGCTGCTCTTGGAATGAACCATGGTTCTCTGATATTCACTGCTGGCGGAACAGAAGCAGACCATATACCTATGCTTGCGCTCCTGAAGCATTTGAAGCGCGCTGCTTCGCAGGGCAAAAACATCCATATCATTATTTCCGGGATCGAACATGCAGCAATCGATTGTCAGGCGCGTATGCTGCAGAAAACTGGCATTGAGGTTACGTGGGTCGCTCCGGACACGCGCGGCCACATTATGCCGGAAGCGGTCGCTTCTCATATCCGAAAGGAAACAGCACTTATCTGCATAATGGCTGTCAACAATGAAACGGGAGCGATTCAGAATATTCGAGGAATTTCGACCTTGATTGACGATGCAGCGCGTACCTTGAAAATCAAAAGGCCATGGTTTCATGTCGATGGCATACAAATGCTCGGCAAGCTCCCTGTCGCTGAATACTGCCTGGGTGCGGACAGTATCGCATTTTCTGCGCACAAAATACGTGGCCCAAAAGGCACAGGAGCGCTTTGGTTAAGTCGTCCGCTTGAATCCTTCGTGTGCGGCGGCGGCCAGGAAAAAGGTATGCGGCCCGGAACAGAAAACCTATTCGGCGCGCTTGCATTCAGCCTGGCAGGAGAAAAAGCTCAACAAATGCTAGAAACATATGCCGCTCATGCCCAAGCGCTGGAATTGCGCCTCCTCGAAGGCGTAACCCGAATCAAGGGGGCAATGGTAGTCCCAGAGAGAAAACCCAAAGATAGTGGATTTGTGCCCTCAATCATCTCACTCAGTTTTCCCGGCCTTGGAGGCGAAACTATGGTGCGCGCCCTTTCGGACCGTGGAATAGCGATATCTACTGGATCTGCGTGTTCTTCCCGCTACAAGGAAAAGGAACGCAGAATACTCAAGGCCATGGGCGTCCCGGAAGACATTTCCTTTTCTGCGGTCCGTGTCTCGACAGGTGCGCTCACTTCAGAACATGAAATCGACATATTCCTAGAACAGGCCGAGGACTTGTACAGAAGGCTTAAAACCTGATACTACAACCTTCATGCGAACTCTTTTTCTCATAAAACCGGGAGAAATCGAACTCAAACTTGGCAACAAGCGCGAATTCGTTCATAGGCTCAAAGAACAGATCCAGAAAAGACTGCATGGAATCCATTTCGATCTTGAAGAATATCCAGGAAGATTTTTTCTCAGCGTTGAAGCACAAGATGCGGATTTTGCTCTGTTTATCCTCCAGCATTGTCCGGGCGTTAATGGAATAGCGCAAGCGATAAAATCCGAAAAACAGACAGAACGAATTCTGCAAGCCGCAATCGAAATCGCATCCAAAGAAGCAGGCAGGGGGGCTCGCCGCTTCAAAGTAGAAACGCGCCGATCGGATAAAAGCTTTCCTCTCGATTCTTACGGAATGTCTGCTGCCACAGGGAATGCGGTGACCCAAGCGCTTTCTTCTCTCTCGGTAGACGTACATAATCCGGATTTTGTCATTGAAATCGAAATCCGTGAACGAGCCTATATCTACGCAAACACTTCGCCAGGGCCGCGAGGGTTACCGGTGGGGAGCCAGGGGAAAGGCGTTCTCTTGCTGTCGGGAGGCATCGATTCGCCAGTTGCCGGTTATATGATGTCACGACGGGGGCTTGCGCTTGAAGCAGTGTACTTTCATACCTACCCCTACACTTCCATTGAAGCACAGCAAAAAGTGGAACGCCTCGCTGCCCGTTTGGCAGCTTGGACTGGCGGCCTCTATCTCTGGGTCGTGCCATTTACCGAGGTCCAACAAAAAATCGCAAAGGGCTTGCGAGAAGAGGCAAACACGCTCATGCTGAGAATGGCCATGATGAAGGCAGCAGATGCAATCGCAAGCCGAATAAAGGCTCGCACAATAGTCACTGGCGAGAGCCTAGGACAGGTGGCAAGCCAGACTGCTGAGAATCTGCGCCTTTCGCAAAGCATGACGTCGCTGCCAGTATTGAGGCCTCTCATAGGGATCGACAAGGAAGAAACCATTGCGACTGCCCGGCGAATCGGGACCTACGATATCTCAATCCTCCCCTATGAGGATTGCTGTGTTCTTTTCAGCCCGAAGCATCCGCTTCTCAAGCCCAATTTCGAGGATCTCCGCGCATACTATTCTTCTCTTGAGCTCGAAAGCGAGATTCTGAAAGCGCTCGATAAAGCCGAAGAGAAATTTTTCAGCTTTGGAGACGCATTGAAAGCATACGGACTGGATAGATATGCCAACTTCTGGAATACTGGTAGCATTCGTGAATGAAATAATAAGCAGATGCACTGCAGAAAAACCAACAGCTACTACTGGATTCATATGAGGCTACCCTGGAAGGATGGGTTCGCATCTTGGATATGCATGACAATGAGACAAGCGGACATTCAAAGCGGGTTACCGATCTGGCATGCCAATTTGCGCGTGAAGTGCATGTCCACAGGAAAAGGTGCTCGAGTATATTCGCGGGCAGGCGGAGCGGCATTTCGGCCCACAGCTTGTCGGAATATTCGTTCGGATGATTGAAAAATCATGTTCATGAATTGACAAAGCTTCGAAAGAAGCTCACATTCCTGTTCGCAATATTTTGTCCGCAGTTCTGTCAACATGGAGGTCTTAGCAAGCTTGCGGCAATTTATAATTCTTTATTTTATAAGGATATCCCCAAGGGGAATCGAACCCCTGTTGGCGGGTTGAAAACCCGCTGTCCTAACCGCTAGACGATGGGGACCTTTGCAGCCGGCTTTTTAAGCCGAACGGGAGAGAACCTATCAGAATTCGATGAGCGTGTCAATATATTTCAGGGCGTGTCTATATCTCGTCTCGTGCAAGATGTTCGTCAATTTTTTTCCGCAATTCCTGGGCAAGCTTGTTTTCAGGCTTGATCCGCAGTGCAATTTCGCAATCGGCATGTGCCTGCACAAAATCTCCAAGCTGCCACCAGCACAAAGCCCTCCGATAGCGCGAGAAAAAATGATAGGGGTGTATTTCGAGCGCTCTGTTGAAATCATCGATGGCTTGCTGAAGCTCGCCCTGGATGCTCTTGACGACGCCTCGATAATAAAAAGCTTTGTAACACTCCGGATCCAGCATAATGCAACTGGTAAAGTCAGACAGCGCATCGGGATAATCCGACTGCGCAAAATACGCCATGCCTCGATGCTTATAGACAACCGCAGCAATCGCCGCTTCTGGCTTGCGCGAGAGAATTTCGGTATATATTGAAATTGCAGTACCGAAATCCGAAGCATTGTGCGCATCGAGAGCCGAAAGCAGCAGGGTGTCGATGTCCATGGAAGCCCATCTATTTTGATTCGAGCCTGTTTCAGAGATTGCTTTGCCTGAAGTTTTTTTCAACCTCACGGGCCTTGGGATTGTGCTGCTCAGCTCCTCTTCGATGCCGAATACTTTCGCGCTCGCCTGTTCGATTTTCCCGTAGAAAGCTTCACGCCGCTTCTTGAGCGCATCATTCAGCTTCTTCTGATAATCGAGGATTTCCTGAAAAATGATATCGGAAAGCGTAAGCGTCGCATTCAGCGCTGCAAGCTTCCGCTTGAGAGGCTCATCGAACGGCGTAAATTCCGCCTTGTATACGAGTTCGTGCTCAACCTCCGCCCATGCTTCCTGGAGGATGGTTCTGAGCTGAATTTCGATGACATCTCGTTCCAGGCCCTTGCAGAGATGCTGCAATTCAGAAGGAATGTGTATGAGCACATGAATGGATTCATAGCCAAACTCCCTGAACGATCTGTCTTGCCCTTTTCTTTCTATCTCGATGATTTCATAGTGCTCGGCGAGCGCATTTTCCACCTCGTCCAGATCTCGGAGAAAGGGGCATATAATGCGCATTGCAAGGACATCGTTGACCGGCAGCGGATCGCGGTGTTCGTCCCATGCAGTCTTTAAAAGGCGAATTTTCTTTGCAAACAAGGATTCGAAATCCTTTATTCGGCTCTTGATCGTCGGGTGAATGCCCCTGCGCTGCAAAAGCTTTGATATGTCATGGACGGTTCTTGCGAGAGCTTCTTCATAACTGGCTCGGTTCTTCGCATATACCTCGTAGAGAGCTGCTTTGTCGGGGATGCTGTTCTCGATGTCGCTCATACATGTAAAAGTACCATGAATCGCAGGGAATGACAAATAAAAATATCGAGCTCGTTTTTGGAGTATCAGCGAGTCAAAATGCTGTTGATATAAATATATATGTGATAGTTCCCAGGTATGGTCTCATGCAGGCTCTTTTCTATTGCTTGTTTGAAGAGTTTGTAGCTCGCCGAGATTTCTTCCAATGAAGCGGTGCTGAAATCGAGATAGATGCTGTTGTTGCCTGCTACGACCCGCAACAGCGATATATCTGAGCGCACGACAGGCTGCAAATTCCTTGAAAGAGGCCCCAGGAGCAGCTCTCGTACGACATCGCTGGCCTTTTCTTCGAGTGAACCTATCGGGGCGATATGGCGGATTTCCAGCTTGAGATTTTGCCCTTTCTCGTCAGGAAAATAGAGACGCATCCCGTTGAATTGAAGAATGGGACCATGTAAGAGAATAAATATGACGGCGCCTAAAACAAGCGCGGCAATGACATACCGCTCGGCATGCCTTCGGGTTGAATCCGTACTCATTTCAATACTCAAAATGCTCGATAAAATCGCATACGCCATTGTATATGGCATCGGCAATTTTTCTCAAGTAACCTGCCTGGGAAAGAAGAGTCGCTTCGTTCTTGTTCGTCACAAATCCGACTTCGATGAGTATGGATGGCATTTTGGCATTGCGAACTACGAACCATTCCTCAGCGCGGATTCCTCTGGCCGGACTCTGGTCGCCGATCATTTTACCCATGCGCTGATATACTTTCTGCGCAAGGATGATGCTTTCCGTCGTAAATTCCTCTTCCAGCATCGTATTGATAATGGGAGCTATATCTTCGCCTTTTTCTTTTGCCGTTTGCTCGTCGACGACTGTGCGCCGATAATTCGGATTCAGATACCAGACTTCGAAACCATGTGTATTCTTGTTGAACGATGCATTGGCATGAATCGAAACGTAGATAATGGCTTCGCTTTCTGCCAGCTTTATCTTGTTGGCCATATCGACTCGTTCTTCAAGGCTTGGATAGGTATCGTCGGTCCGTGTGAGCTGGATAATTCTTTCCGGATATCGAATGCGCAGTAATTCAGCGAGGCGAAGCGCAATTGCGAGATTCACATCTTTCTCTTGAATTCTGAAATTTTCGAATTCACCGATTGCGCCAGGATCTTTTCCCCCGTGGCCGGGATCTATGACAATCGCCTTTACCGTATATTTCGAATGCGGAGCCTGTTTCGTGTCAAAAAACTGGCGCAGTGCGACGTCGAATTCTTTCTTCACCCGAATCGAGTCTTGATCTTCATAGGGGGGCGGAAGCGCCTTTAGCACTGTCCAATCGAACAGCACATAGGGGGTATCGAGCGCAAAACGAACTGTCTTTCCTTCTTTTTCGAGAGTTCCCGAACGCGTTAGGGGGTCATATTCGAGGCTGGCGTTGAGCGACTTGGCGAGGCTCGAAAGGGTGATATCTTTTTCCGGAGGCTCGGCAGCGAAGGCAGGGTGTATAAACCATCCAGCCAAAAGAACGAGCACTATCAAGACTCTTCGAGCCCGCCAGAGCCATTTTCCATTAAAGCGAAGCCTTCCCGTCCAAATCATATCGCTGTATAAACAATATCAGGGAACCAGCATTCTGTCACCCTAAAGCCAACGCAAATATTTCAGAAAAATCTGCCTCAAAGCCCTTGCACCGTGCGGCGAGATGCAGTATATAACCATACAACAGACACCACAATATATTGTGGGTTCGGTCTCCAACACTAATACAGGTAGTGTAATAATATCTGCCAGGAGGGAAAAATGAACATAAAGCGCTTGTTTACGAAAGAGGGCCATGGGCCCTACGAAGGAATCGAATGGGAAAAGCGGAGGAGCGAGATACGGAACCCGAATGGCACCACGGTGTTCTCTATGGACTCGGTCATTGTCCCTTCATTCTGGAGTCCCATCGCAAGCGACATCATAGCGCAGAAATATTTTCGCAAGGCCGGTGTTCCAAAGGATAAAGCACTCGATTGGATGAAATTTGTCCCATCTTCGCAGACAACGCTGAGCGAAGCGGGCGCCGGCGATGATTCCGAGCATGATGCGCGTCAGGTCTTTCATAGGCTGGCATATACGTGGTGCCTATGGGGCCGTCAGTCGAATTATTTCGATACCGACGAAGATGAAAAGGCCTTTTATGATGAAATCTGCTACATGCTGGCTCATCAAATTGCCGCGCCAAACAGCCCGCAGTGGTTCAATACCGGCCTGCATGCGGTATATGGCATAGAGGGGCCTGCCCAGGGACATTACTATGTCGATCCAGCCACGAATCAGGTAGTCAAATCAGAATCAGCCTACCAGAGGCCTCAGCCGCACGCCTGCTTTATCCTCGATGTCCAGGATGACCTTGTCAATGAAGGCGGCATAATGGATCTCGTCACAAGAGAAGCACGGCTTTTCAAGTATGGTTCGGGTACCGGCTCGAATTTTTCCCGGCTGAGGGGCGCAAATGAAAAGCTCTCCGGTGGAGGCGTTTCATCCGGCCTGCTCTCTTTCCTCAAGATTGCTGACAGATCCGCGGGTGCGATAAAGTCAGGCGGGACCACGCGCCGTGCTGCAAAAATGGTCATACTCGATGCTGATCATCCAGATGTCGACGAATTCGTCCGATGGAAAACCGAAGAAGAATATAAAGTTGCCTGCTTGGCGGCAGGCAGTGCGATGCTGAACCACTATGCAGACGAAATGGTCTCAGCGATAGAAGACATGGGCGCCGATGATGAAAACAGTTATCTGTTGGATCGCAATATACTCTTGCGGAAGGTTGTGAAGCAGGCTCTCGATGCAGGCGTTCCTGCGTCATGGATTCACCAGGTCCTTACCTTCTATTCGCAGACAGGAAAAACACCACGCCTGCCCCTCTATAACACCGCATGGGAATCGGAAGCATACAATACGGTGTCAGGCCAGTCATCCAACAATTCTGTTCGCGTTTCCAATGCATTCATGCAGGCTGTAATCGACGATCTCGACTGGGAACTCATAGCCCGTACAACCGGCATACCCTTCCGGAAGGTAAAAGCCCGCGAGCTCTGGAACGAAATTGCCGAAGCTGCATGGCTCTGTGCAGATCCAGGGCTGCAATTCCATACGACTGTAAATGAATGGCACACGTGTATTGGCGACGGCGAAATTCGCGGTTCCAATCCATGTTCCGAATATATGTTCCTCGACGATACGGCATGCAACCTTGCTTCCTTGAATCTTATTGCATTCTACGACGAAAAGACGAATACCTTTGACGATGCTGCCTACCGCCATGCAATAAGGCTGTGGACGATCGTCCTCGAGATTTCTGTTGCAATGGCGCAATTCCCGTCGAAGGAAATTGCGCGGAAAAGCTATGATTATCGGACGCTGGGGCTTGGATATGCCAATATTGGAAGCCTGCTCATGGTGATGGGCTTGCCCTACGATTCTGATAAAGGCCGCACAGTAGCTGCCGCTCTTTCCGCAATTCTGTCGGGAGAATCCTATGCGCAGTCTGCACGCATGGCGAAAGAATTCGGGCCATTCGCTCGGTATGCTCCGAATAAGGACCACATGCTGCGTGTCATCCGAAATCACAGGCGCGCAGCATACAATGCCGCTCCGCAGGAATATGAATCGCTCAGCGTACTGCCAAAAGGCATTGAAGCCCACCTGTGCCCCGAAAATCTTGTAAAAGCAGCCCGCCAGTCATGGGACGAGGCGCTTGAACTCGGCGAAAAATATGGGTTCAGGAATGCCCAGGTGACTGCCATTGCGCCTACAGGCACCATTGGCCTTCTTATGGATTGCGACACAACGGGCATCGAGCCCGATTTTGCCCTTGTAAAGTTCAAAAAGCTTGCAGGAGGCGGCTATTTCAAGATTATCAATACATCGGTTCCTCCAGCGCTCAGGACTCTTGGATATTCCGAAGACAAGATTGGCGACATCATCGCCTATGCGCTCGGGCGAGGAACGCTGGAAGGCGCGCCAGGTATTTCGCGCGAATCGCTCCTTGAAAAAGGCATTCCCGAATCTGCTCTCCAGAAAGCAGAAAAAGCCCTGCAGAATTCTATAAGCCTCGAAAGCTGTTTTTCTCCCTATGTCATTGGCTACGATGTGCTGGAAAAGCTTGGCATTTCCAAAGAAGAAGCCGATGTGCCCGGATTCAGCCTGCTTGCGCGCCTTGGTTACAGCGAAGACGATATCGAGGCAGCCGAGCTCTATGCGTGCGGCACTATGGGGCTAGAAGGTGCTCCGCATCTAGCCGAAAAAGATCTGGCGGTGTTCGATACCGCTACTCCATCCGGTAAGCGAGGAACACGAAGTATTTCCTGGCAGGCGCATATTGCAATGATGGCTGCTGTCCAGCCATTCATAACCGGCGGAATTTCGAAAACCATCAATATGCCAAACAATGTCAGCATCGACGATGTCAAGGGAGCCTATATGCTCGCGTGGAGATCCATGCTCAAATCCATTGCGCTCTACCGCGACGGGTCCAAGCTTTCCCAGCCGTTGGCAGCACTTGCTCCCGGTTCCGATCTCATTGCTGACTCTATTGTCGCGCTCCAGACAAATCAGCTTTCGGAAAGTGCCTCATCACAGACAGCCGACAAAACAACCGGGTCAACACTTCCTGCCAGCCTGCAGACAGCACCGGAACCTGAGCTGCCGGGCATGCCCTTTGCGCCGCGCGGTGTCCGCAGAGCTCTTCCAAACCGCCGGAAAGGATACACGCAGAAAGCCAAAATAGGGGGGCACTCTATTTTCCTCCGTACAGGAGAATATGAGGATGGAACGCTTGGCGAAATATTCCTTGATATGCACAAAGAAGGCGCTGCCTTCAGAAGTATCCTCAATTCATTCGCCATTGCCGTGTCGCTGGGTCTGCAATACGGCGTACCGCTCGAGGAATATGTCGATGCATTCACCTTTACACGGTTCGAGCCAAATGGAATGGTCAGCGGCCATGATTACCTCAAAATGGCCACGAGCGTTCTTGACTTTATATTCCGCGATCTTGCGATATCCTATCTGCGCCGCTACGATCTTGGCCAGGTCAAGCCCGAAGATTTGATTTCGACCTCGACTCAGACGATTCTGGACAAGGGTTCGCTGGCATTCGAAAGCGGCAAGAAACCAACTGCGGCCAAATCCGACAATGCAGCAAACGAGCGTAAGTCCAAAAAACCCTCGGCTGCACCTGTGCCTTCGCCGGCTAAAGACCAAACAGTGCTTCTGATTCGGGCTGCGCGCCAGAAAGGCTATGAGGGAGATCCATGTCCCGTCTGCGGAAACATGACGCTGGTCCGAAACGGCACATGTCTTAAATGCGACACATGCGGTTCTACGACCGGATGCAGTTGAAAATCCATCTGAATGAGAAGCTGAACAAAAGGGGCTGCCCGGAATTCCTTTCGGACAGCCCCTTTTTCATGTTCTTTTCTTCGGCTCTTCGCTCGCCTCTTGGTCTTTCCTTAGGCGGGCTTCTCGCTTTTTTATTTGCTATTTCTATCTTGCTATAATGAATCTCGCTCTACTGGAAGCGTCATGCACCGGGCGCCTCCTCCACCGCGCGCGAGCTCAATGCCATCAAAGGCAACGGCCAGCCGCCTATAGTCATCAGGATTGGCTTTTCCATCCAGAAAATCCTGGGCCGGAAGAATGGCGAAGCCTTTTGCATTCAGCGCCTCGAGAGTATATGCGTTGCAGGAATACATCAAAATTTTGCCAGGCTCGAAGGCAAAGGAATTGGCTCCCGACAGCCATTGCTCGCGCTCCTGGAACACTGAATGTCCGTTTCCGCACAGTATTGGTTCAAGGTCAATACCAACACTCCGAAGCCCATCAAACAGCGATTTTTCTTCGCTGTAGCGAACTGAACCATTCGCTTGAACATCAAGTCTGTATACCTGTGCCCTTCCTGAGCCCAGCATGACCGGTTTATATGCAAGCGCCGCATCGCGGTCTATCATCGTGAACACCATGTCGAGATGGATAGTTGCCCTTTCTTTTGGCAGGTCTATGGCGAATATCGTCATTGGTTTGGATTCCGCCCTTGCAATTCTCTGGGCTATTCTGTCGATTGCAAATGCTGTCGTCCTTTCCGATATGCCGATTGCGAGCACATTGGGAGAAAGCACATGGATATCTCCGCCTTCTATTGTGAAAAGCCTGTTCCGCTCAAGAGGACCATCGATCAATATCCCTTTATTTCGAAAAGCAGGGTGTTTCTTGAATATAAACCTCGTAATGTAGGCCTCTGCCATTCGCACATCGAAGGTAAAAGCGGCAGATATTACATTGCTGCCAATAATTGCCACGCTGTCTCTCATAAAATACGCGTTGGGCAGCGGATTCGCAATAAAGCTGTGCGGATTGAGGTGCTTAGCAAGACTGTCTTCGGGGGCGATAATGCCAGCGAGCAGAGATTGGGCAAGTTGCTGCGCAGGCAGAAGCGCAAGCTGATCGACAATATGGCCAATCGGATTGATGTGGCTGTACTCTTTCAGAAATTCCAGTTTATCGTTTTCATCGGCAAGGCACTCCGCAAGCAAATCGGAAAGTTCATATGTTGCTGTTACTGTGCGAAGAAAATCTCTCAATTTTGCATATTCCTGCTGAACTGCAAAAAGCGGAATGATGTCGTTGTACAGATCTCTTTCTGCTTCCCGCGGCGTCATCGCTTCTATTTCGGAACCGGGGTTGTGGATGATTACGCGGCGCAGTCTGCCAATTTCACTATCTATTCGAACGCTTTCCATGGTCGGCTAGTATGTCGTAAAAAAAAGAAAAAGTCTCTAAGGAGGCAAGAGGGCTGGAAAATGCATATGTATTTATCATTGCGGGCTGCAGCTGCAAATATAGCATAAAAAGCCGAGGGAATCGCGTATCATTATTCATTTTAATGCTTATGGTACAAAAAATTATTTTATTTTTGGTATGTTGACTTTGCATTATTGTTGGCTCAGGATATTGGAGGATCAAGGCAGATTGCTCGACATGAGCAGGCCGAAAAGGCCAAAAAGGCCGCAAAGGTCAAATAAGCCAGATCAGGGCGAGCATTGCAGCCTTGCTTCCTCAATTTCACCATGAAAGGAAGAGCCAGCAATGAAAAAGCGCAAGATTATCATCATCGGTGCGGCAGGAAGGGATTTCCATAATTTCAATACACGCTTCCGCAACGACGAAAGCGTTGAAGTGATTGCGTTTACAGCGGCGCAGATCCCAAATATCGATGGCCGCAAGTATCCTGCAGAACTTGCAGGCCCTCTCTACCCCAAGGGAATTCCAATCTTCGCGGAATCGGATTTGCCCAACCTTATAGCGAAGAATGATGTGGATGAATGCGTATTTTCATATTCTGATGTTTCTTACTCGCATGTAATGAGATTGTCGGCGATTGTCAACGCAGCAGGCGCTTCCTTTACGCTGCTCGGGCCAAAAGATACACAGATCAAATCGAGCAAGCCGGTCATCGCGATATGCGCAGTACGTACCGGCTCCGGGAAAAGTCAGACCTCCAGGAAAATTGTGCAAATGCTCATGAAACGCGGATTGAAAGTCGTCGCCATCCGTCATCCCATGCCCTATGGTAATCTTGTAAAGCAAAAGGTACAGCGTTTTGCGACAATCGAAGATCTCGCGCGCCATAACTGCACAATCGAAGAAATGGAAGAGTACGAGCCGCATATTGCACGCGGGAATGTCATCTACGCAGGCGTCGACTATGAAGCTATCCTCCACGAAGCAGAAAAGGAAGCCGATGTCATTCTGTGGGACGGCGGGAACAATGATTTCTCTTTCTATGCGCCAGATCTCATGATAACTGTTGCAGATCCATTGCGGGCAGGGAATGAAGTCTCTTTCTATCCAGGCGAAGTCAGTCTGCGGATGGCCGATGTCGTCATCATCAACAAAATTGATTCGGCTTCTTCCGAGCAAATACAGATAGTACGAGAAAATATCGCCAGGACAAACCCGCGTGCCCTCGTAATCGATGCGGCAAGCCCAATCAGCGTCGATCACCCAGAGCTCATTCGCGGGAAACGGGTCCTGTGTGTGGAAGATGGCCCTACCCTCACGCATGGAATGATGAAGTACGGCGCAGGAATTGTTGCAGCTCGAAAATTCCAGGCTGCCCAGATTGTCGACCCGCGCCCCTATATCAGCGGTGAACTCATAAAGACTTTCCAGACTTACCCAGAGATAGGAACCCTGCTTCCTGCCATGGGCTACAGCACAACACAGATTCGCGATCTCGAACAGACTATCGACCGCACCGAATGCGACACCGTCATTATTGCAACGCCAATCAACTTGAACCGCGTGGTAAAAATTCGCAAGCCCACGGTGCGGGTCGACTATGATTTGCAGGAGATTGGCAAACCTGACCTCAATGAGGTCCTGGACGATTTTTGCGCCAGGCACAAATTAGTCTGAAGCAAAAGCATCTCTTTAAAAATGAAAAAGGCCGCCCATGGAAAGGCGGCCTTTTTCTTGGTTACGCATTATCAGCCAGCGACAATCGCTTCAACTGGACATACGGATGCACATGCACCACAATCAATGCAGGTGTCTGGATCGATCCATCGTGCGTTGTCCTTTTCGCTGATCGCACTCACCGGGCATTCGCTTTCGCAAGCGCCACAATTCGTGCATGCATCGGTTACCTTGTATGCCATTTGTGACCTCTTCTTGTAGATGTATGCTGCTCTGCTCGAGCGATGGATTAGTATACCACCATGCCACATAAATGGGAATGGGCATTCCTTTCACATTCTTGTTGAAGCATTACTCGAGCTGCTGCCGGTTTTCGACCCCTGCAGTATCAATCTGCAGTGTCAAAAAGACAGAGTGCAATCATCCTCGTAAAGGACGAAGCCCCTTCCCTTCTGTAGCTTCCAAAACGAGCATCGCACGAGGTGCACAACCCTGATGCAAAGAAGCTTCCAATGCCGATTTTTTCGGCAATTGCAAGGTTTGCAGCAAGCAAATCAAGATAAAAAACACGCCTGCCGCCTTGTACATGCTCATCCACAGCCTTTGAACCAAATTCGTTCTTGAATGCCCGCGCACGATTTTCGTCGACCGAATAGCAACATGGGCCAATTGAAGGCCCAAAAATGACTGAGATATCGTTCGGGTTGCATCGATAGCGCGATGTCATGCCGTCGACAGCGTTTTTCAGTATTCCTGTGCCCTTCCATCCAGAATGCAAAACGCCGAAAGCGCCGCATTCCTTGCAAAAAAGCCAAATGGGCATGCAGTCAGCGACCGTAATGCTCGGCACAAGCCATGGATTGGTAGTGACAATGCCATCAAATCCATCGCGATTCACCATACAAGCATGCGACAGCTCCTCCTTGCTTTCTGCGAAGGCAACATTACGGCTGTGCTTGAGTTCGATGCCTGCTATCCTCGCAGGCTCTATGCCAAAGCGACTGAAAAAGGCTAACCGCGAGGGCGATTCGCTTTTCGGTTTGTATGCCATATCGCCCGCGTCTTTCAGGCTCAGAATTGCGCGAGGCTTGATATCCGACTTAATAGGAAAAGAAAATTCAATATACATTATACCTTCTTTATTGCTACAAAATTGCGGGTAAACCATCATGAAGCTTCCATTCAGCCACGCGCTGCTCGCCATCCATGAGAGAAACGGAAAATGCTTCCAGATAAAGCCTTCTCGAAGAACTGCCGCCATATTGCACATCGCCGATAATGGGAAGGCCCATCCATGCGCAATGAGCTCGTATCTGGTGGCGGAAACCTTTGCAAATTTCCGCTTCTAAGCAAATTGCATCTGCAGTGGGCTCCTGCATTGGCTTTGCAGACAACAAATTGGTCTGATATCGATTTTTAGTTATCTTTTTCTTGGCCTTGAATCTGTCGGCGTTGAGCATGAAAGATGGCTCGATGCAAGAAACAAGCCGGCCGCGCGGACCATAGGATCTGAAATAACTCACAATCGGCACTGTATTGCCCTCATACAATGCGGAAAGCAGCACTTCCCTCTCTGCGCTTCTGCTCCGAGGCAAAGAACCAGGAACTTCGATATCTGAAGCTTTACTCATAAGAATATATCGCTTTTTCAGCATGCAGGCGCTCTGCGCAGCGCGCATCGATTCCATCGTTGTTCTATCGAGCGCAAAGAGCATGATTCCGGAAGTCTCTCTATCGAGTCGATAGAGCATGCCAAGCTCCGACAAAAATGTGTCAGCTGCGTTTAGAACCTTTTCTGAAGCCGCTTCTGGCTGGCCTTGCGCCTGCGTTCCGGCAAACCGCGCCTGCCAGACTTTGGCAGCATCTTTCAGCTCAGATACAGGCAGAATATCTGCATGAAAGGAAAGCCATGAAACCATATCCGTAAAGTCCGCCATCTTTTGCTGATTCAAGGCTCCAGTAGATTTCGGCCTTATTTCTTGAAACACCGAATGCCAGCCAGCCGGCTTGTAAATGGCTATCATCCCATGCCCGATCGCAATAATCGATGGCTCTTTATTTTCCGAAAATGGCATTGTCTATTCCATCTCTCTGTTCTGCAGGCGATAGAGGTTCCAGTACAGCCCCCTGCGCTCAATCAATTCACTGTGAGTACCGGTTTCTACCACATGTCCCTGGCCAAGCACAATAATCCTGTCTGCATCGCGGATCGTAGACAATCTGTGTGCAATGACAATGCTCGTGTGGCCTTTCAGAAGGCCTTCGATACCTTTCTGTAGAAGCTTTTCGGTTTCGGTGTCGATGGAGCTCGTCGCCTCATCGAGAATTATGATTGAAGGTTCATGTGCAAGCACCCGCGCAAAGGATATAAGCTGGCGCTGTCCAAGCGAGAGGTTGAGGCCGCCCTCGGACAGCAGCGTATCATATCCATGAGGCAGTGCCATGATGAAATCATGCGCATAGACAGCCTTGGCTGCTGTTTCGAGCTGTTCCTGGGACAGTTCGAGCCCAAGTGCAATGTTCTCTCGTATTGAACCTTGAAAGAGGAATACATCCTGGGGTACCGGCTGGATGAATTTACGAATTCTCTTAAGCGGGTATTGTCCAATCGGGACGCCATCGATGAGAATTGTGCCTTTCTGGATGTCCCAGAAGCGGGCAAGCAGGCTCGCGATTGTCGATTTGCCCGCACCGGTATATCCTACAATCGCGATTTTTTCTCCGGGTTTCACGCTCAAGGATATATTCTTGAGCACCCATTCCTCGTTTTTGTATGCGAACCACACATTCGAAAGCTCGATGTGGCCACGTATGACAGAAGGAGCGCTCTTGTCCGCGAAAACAGACAGCTGGTCCGGCAAACGATCATCAGAATCCAAAAGCCCGAAAACTCGTTCTCCGCTCGCCATGGCACTCTGAAGGAGGATGTATTTTTCCGATAGATCTTTTATAGGCGAATAGAACATCGATATCAGATTGATGAATGCAATCAAAGTGCCAATAGAAATATCCAGCCTTAAAAAAAGAATGGCCCCGAAAAAAATTGCAAGTGCACTTGCAATAGTCGACATGAAATCCACAAATGGCCTGAAAGTTGCGTAAACATACATCTCAGCAATGTTCGCCTTCAAAAGATTCTGGTTATTTTCTCTGAACTTTTCGGAAACACGTTTTTCCTGAACAAACAGCTTGACAATATCGATACCAGAAATGTGTTCGGAAAGAAAAGAGTTTACTTTGCTTGTCCAATATCGCTGGTTGCGGAATGCATCGCGCGCTTTTACCCTCGCTATTGCGGCTGCTACAAAAATGAAGGGCACGGTGGCGAAGACGACGAGGCCCAGCTTCCAGTTAAGAACGAAAAGAACGGCAAGCGACCCGAGCATGATAGTGGCATCTTTTATGAAGGCACTGAGTACATCGGTAAAAAACTGGCTTATGACTTCGATATCGCTTGTAAGCCGCGTGACAAGGCGCCCTACGGGCTGTCTCGAGAGATAGGCCAATGACTGCTCGATAACATGTCTGTAGAGCTGCAGCCTCATGTCTTTCATGATGAGGGTGCCAATATGATTTGTGTACCATGTCATGGCGAATGTCGACACCAGCACTACCGAAAGAACGAGCAAGAGCAGCAGCGCATAATGACCCAGTACAGGGCTGTCCTGCGACCGAAGCAGGTATGCATCGTCCGGCGAAAGCGATGTCAACAGAGAGTACGGGATAATGCCCCATTCCCCAGATAGCGTGATCTGGGGATATCGCAGCGCGAGGGTTTCTTTCTTGTCTCTATCTGGTTCGATGGGGAAAATGTAACTGGGAGATGCATCCAGCAAGCCCTCCTTTTCCATCGCGGCTCGTTCTTTCGCAGTAATTCCTGCCAATTGGGAAGTTCGCACATAGATGCGGTTACTGATTACGATTTCGCGGCTTCCATGTTTGCTGAGAAAGCGAGGTGCCACAGAAGGGTCGAGGCCATACCATTCGCGCACCAGTGCGTCGTCTACTGCTTGCCGGATGAGCGTCGGCGATACAAGTTCACCTGCAGTGCTTACAGAGAGCGCAATAAGCGCGATCAAAGCAAAAAGCCGGTATGGCTTCAGGTACGCAAGAATTCGCCCTGTGATCTCCGAGTCATATCCTTTGGTAACTGGTTCCGAATCGAAGAATTCAGCCACCTGCGGCCTCCTCTCCCGGATCCTCGCTGGAACTCGCATCGCCGCAGGAAGCACAGGATTCCTGTTCCAGCTGCTGAAGTACAGCTATCTTGGCATAGAATCCTTCGGAATCTGCGAGGAGTTCTTCGTGTGTCCCCTTTTGGATTATTCTGCCGCCATCCAGCACAATAATCTGATCAGCGTTCCGCAGGGTCGATATGCGGTGTGACACGACCAATGTCGTCTTCCCTTTTCTTTCCGTAAGCAAGGCGCTGAGAATGCGTTCTTCTGTTTCGCCGTCGACGGCAGAGAGCGCATCATCCAGGAGCAAAATCGGCGGATTCGCCGCGAGCGCACGAGCCAGCGCGATCCTCTGCTTTTGTCCGCCAGAAAGCGTAATGCCTCTTTCCCCCACTATTGTGTCCCACCCATGGGGGAAAAGGCTTACATCTCGATCGAGCCCAGCAATTCTCGTGATTTCTTCGAATCTGGCTGGGTCGAGATTGGGAGCTGCAAACAGAATGTTCGCCCGAATGCTGTCCGAAAATAAAAAACTTTCCTGTGGAACCATGCCGAAGGCTGCCCGAAGCCTATCGAGCCTGAATGAACAGATATCAGTTCCGCCGATACTTATATGGCCTTCACCCGGATCGAGCATTCTCGGCAGCATTTTCAAGAGCGTGCTTTTTCCGGAACCGACTTTGCCAAGGATACCAAGCATGGAGGCGTGAGGAACATGCACAGACACATTTTCCAATGCCATCCTGCTGGAACCGGGATATGCATAGCTGAGCGAGCGAATTTCGATGTCGCCAAGGGGTTCTGCATCGATACGATTTTGTGATTCAGATATCTCTGGCTTGGTATTCAATATTTCATTGATGCGCTTCAGGCTGGCTGCGCCTCTCTGCACGATATTGACGGTAAAGCCTGCGCTCATCATCGGCCAGACGAGCATTTCGAGATAGGAAAGCATTGCGATAATCGAGCCTGGAGTCATCTTGTTGCGAATAGATGCGTTGCCGCCAAAAAGCACGAGCAGCACCGTACTCAGCCCAGCCAAAAAAGTGATAAATGGAAAGAAGAACCCGGAAGTTTTCACAAGATCCATTATCGCATTCTTGTACTCGTTGTTTGCCTGCGCAAACCTTTCAAAAAAGTAATCTTCTTTCACAAACGATTTGACGACTCGTATGCCCGAAATCGATTCCTGCGCAATATTCGAAAGCCTCCCATAAATATCCTGAATTTTCTTGAAGAGTTTACCGACGATTCGCCCGAACAAAAGGATCAGAGCTGTGATGAGCGGCAGCGGCAAAATAATCCATGCAGCCACTCGCGCATTGTTCGCAAACATGGCTACGAGGATCATCGCTGTCATGAAAATGCCATCGACCAGGGCAACAAATCCCATGCCGGTGGCCTGGCGAATGGTACTGATATCGTTGGTAGCGCGTGCCATGAGATCACCAGTCGTATTGGTTCTGAAAAATCCGCCCGACATAGCTAGAATATGCGCAAAAAGGCGATCTCTCATTTCCGCTTCGATCCGGCGACTGGCGACATTTATGAAATAGCGCCAGAAGAATCGTCCGACAGAGATGAGCAGGGCAAGCCCAATCATAATAAGAAGAGGCTGTACAATTTCCCTGAGCTGAAAAGAACCGCTTACAATTGTATCGAGTGCGGTCTTCATGTATCTGGGGATAAGAACCTGGCTCGCGTCGACGGCAATAAGGCAAAGGATGCCGGCAATATATCTGAATCGATACTGTTTCAGATGCGGCAACAGAGTTGCATATTCTTTGAACATTGGTTTTTCATTCTAATGCTGCAAAAAGCCATATGCAAGGAGTTGCATGAGCTGAGCAGGTTTGTCATAGTGCAGACATGCCAGAGAAATCAATTGTGGTATATACTGATGGCGGTTGCAAAGGAAATCCGGGACCGGGCGGATGGGCATACATTATGCGCTTCGGAGAGCGATACCGCGAAGCATGGGGTGGGGAGCTCCAGACAACAAATAACAGAATGGAACTCACCGCAGTCATACGCGCGCTTTCTTTTTTGAAGGAGCGCATTGATGCAGTGCGTGCTTCGTGCATTCGAAGAAACATTCCCCTTCCGGCTTGGGTTTCAGCACCGATCCATATTTCTACCGATTCAATGTATGTCAAAAACGGCATTTCGGAATGGATTCATGAATGGAAAAAGCGGGGCTGGAAAACCGCAGCAAAAAAGTCCGTCATGAACCGCGATCTATGGGAAACGCTGGATTCTCTCTGCTCGGAACTCAATCCTCAATTTGAATGGGTCGAGGGTCATGCAGGAAACCCCGACAATGAGCGCTGTGATGCGCTGGTGGGACAAGCGGTCGATGAACTGCTGCAGCAGATCACTCCGGCCGTTTATCATGAGTCAGAAAAAGAAGATATTGCAACTGACGCGCCACATTCAATTTGACGAAATCATAGCCTCGTGGAGTCAACGATGTGCATCACGGCAGGGCGCTCAGCAGGTCTTTCCCGAAGGCTTGGCTTCCGAGCGTTTTAAGGGCATTGGACACAGCTTCGCTTTCTGACAGACCCATGCCCTGTGTGCTCTTTGTTGCTGAATACAATGTGCGGCCGCTTGCCAGCTCGAATACGGCGAGAGAACCTTCTGCTGCAGCAATAAAATAACTGCCGTCTTGGGTTATTGATGTTACAGCGAGGGAAGCGATGGCAAATCGCTGCGCATCGGTGGGCGCAATCGCTCTCATAACCGAAAGATCTATGGGGGTCTTATAGCTCGATGGCAATATTGCATCACTCAGCGAAAAGCCTTCTTTCAAAAGCGTCTCTTTCAGACCGCTCAAAAATACTGCCGGGTCTGCATTGCCGGCACTTACGGCGTCTTTCATGTATGCGGCAACTGCCATGGGAACATTTTTCGCCATCGAAATCACCTTGTAATTGAGATATGCGACAATGCCCGACAATTCATTTTGTACGGCATCACTGTAGGGCAAGGCCCAGGAAGGCAGACTCGACAGCAGATCGCCGATGCTGGAATAATCGAGCTGGATTGCAACTCGATAGCTTCCAGGCACATCAATCGGAGGTACTTCGAACTCGGCAAGGCCGTTTGTATCGGTGAAAACTTGTAGAGTGCCAGTGCCTATTCGACCTGAAGCAAGCTTCTTTGGATATGTAACCAAAAGCGAGGCTCCTGCCACTCTCTGCTCCATGCCGCCTGAATTCGAAACGAGCGCAACCCTGCTTTCAGGCAACTTGCTTCCAATGGGAGCACTCAAGCTGTTTTCGGATATAAAAGTAATTTTCAATGAGGCAGCCAATTCGGACGCCTTTTTTGCGTTTCGCTCAAGCTTTATTTTTGCATTTTCTATATTCGAACCGCCGGCTGCGCTCATCGCTTCAGCATACGATCGAATCGCGTCCATGAGGCGGCCTTCTGTTGCCGCTTGATCGCCTTTTTTCTCCGGGATGGCGACAGCATCGCGTTCTTCCTGGAAAAGAGCTTCGATACGTGCTTTTTCTTTTTGAAGCTCTTTTGTCTCATAACGTGCAAGCACATGCACCGTATACTGGCCGGTTTTCGGATCTTTCTGGATATATTTTTCGACAACTTCGAAGCCGGCAAGACGCCCTTTTGCCTCGGTTTTTACGGTTTGAGTTATCTGCGCCTGGTATTCATCGAGGGAAGCGCGAGCCTCGGCGCTGGAGCTTACGCTTACGGAAACACCCATGTATTGCATTATGCCTGCAATTAGCGAGGCTGTTGCATCATTTGCTGCGGTAGCGCTGTCGGGCGCTGATGAAGAGCCGACAAAGAAGGTGTATTTGGCATCCGGGGCTGGCTTTTGGATCACCCATTCAGGGATCGAAGGAGCGCTCGCACAACTCGATACGAGGAGCGCAACGACAAGCGCACCTATTACTCTTATTTTTTTCATGAGAATTTCCCCCGCAGACGAATAGAAAGCAAAGCCCCGAATTCATTATGAAATCCGGGGCTGAATACAGAATTATTTACCTTCGCCAAAGAAATCTTTTGCGACGGTGTTCTGCACGAGATCGATGGCACGCTTCTGCTCTGGCGTGGGCTGCTCGGTTCCTGCCAGCTGGGAAAGCAGAATATCGAATTGCTTCTGCAGCATGC